>ENA-OSAI01000648-OSAI01000648.1-marine-sediment-metagenome-genome-assembly--contig:-NODE-648-length-10299-cov-9.822237_pt1 | contig 10299 bp, 11 predicted proteins | sample MGYA00237871_ERZ529316 | MGnify/ENA primary metagenome ERZ529316 (study PRJEB26369, sample SAMN03142814) | marine sediment metagenome | biome: marine; feature: borehole; material: sediment... | reverse complement strand
AGGGCGAGCCGCGGGTCATCGTCTGCGCCGACGGGAGGTGCCTGACTCCGGTCACCGACCCGGGCGAGGTGCGCGAGGCGGCGCTCAGGGCGGCCCGGCGCCGGGCGGAGGACGCCGGCGCCGGAGAGTTCCCGCCGGCTTCCCCGGAGGCGGCGGACCGTCCCGGTGCGGCCGGAGGGCCGGATGTCCTCCGACCCTCTTGAAGCAGAACGCAGCAGGCCTCGAAAGACCTGCTGCGCGATGTTTCCGAGTGGTGGGCGGTACTGGATTTGAACCAGTGACCCCCTGCATGTCAAGCAGGTACTCTAACCAACTGAGCTAACCGCCCGTACGGCTCTGGCGGGCCTCGGCGGCCCGGTCCGCACGCGTATTATAGCACACGCATCTCGGAAGGTAAACACGAACCAGACCTCGTCGGAGTTGGCCGGTCGTCCCGGACCCGAGACGACGGCTCTGCCGGTCCTGGGTTCATCTCCCATTCTCTCTAGGTCCTCCCTCGAATGGCTGTCCCCGGCCGCATACAACAACCCTCCGGAGGGCACATATAGTGTAGCGCCCGGGCCGGACCCGGGCAGTTCTCATCTAGGGGGCGCGAGGCGGCTTCCGAGCCACAAGACCAGAGACCGAAGAGCCGCCTGCTCCGCCTCGGGTCGTGGAGGAGGCCGCGAGCTGGTGTCGGCCGTCGAGGAGTTCTGCATCGTCACGGCGAGGAACGTCGATCGCGTGCGCGACCGGCTCTCCTTCGAGTTCGCCTTCATGGTCGAGCAGGGACTTCCGGTGGCCGTCGAGGAGGGCCGGCGCGGAGACACGACCTTCTTTATCTGCCGGCTGGAAGGGGCGCGCGACGACTCCCCCGCGCCGGAGAACCTGCCGGAGCTCTTCCGTCATCATCTGGCGAACGCTCTGTCCGACCTCATCGTCAACGAGTGGGAGAAGAGCATCCTCCGGGAACTCGTCTGGTCGCAGTGTGACGGCTTCGACCACGGAGAGAGGAAGGCCGTGCTGTCGGCGGCGACCCGCAACCTCGACTGCCGGGCCGACGGCCGTCCCGACCTCTTGAGGAAGGTCGAGCGCAAGGGGCGCATCCTCCGCCTGGTCGCCGAGTACCTGGCCTCCCACCGGGAGATGAACATCGACGGCTTCGTGACCTTCCGGCTCCGCGACTACCGCGAACAGCTCGGTGACGCCGTCGGACGCGCGGTGGACGACTTCCTCATGGAAAGGGAATACCTCGAGTTCATCAGTCTCCTCCGCTACTTCGTCGAGGGTCAGGCCTCCAAGCTCAAGCTGGTCCACGTCGTCATCCTGCCCCAAGGCGCCTTCAAGCTCATCGACGACAAAGGCGAGGTCCTGTCGAACGACCACCTGGCCGAGTCGTTCCTCGAGGTCGAGGCGGAGGCGAACACCGAGGACATCCTCGTCTCGGCGCTCATCACGACCGCCCCCGAGCGCATCGTGCTCCACTGCCCGGTCCATCTCGACCGGATGGAGGCCCTGGACACCATCAGGACGGTCTTCGAGGACAGGGTGAGGACTTGCCGCGGATGCCGGCTCTGCCGGGAGGAGCGCCGGGCGGCGGGCGCCACCAGCCGCACCGTCCAGCCGAAGAAGGACCCTGACCACTAGTCGAGCTCTCTCTGCGGGATACAGTGACGCGCTTTATCGACGCCGCCACCGCCCGCCATCTGATGGAATGCACCCCCGAACTCGCTCTCTCTCTCATCGCCTCTATGGGCAAGAAGCTGCGTATGGCCGGCAAGCAGATCTACCTCAGTTTCCGAACCGTCGCCGGAGCACCCGAGTTCGCTTTGTCTGACGCCGGTTCTTTGCTCTGGTACACGGCGTTCGGGATGATGGTCAACCACATGTGGGGGCCGACCCTCAAGAGGGGGTGGAAGCCGTACGAGTGCTCCCCGGAAGAAGCTTCGTATTGAGGGAGACCTGACGGAGTACTGGAAGAACTTCCAGACACCGCCCGTCGACGAGGAATTCCCGTCCGAAATGGACAACGTGGTCTGCGTGGCGGTGGAGATGGACTACCAGATGTTCCGGACGTCGCCGTCGAAGATAGAGTGGGTCGCCGCGACGCTGGCGCCGACGATGGGCAAGTTGTGGGTGAAGTTGGACGACCTCTTCGGCTACTCCGACAAGATTTCCAGCGAACCGTTCTGGCACCAGGATCCGGACGAGTTCCCGAAGCGTGGGCCTCATGACGAGTAGCTGTCGGGTTTGACAGCGTTCCCGGGCGCCTTCTATAATCGACCTAACCGGTGCCGGCGCGCCGCGCGCGCCGGGCTACGGCCCGATGACGGGGACGAGTAGGGTCTGCGCCCTCCTGACGGGGGGTGTCCGGCCAGAGAGAGGGGCCGCCAGAGGCTGGAAGCGGCCCCGGCGGAGAAGACCTGAAGACCACCCCGGAGGACCCGGTCGAAGGGGACTGCGGGCCGGTGAGGCGCCGCGCGCCTGCGTAGGCCGGGCGGAAGGACCCCGATACAGGTCCCGAATCGAGCGGGCCCGGGACCGGGCCAACGAGGGTGGAACCGCGGGAGGCGGACGGAACCTCCCGTCCCTTGGACCAAGGGGCGGGAGGTTCTCGGCTTTCTCCCGCCGGAGAGGAGCGCGAAGAGGAGATGGCGGAACTCGACACCTACAGGCACAGCGTGGCGCACGTGATGGCCCAGGCGGTCAAGAGGCTCTTTCCCGAGGCGCGCCTGGCCATCGGCCCGCCCATCGCCGACGGCTTCTACTACGACTTCGAGCTGGAACGGCCGCTGACGCCGGAGGACCTCGAGGCCATCGAGGCCGAGATGAGGAGGATCATCGCCGAGGACCTTCCCATCGAGCGCCGGGTGCTCCCGCGGGCGGAGGCGGAGGAGTTCTTCCGCCGGGCGGGGGAGAGGTACAAGCTCGAACTCATCGAGGAGCTCCCCGAGGACGAGGAGGTCTCCTGCTACACGCAGGGGGAGTTCACCGACCTCTGCGCGGGGCCGCATCTCGCCCGGACCGGGGAGATCGACCCCGAGGCCTTCAAGCTCCTCAACGTCGCCGGCGCCTACTGGCGCGGTGACGAGAGGCGGGAGATGCTCCAGCGCATCTACGGGACGGCCTTCGAGACCAAGGAGCAGCTCGAGGCCCACCTCGAGCGGCTCGAGGAGGCCGCGCGCCGGGACCACCGCCGGCTCGGCCGGGAGCTCGACCTCTTCAGCTTCAGCGACGAGGTCGGGGCCGGCCTGGTCCTCTGGCACCCCAAGGGCGCGACGGTCAGGATGCTGATAGAGGACTTCTGGCGCAGGGTGCACCTCCAGCGCGGCTACGACATCGTCTACAGCCCGCACATCGCCAGGGCCGGCCTCTGGAAGACGAGCGGCCACCTGCAGTGGTACAGGGACAGCATGTACTCGGGTATGGACATCGACGGGGTGGAGTACCTCGTCAAGCCGATGAACTGCCCCTTCCACATCCTGATGTACAAGTCCCGGACGCGGAGCTACCGCGAGCTTCCGCTCCGCTGGGCGGAACTCGGCACGGTCTACCGTTACGAGAGGTCGGGGGTCCTGCACGGCCTCCTGCGCGTCCGCGGGTTCACCCAGGACGACGCCCACATCTTCTGCCGCCCGGACCAGCTCGAGGCGGAGATAGAGGGGGTCATCGACCTGGCTCTCTTCCTCCTGAAGTCCTTCGGCTTCGACCGCTTCGAGATGGAGCTCTCGCTCAGCGACCCCGAGAACATGGACAAGTACGCCGGAGACCCGGAACGGTGGCGGGAGGCCGAGGCGGTCCTCGAGGCCATCCTCGAAAGGCGCGGGGAGACCTACAAGAAGGCCGTGGGCGAGGCCGCCTTCTACGGCCCGAAGATCGACATCAAGCTCTTCGACGCCCTGGACAGGGGCTGGCAGGGACCGACCATCCAGTTCGACTTCAACCTCCCGGAGCGCTTCGACCTCACCTACATGGGTGAGGATAACCTGCCGCACCGGCCCTACATGGTCCACCGCACCGTCCTGGGGGCGATGGAGAGGTTCCTCGGCAACCTCATCGAGCACTACGGCGGGGCCTTCCCGATGTGGCTCGCGCCGGTGCAGGTGAAGGTCCTCCCCGTCACGGAACGCAACATCGCCTACGCCGAGAAGGTCCGGGACCGCCTCCGGGAGGCGGGCCTCAGGGTCGAGGTCGACGGCCGTGACGAGAAGATAGGCTACAAGGTGAGGCAGGCCCAGCTCGAGAAGGTGCCCTACATGCTCGTCGTGGGGAACCGCGAGGAGGAGGCGGCAACGGTGGCCGTGCGCCACCGCTCCCAGGGCGACCTCGGTCCCCGCTCCCTCGAGGACTTCCTGGCCTCCGTCTCCGAGGAGGCGCGGATGCCGGGATGAGCCGGGATGGGCGCGCTCGGGCCGGCGGTCCCGCGGGTGCGCGTTGACCGGTCTTTCCGGCGCGTGCTATACTGAAATATCCTCAGGCGAGATTGGGTTGACAACAGACTCCCCGTATCCGGAAAGAAGAAGCCCGTGCTTCTCACCCGGAGGCGCCCGTCCCGGAGGATAGGGCTGCCAGTCCGGGTCGTCGTGGGACACCCTGGGGTCGAGACGTCCTCCACTCTCCCGGAGAGAGCCGGAGAGGGCGGTCGGTCCCGCTCACAGACGGCGGGCTTTCGGGCCCGCCGGTTTCTTTTCCGGGACGGCGGACGCGGACCCTGAAGGCGAGTAGACGACGGCGGGAGGTGAGAGTCATAAGTCGAGACCTCAGGGTCAATGAGCGGATCCGAGTGAGAGAGGTCCGGCTCATTGGCGAGGATGGGGAGCAGCTCGGAATCTTACCGCTGCGGGAAGCGATGCGCATCGCGGCCGAGGCAGGCCTCGACCTGGTGGAAGTGGCCCCGACGGCGAGACCTCCGGTGTGCCGGCTGATGGATTACGGCCGCTACAAGTACGAGCAGGCCAAGCGTGAACGGGAAGCCCGACGCAAACAGCGGAGCGGCGGAGAGCTCAAAGAGGTCAAGATGCGGCCCAACATCGACGACCACGACTTCGGGTTCAAGGCGCGCAACGCCTACAGGTTTCTGAAGGAAGGCAACAAGGTCAAGACGACCGTGATGTTCCGGGGTCGAGAGATTGTGCACCAGAACCTGGCCCGGGAACTCATGTCCCGGTTCGCCCAGGCCGTGGCTGAGGTCGGCACCGTCGAGCGCCCCCCGAAGGTCGAGGGGCGCAACATGGTGATGATTCTCGCCCCTAAGGCGGAGATAAAGGCGGAGGCCCGGGCGAGTGCCTCGGGTGAAGGCTCCGGCGGTCCGGCCCGCGGGAGGAGCCGCACGGCCGCCCGGGACACCGCCCCCGGGACCGGCACGAAGGAGTAGCGGCTGGCTGGAAGGGAGTTCGGCGACGTTGCCCAAGATGAAGACCCACAAAGGGGCCTCGAAGAGGATGAAGGTGACCGGCACCGGCAAGGTGACCCGGATGCACACCCACCACGTCCACAAGCTGGTCAAGAAGTCGTCCAGGCGCAAGCGGCGGCTGAAGAAGAGGACGTTGGTGCACCGGACGGAGCAGAAGAAGGCCAAGAGGCTCCTGCCTTACCTGTAGCCTGCACCCTCACCCGGTGCCGGGGTCGGCTCCGGCGGCGAGCGGCCCGGGCGGGCCGGGTCTGCCATAGGGAGTGAGTCACCAATGCCAAGGGTCAAGCGTGGCGTCACCAAGCGCCGGCGGCACAAGAAGATACTGAAGCTGGCCAAGGGCTTCCGCGGGACGAAGAGCAAGCTGTGGAGACCCGCCAACGAGGCCGTCCTCCACGCTCTCTCCTACGCCTACCGTCACCGGCGGAGGAGGAGGCGGGATTTCCGGCGTCTCTGGATTGCCCGCATCAACGCCGCGGCCCGCTCCAACGGCATCTCCTACAGCCGGCTGATGAACGGGCTCAGGCGGGCCGGCGTGGAGATAAACCGCAAGGTCCTGGCGGACATGGCCGTGAGGGACGCCTCGGCCTTCGAGAAGATCGTCGACAAGGCCAAGAAGGGTCTTGAGAGTGCCCCGTAGCCGGAGCGGCCGGATAACCTCCACGTCGAACCCTCACGTCAAGTACGCGCGGAAGCTCCACCGGAGGCGCGTGCGCGAGAAAGAGGGACGCTGTCTTCTGGAAGGCGTCCGCCTCGTGAAGGATGTTCACGAGGCGGGCGCCTCTCTCGTCCTCGGCTTCTGGGAGGAGAGCCTTCTCGGCCAGCCGGGGGGTGAGGACCTTCTCCGGCGCCTCGAGACGCGGCCGCCCGCCGGAGGTCTCTTCGAGGTCTCCCCGCAGGTCCTGGCCGAACTGGCCGACACGGAGACCCCCCAGGGCGTCGTCGTCGTGGCCGACCGGCCGTCACCCGACCCGGCGGCCGTGCTCGGCGGCGGGGGCCCGGAAGGCCCGCCGTCCACCGTGGTCGTCCTCGACAACCTCAGGGACCCCGGCAACGTGGGGACGGTCATCCGCTCGGCCGACGCCTCCGGAGCGGCCGTCGTCCTCTACCTGCCGGGGACGGCCGACCCGTTCGGCCCCAAGGCCCTGCGGGCGGCCATGGGCTCGACCTTCCACCTGCCGGTCGTGCCGGGGGAGGCGGTGGTGGCGGCCCACCACGGGGCGGTCGGCGGGAGGCCGGGCGAGGGCCCGGTGAGCCGGAGCGAGCTCGCCGCCGAGCTCCCCGCCCTGCTTCACCGCCTCGGCTACCGTGTCTTCGCGGCCGACCCCTCCGGGGACGTCCCGCACTGGCAGGCGGACCTGGGCGGCCGGACGGCCGTCGTCCTCGGGGGGGAGGCCGAGGGGCCCGACCCGGTGCTCTGGTCGGCGGCCGAGAGGGTGGCGGTCCCCATGCTCGGCCGGGCGGAGTCCCTGAACGTGGCGATGGCGGCGGCGGTCCTGCTCTACGAGGCCGCGCGGCGGCGGGAAGGTTGGACGTGAGCGGCCGCGGCTCCGTTCTGCGAGCGCCTCGGTCCGCTCTTGCTTTCCCAGCGGCCACGGCCTTCTTCCGCTCCTCGAGCTTCTCACTTTATGCTCTATGGCCCTCGGACACCCTCTGAAGCCCGTCTTGGGCCATCCCGTCCTGTCACCACCGAGCCATGTTGACCGCCTCGGGTCCCTCCAGTGGCGGGCTACCGGCACCGTGAGGCCCTCCCCGATGCTTCCGTCTCCTGCAGCGAACTGCCCTTCTTCTAGCGAACGCGTCAGGTGAAACTTGCCTGGTCACGGCAGATTCGCAAGTGGCTTCTGAGAACCTGGCGACCCCTGCCTGTAAAGGAAGGACATATCAGATTGTCGAACTGCGGAGACAGGCAGACCGGTCACAGTGAGGTGAACCTCGTGAAGGCACGCTACCTCTTCTTCAGGCTATCACTATTGGCGGTGCTAGTTGCGTCGCTTGTCAACCCGGCTCTGGCGGCCGATGTCGGGCCGGCTCTTCCACAAGGGTCCCTGGACGAGACGGACGTCATCGACTTTCTCTGGGACCGTTCTGAAAGCGGGGTGACCGTCTCCTGGCGGACGTCGGTTCCCACCAGCTACCGTGCGGAGATTCAGTGGTTTCTGGAGGGGGAGCCGGTAGGGCCTGCGACGGTTGTCGATGGCAGCATGCTGGCGACGGAACACCGCTTCAGTGTGGACGCGCCCGACCCTGAAGCCGAGGGGTCGTGCTTCATCGGGCCGGTCGGCGAGACGGCGTGGTTCGAGCCTGTCTCGTGCGTATTCCCGCCCTACGGTTGGCGCGACGCCGTCGAGGTCTCTGAGCCCTGGGAAGCCAGCGCTGAGCACCCGGCAACCGATGGAGCGGAAATGGGTGCCACCACGATGGGGGACTCCGAGGTCGAGCCTAACGACAGTCCGGAGGACGCTACGCCCATCGCGCCGGGACTATACCACGCCTCGCACGACTACGTCCTCGACCCCGACTGGTTCGTGTTCGATGCCTTTGCCCGGAAAGTCGTGAGGATTGCCGTCGATAGGCCGTTCAGTCCGAAACCAGATGAGGAGTCGTACCTCGTTATCGAGGTCTTCAAGCCCGGCGACGATTCCTCGGAGTTGGTTCGGGTCGAGTGGCGAGCATTCATAGGGTCGGCCGACGGCTGGATGGATTTCAGTCTCTATGAGGATGTCCGATTGTTTCTCAGGATCCAGGAGCAGACGCCGTATTACCTAGGACCCTACACTCTGACCCTGACCTTCCTCGACAACCTGGACGTGGAAGAGCCGGACAGTCTGGAGGCTCCCCGGCTCCTCGAACCCGGCGCCCCTCCGGTGCCCTGGTACCAGCAGGACCAGTACGACTTCGACTACTTTGCAGTACGGGTCCCACCCGGCCCACCTGACCAGATAGTCGAGTTGGAGTTCTCAACACACCCGGTCGGCATCGGTCTGGCCATGTTCTACCCGGAGGATGCCTACCCGCCCTACAGGATAAGGTTGGTGGGGAGCCAGTTCCTCGGGTGGTTTCAAGGCTGCGGTGAGCGGGCTTTACCGGTTCGAGGTCCGCGGTTATCGCTGTCCAGAATCGCCCTACTATGTGAGCGCCTTCGTGCTCCCGAACCCCGACGGTTACGAACCTAACGATGTGCTGTCCTCGGCGGCGCCCTGGCCGGGGGCTGACGCCTTACAGGCATACTTCCAGTGGGTCAAGGACCGGGACTGGTACTCCTTCCGGCTGACCAAGGGCCAGACGGTGACTATCGACGTGACACCGAAGTTCCCGTTCTTCGGGTACGTGTCTGTCCACTACAGGCTGGGGTCCTCTTGGTGCTTTGCGTATTGGCCGGCGGCTTCGTTGCCGGCCGACTTCAAGGCACCGGCTGACGGGGACTACTACCTCCTCATCAATCAGCGAAAACGCTACTACCACGACTACTTCGGCTCCTCCGCCCGGGAACCGTACACGCTCGAGCTGGCCGGTCTGGGGGCGGCCGCGCCGACGTTGACGACCCCCGCCGACGGCGCACTCGCCTCCCCTCTGGACGCGGTCGTCACATGGACCTTCGACCCGGGCGACGGGGTCCTTCAGCAGGCCTACCAGGTTCAGATAGCCAGGGACCCGACGTTCGACGAGATTGTCTTCGACTCCCAGGCGGTGACCTCGCCTGACATGAGGTGCGCCGTCGGCAGACTGGAGGTAGGGGACTACTACGTCCGGGTCAGGGTTCAGACGTCTTCGGGGACCTGGTCCGGCTGGAGCCGGGCACACGCGTTCAGGGCCGGTCTGGTCAGGATTGTGCAGGGCCCGCAGTTCTATTACGCCACTGACCTCGGACCTGACTCCGTCGCGACGTTTGTCTGTGAGCTTGCAACTGACTGCGTGCTCGAGCTGAGTGTTCTGGACGGGGAGCGGCGCACGGTGTGGCATTCACCGAGCGAGTCCTTTGAGCCAGGTCTACACGAGGTCCTGTGGCCAGGCGCTATAGTGTCGTCGTCCTCCTATCCCCTGCCGTTCGCGGTCATGCTCGCCCCACCGGGCAACTACTTCTTCCGGGTGGCCGTTCAGGCTCTGGCCGACCCGTCCCTCACTGACAGCTCCGAGTACGCGTTCCTGGTGGCCTGGTGAGGTGACACAGGTGAGGCATAGACATCAATCAGTCCTGAAGGTGCTGGCGGTCCTCGCCGCGGTGCCGTTGACGTTCGTCGGCTGCCTGGTGTTCATGGACTATTACTTCCACATCTTCCATGGGACCCTCATCAGAGACCTCAAGTCATCCATCGCCTCGTTCGGTCCGGTCAGGCTAAGCTACAGCGCTACCGTCCAGTTCAAGCACGGGGTGCCATCTGAGGGCGTTACCATCCTGGTGCCTGTACCCACCATCGAGGGTGAGGGTATTCCCGCGTTCGAGCGGGCTCTCGCCGAGGTCGAACCTCCTCCCGAGATTGTACGCAACGAGAAAGGCACCTTCCTCAAGCTCACTGAGGCGCATGCTAGACCGTTTGAAGGGGCAGGTGTATTTCTTATGGTTCAACTGGACCGGTCTGGCCGCCAGAAGGAATTCCTCCGACGCGAGTTCGACCTCGGGTCGGCGGCGGAGGACCGACCGGGTTACTGGGTTTTCGTCGACACCGGTGACTCGGTCCGTTACCTGCTACTGACAATCTGGGTCAAGGCGGCCGACGGGGCCTGGATAAAGGCCATGGAATACCGCCTCAGTGAGCCGTCAGACGGCTGGCATCTCATCGAGGGAGAGATTTGGCCATGATGAGGTCGTTCATTTCGGTTGTGCTCGTTGTTGTCATTCTTCTCGGCTGCAGTACTGTCGTCACCCACTTTCTTTGGCCGCACCCTTCCCACATAGCGTGGCCGGCCCG
>ENA-OSAI01000646-OSAI01000646.1-marine-sediment-metagenome-genome-assembly--contig:-NODE-646-length-10301-cov-9.041480_pt1 | contig 10301 bp, 13 predicted proteins | sample MGYA00237871_ERZ529316 | MGnify/ENA primary metagenome ERZ529316 (study PRJEB26369, sample SAMN03142814) | marine sediment metagenome | biome: marine; feature: borehole; material: sediment... | reverse complement strand
ACGCACATCCCAAAGGAATCAAGACATCAGATTGTGTTGTTCGAGCAATTGCAACAGCAACCAACACGGATTACTTAGAGTGTCGTAGGGAATTGAATCGAAGAAAACGAGAACTCGGATATTCAAGTTACAAAGATACGAAGTTCTTATATGATTATTTGAAGGATTATCCAAGACTGATTTTTAAAGCAATCAAAGGTGAACCGAGAATCAAAGGTAGCGACTTTACAGAGTTACATCCTAAAGGAACATACATCCTAAAAATGGCTGGACACATTTCAGCATGCATCGATGGAGTTATACTTGATACTTGGGATTGTACATACCGTTCTGTATACACAGCATGGGAGATAACAAAATATGAACTGGAGCGATAAGCTCCTTTTTTAGTCGTTAATAAAGGAGATATAGGTTTATGCAAATAATAACAAGTGAATCAGTATTTAGTGGACATCCGGATAAGGTTTGCGACCAAATCAGTGATGCAATACTAGATGCGATTTTAGAACAAGATAAAAACGCACGAGTAGCAGTTGAAACAGCTATCAAAGATGATTTAGTACTTGTCTTTGGAGAAGTCACAACAACTGCGAAAGTAGATTATGCAAATATAGTAAAACAAAAACTTAAAGATATTGGGTATATAGAGAATTTTGTAGTCATGGAAAAGATAAGCAAACAATCTGCTGATATTGCTCTTGGTGTCAATTCAACTGAATCACATGAACAAGGTGCAGGAGATCAAGGGATTATGTTTGGCTATGCATGTAATGAAACACAAGAATTCATGCCATTACCGATTATGTTAGCGAATCAAATCTCAAAGGAAATGGATAATATCCGCAAAGAGAAATATTCCCATATCTTTGGACCTGATGGGAAATGTCAGGTGTCCGTTGGTTATGAAAATGGTAGACCTAAGAAAGTACAAACAATTATTGTTTCAGCTCAAACACAACCTGGAGTATTCTTAGAACAAGCAGAAGACATAATCATCAATGAAGTGTTAACTAAAGTATTTGATTTCGATACAATCATAGATGCTGAAGTATTAATCAATCCTACAGGAGAGTTTGTGATTGGTGGTCCTTATGCTGATTCTGGATTAACAGGTAGAAAGATTATTGTAGATACTTATGGTGGTTACGCTAAGCATGGCGGAGGAGCTTTCTCAGGCAAGGACGTAAGCAAGGTTGATCGCAGTGCGGCTTATTATGCTAGATACGTAGCAAAGACCGTTGTAGGGGCAGGTTTGGCCACACACTGCGAGGTTCACTTAAGTTACGCAATTGGAGTAGCAAAACCAGTTAGTGTGTTAGTAAATACCTTTGATACTGGAGTTACATCTGATGAAGAGATACAAGCTTTAGTGAACTATGTGTTTGATTTCAAACCAAAAAGCATAAGAAAAGAACTCAACCTTGATAATGTTAAGTTCCAAGAGTTAGCAAAGTATGGACACTTCGGTAGAGAAGATTTAGATGTTCGTTGGGAACATGTAGATGATAAGATTACTGAATTGAGAAACCTATATGAGAAAGCCTAAAGAAATACATCGATTCTACAAATCAGTGGCATGGCAAGTAGCAAGAGAAATCAAGGTACGAGACGCTAATGGAAAATGTGAAAGATGTGGTGTTTTAGGAGAAGAGGTTCATCACATCATTAAGCTAACGATAAACAACGTAAAGGATCCAGCGATTAGTTTAAATCAGAAGAATCTGGAGTTGTTATGTAAGAAGTGTCACAATGCAGCGCATAAGCGTTTCTCGAAGTCACAGCAATTTGATGAAGATGGTAATTTGATTTCACGATAGATCTCGTTTTTATATTTTATTTTTGATATAATGTTCTTAAAAGAGGTGTGTCAATGAAAATAGATGAACTAGATTTAGAAAAAACATATCCTGGATATAAAAAATACGGATATAATTTCTCAGTTGTTTTGTCTCAAGATAATAAGGTTGAGTTTTTAATTAAACACACATCTGAAAAAATCTTGAATTATATTTATGTAATAAAAAAAAATCAAGTGATGTTCCCTTATATAGTAAAAGGTGATTCACTACCTCCATTATTGGATAGTATTTTTCTGCATTATGATGAGATCATGAGTATAGTTGATTTTGCTCAAAGACAAACATTTGTAGATGACATTGTTGAGAATGTTGTTGCTGATTATTCAAAAAAAATATTTAGATGGGCGTATGTTAAACGAGATTATGGTATTCCCGTTTTTCTTGCTGACGAATGTTTCTATATAAAGAAAACTGAAGAAGGGTATAAACACTTCCAGTTTGAAAATAAGTATGTTTCTAACAAAAATGAAAGTAACAATAAAACTTTAAAAGGGAATACTAAAATATCTAAAAGAAGCTGTGAAGTGTGTGGATGTGATATTTCAGGTAGACCAGTACATCATACAATGTGCTATGATTGTTGGAAAAACTATTATAGGGTTTCTATGAACCATGATCAAGACAAGGACATTGATACATCAAATTATGATGTTGACGATTTTGGTCAATCAGAAGGATATGACGATGAATGGGGATTTTACAATATTCATGGAGAGTTTCCTGATTGGAAAAAATAATGACATAAGCGTTTCTCAAAGTCACAGCAATTTGATGAAGATTGCAATTTGATAATGAGCTAAATATCCTTTCATGTTATAATACTTTTTGAAAGGTGTTGATTGCATATGCACTTACAATGTACGAGAGCATTACTTGATTATATAAAACCAGAAATTACAGAAAAAGATACAGATAATGATATGTATGCTTGGCATGCACATTTGGTTAAAAGAAGTCGTAGAAACTGCCTAGTTCTAATGCATGATTTATCACGATTTGTATTAGTTTTCTACGGAGTTAAAAAAAGTGACTTAAAAGAACTCTATGGATCAATAAGCATTGCAATGATAAATGCTATGGTGGGTGTCGGTTTTGAACCAGAAAAAGTAACAGAATACATCGAAAGACAACCTGAAGGATTAACATTTAATAAAACTAAGAATAGAACACTCGTAGCTCGATTAAATAAAGCTGTAGAATCAGTAGATATCATAATGAGTGAAGAGGGTTATTATGAAGATAACATTGAACAGGTTCACGCAAGTATTTTTTGTAATCAGTTCCTAGTTTGTGAAGATAATTACAAAGTTTGTTATGAACCAATGGAGAAATTAAAAGAGTATTTGGACTTATTTTTAGAGAAATAACCCCCGCCCCAATGCCTATTATTTATTTGCGAAGGGTACCGCGTAGGGGGACGCTTAAGATACACGAGGTAGATTTTTTAAAAATCTGATTTTAAGTTTTGAGGTGAAAAGAATGAGAAAGTTTTATGACAAAATTAACTCGCTAAAGTCTAGTGAAGATTATGACGAATACAATATTAAGGATGCATTGATGAGTTATATGATAAGTAGAAACCTCTCAATTCCAGATGAAGTTATTTACTATTCCTTTGTTGAACACTATTCATCAGAATGGTTTCTTGAAGAATTTATAGATATAAAACTTGATCAGTGTGAATTTCAAGAACTAGTCATGACAACTAATGATGTCTTGAATATTGAATATGCAAACTTTGTCGATGATGGAATAAAGACTGAATGTGATTGGTATGATGAAATCATTTTAAAATACTATCGAGAAAACAATTTTCCAACTGGAACTTTCAATCATCCAATTCTAGTGATATTTAAAAATGGAAAATACATTGCACTAGATGGGAATAATAGATTAAGATTTTTCAGGTCACTTGTAAAGTTTCGTAAGGAAATTATACTCCCTTCTCACAATGTGTTTTTCTTAATGGGAGTTGAATAAAGTAAAAATGATTAATATAGAATACGAGCGACTGAAGTCGCTTTTTTCTTTGGTCGACGAATCAAAGCAAGAGTTAGCAGATAACTTAATTTACCAAGCTGCATTTATGAAAGTGGAACTTGATAAGTTACAAGAGCAAATAAGAGAATATGGTGCAGTCCAAACTTCTAATAAAGGTACACAACGTCAAACTGAAGCGGCTAAGTATTATACAAAACTTGTTAATTCATATGGAACGATAATCAAAACACTGAATAGTATTCTTGGTACACAAGTAGATGATGGAGATGATGCATTTGATGAATTTCTTAAGAGAGCAAGTGAATGAATTATTTAATTGAGTATTACAATGCTATCGAAGAAGGTAATATCATAGTTGGTGAGGAACTCAAAAAAGAACTAGATCAACTTATTCTGGATTTAGAAAATCCTATATATTACTTTGATGAGAAACCAGGTAACTTAAGAATAAGTTTCATTGAGACATTTTGTAAACACACGAAATCTCCATTCAACGGAATGCCTTTTATATTAGAATTATGGGAGAAGGCAATCATCCAAATTGCTTATGGTTTTAAGATGGCTGAATCAGGGTTACGCAGATTTAATGAAGTCATATTATTGATTGCACGAAAAAATGGAAAGACTACATTTGTTGCAGGCATTGACTTAGCTGAATTCTTTCTATCAAGAGGTGGAGTGGATATAGTATGTGCTTCTAACACTACAGAGCAGGCAAATATTTTGTTTGAAGAGATTAATAATATGAGAGAACAATCTCCTGCGCTGTCAAAAGAAACTAGAAGCAAAAAGAACATCTATCACATTTATTCTCCCAAGACAAAAAACAAGATTAAAAAGTTATCAGCACAATCCAGAAACAAAGATGGATATAATATAGAAGTTGGTTGTATTGATGAAGTACATGAAATGACAGATTCCAAAGTCTATGATGCTATCAAACAATCCCAATCAACTAAAAAAGAACCACTCATATTTATCATAACCACTGAAGGGACAACCGTTGGTGGTTTTTTAGATAATAAACTAGACTATGCTAGAAAGATGCTGAAAGGTGAAATTCAGGATGAAAGAGTACTTCCGTGGCTTTATACACAAGACTCAACAAAAGAGATATATGAAGATCCAAAAACATGGCAAAAATCAAATCCTAGTATAGGAATTGTTAAGTTAAATAATTACTTAGAAGATGTTATGAATAAATCAAAACATGATCTATCTACTAGAGTAACCATGCTTTGTAAAGATTTCAACATTAAACAAGCTGATTCCGGATCATGGTTATCATATGATGATTTAAATAATGAAGATAAATATACTATTGATGATCTGAGAGATACTTATGCAGTTGGAGGAGTAGACTTATCTTCAACTACTGACCTTACATCTGCAGTCCTTGTTATTCAAAAAAGAGATAGCAATAAAAAGTTTGTAATACCTCATTTCTTTATGCCAAGTGAAGTTGTAGCGAAACGAATCAAAGAAGATAATGTTCCATATGATATTTGGATAAAGAAAGGTTATGTGACATTAACAGATGGTCATCAAAACGATTTTAGTTTAGTCACACAATGGTTTATGAAGATGATACAAACATATGGGATTAGACCACTTTGGGTTGGATATGACCCGTGGAATTCACAATATTGGATAAAGGAAATGGAAGATTTAGGTTTCAATATGGAGAAGGTAAGACAAGGTATCTATTCATTATCAGAACCAATGAAAATCTTAGAAGCTGATTTAAAAAACAATGTAGTGAATTATAATAACAACCCAATCATGAAATGGTGTCTAGCTAATACTCAAGCTAAGGTAGATTTGAATGGAAATATCCAACCATCTAAGCTGAACTCTAAATACAAACGTATTGATGGAACCGTTGCATTAATCATTGCTTATGTTGTTTTAAATAGATATAAGAATGATTATGAAAATATGATATAATTATAAGTTGAAAGGACAGGTGTTAATGCATGAGTAAACTTGTTATTATTGGTAATGGTTTTGATAGAGCACATGGAATGGACACAACCTATTGGGATTTTAGAAATTTTATTGAAGAAAAATATCCTGAAATCTTAGATGTTTTAGAACACTATTCGTTAAGAGATAAGAATTCATTATGGAATGATTTTGAGAATAGTCTGTCTAAACTTGACATTGATCGTTTAAGAGATAATTCATTGATTGCTACGATGAAAGGTAGAAATGATGATGATTACTACTCAGGAGAAGATGATGGAGTAGCATATTATTTAAACGAAGAAATTGGATTCATTTATCAGTGGTCTGACTTGATTTTAGAATGGGTATCAGATTATATTGTTTTACCAGATGTAAAAGTTTTTCAAAGAAATCTAATAAATGGTGATAACTATTTTTTTTCATTTAATTATACAGATACGCTTGAATACACATATGGGATTGAAGATAACAGAATCAATCACATTCATGGGAGAGCTGGTTATGAACCGGATCTGATAATGGGTCATAGAGATGATGTTTTGTTAGAAGACTTAACTGATAATCAAATAGATTATGCTTTGGATCAAAAGGAAAGCTCATTAAGAAAGTCAGTATTAGATTATTTAAAAGCATCTTACAAAGATGTATCATCAATTATTCAAGAATGGTTAGTATATTTAGAAGAATATAATATTGTAGATGAGCTGCATATTATTGGTTGGTCTGTAAATGGAATTGATCTTCCTTATTTTGACGCCATATTAAAAATAGTACCTAAAGGAACACCAATATATCTATATTACTATAACGCTACTGCGAAACTAAACTTTGAAATTAGCTTATCTGAGTATATAAGTAAATACAAAATCAAATTATTGGATATTAATACAATAAAGCTTCAAATCAAATAGGAGGTGCACATGGCCTTATTTAATCGAAAAAAGAAAACTGGATCATTTGATGCACTCCAGTTAATCAGCAATTTAAATAATTTTTACACTCCGTTTGGAACGAACATTTCAAAGAGTGATGTTGTTAAGATCTGTATAGATCGAGTAGCTAGCCAATGCGCTAAACTCAAACCAAGATATATAAAAACAGAAAACGATAAGACAGTTACCGAGAAAAAAGGTAAACTGTCTTTTTTGTTGAAATATAAACCAAACGAAATAATGACACCATATGATTTCTTATATAAAACTATCACATTATTGCTGTTGAATGATAATGCCTTTGTTTATCCAAAATTCGATAGGGATTCAGGAGAGTTAAAAGGTATCTATCCGTTACGTCCAATCACTGTCGAGATGATTGTTGATTCATCAGACACCTATTATATTAAGCTATTGTTTGATAATGGAGAATCATATATTTTGCCTTATGATAATGTGATTCATTTAAGACGACACTATGCGCAAAATGATATCTTTGGTGGAACTGGATCAACTGGAGATCACGTAGCAATCCTAAAAACAATATCAATAAATGATAGTTTACTTCAAGGAATCGATAACGCTGTGAAGTCATCTATGCAAATCAAAGGTATCTTGAAAATGAATGGAATGCTTTCAGAAACTGATAAGAAGAAGCAACGCGAGTTATTCGATGCTGCACTTTCTGAATCAGTAAGTTTAAAAGGTAGTTCAATTATACCTATTGATCTAAAATCAGAATACATACCACTACAAGTCGATCCAAAACTCATCGATAAAGATACTCTTGAATTCTTGCAGAGTAAAGTTTTGGATTACTTTGGAGTATCAGTACCAATCTTTACAAACAAATACACAGAAGATGAATATAACTCATTCTACGAGTCAACGATAGAGCCTCTTGCTATTCAATTAAGCGAGGCTTTTTCTTTAGGCTTACTTACCGATAATCAGTTAGAACGTGGAGAGCAAATTATATTCTATAGTGAAAGATTACAATATGCTTCATGGAATACAAAAGTAACAGCAATCGAGAAACTAATGAGTTTAGGTATTATGTCACTTAATGAATCAAGAGCGCTTTTAGGACTTGAACCAATAGAAGGCGGAAACAAACGACTACAATCATTAAACTTTGTGGATGCGGATAAAGCAAACCAATATCAAGTAGGAACGGAGGAACCTAAAGATGAAAATAACAGTTAATGGAAAGATATCAGAAGAAGCCTTAAAGGTTATCTTAGATACACAAAAGAAGAAAACGATTATCATTGATGATTATTGTAAGAAGGAAAAACTCGAGTCTCTTTTCTATAAGGACTCAGAGCTTGAATATGAATATCAAAAACAAGTAACACCTAAACCTAAGAAAGTGGAGACCAGAAATAATGATAAAGGAAACTAGACTCGCAGATGTCACGCTTCATGAAGAAGAGGATAAAATGATATTAGAAGGCTATGCATTGGTCTTTAATAATGAAACACTTATCGGTGATGAAGAATATGGTTTCTTAGAAGAAATTGATTCAAGAGCACTATCAGAAACAAAAATGAAGGATGTTCCTATGAAATACAATCATATGGACTCCTTTTTAATTATCGCTAGAACCAAGAATCAATCTTTGTCACTTACTGTAGACAGCATCGGACTTAAGGTTCGTGCAGAATTATTGGATACCAATACAAACCAGGACATCTACAAAATGGTGAGAAGTGGCTTGTTGGATAAGATGAGTTTTGCATTTACGGTAGATGAACAAGTATGGAATCGTGAAGGTAGAGTTCCAAAGAGAACTATTACAAAGATAGAACGATTGTATGATGTGTCGGTTGTGGATACTCCGGCTTATGATGCAACTAGTATATACGCTCGTTCTTTAGAGGCTATGGAGTTAGACCTAAAGGCTATGGAGTTAGCAGAGCAAGAACAAAACGCAAGCATTATCAAAAAAAGAATCAAAATTAAATCACAAATTTAAAAGGAGAAAAAATAATGAATTTAGAACTTAGACGAAAAGAAATCGAGTCAAGACTGACTGAAATCAGAGGTCTTGTCGATAATGAAACAGATATTACCAAACTAGAAGCTTTTGAAACGGAAACGACTGAGCTTCAAGAAGAAAGAAGCGTTATTGATAAGAAAATGGCGATTGCTAGTAAAACAGAAATCAAGCCAATCGTTATCGATAACAGAACTAAAATTGACAAAGAAAAACTAGAACAACGTGGAGCTAGTTTACGTGAATCAAGAGTTATTCAAGTATCAAGTGAAGAAATCTTACTACCTGATCACACTGCTTCAGGATTAGATCCATTACCATTTAGACAAGTTTCAACACTTGTGGATCGTGTTAATGTTATCAACCTAAACGGTGGAGAAACGTATAAAAAATCATTTGTTAAGAGTAATGGTATTGCTGGGACTACGCTTGAAGGACAACCTTACAGTGAAACAGAACCAGCATTTGGTTATTTGACAATTTCCAAAGTGAAGATTACTGCTTATACAGAAATTACAGAGGAACTTGAAAAATTACCAGCGATTCCTTACCAAGCAGAAGTGTTACGTAACATTAATATTTCATTGAAAAAGAAAATTAGTGAACAAATCTTACGTGGTGCAGGAACAACCAATACATTCACAGGAATCTTTAGTGATGCAGCTGTAGCACTTGCAGATACTACACCACTTGAAATTGAAGCAATCACTGATTCAACACTTGATGATATTGTCTTTGCTTATGGTGGAGATGAAGAAGTCGAAGGTGGAGCGGTTCTTATCTTGAATAAGAATGACTTACGTGCATTTGCTGGATTGAAAACACCTGAAGGTCGAAAAGTACACACAATTGATTACGTCAACAAAACGATCGATGGTATCCCTTATATCATTAACTCAAACTGTAAAGCTATCTCAGATAGTAATACAGCCGCTGGAGAGTATGGGATTGCATACGGTGCACTTACAAATTATGAAGTACCTGTATTCTCGCCAGTTGAAATCGGTAAATCAACTGATTACAAATTCAAAGATGGAATCATCAGCTACAAAGCATCTGTATTTACAGGTGGTAACGTAGTTGGATACAACGGATTCCTACGCATCAAAAAGAAAGCTGCAGCTTAATAGCTAACGCTTGATCACTTAGTAAGAAAGGATTGATCTCATGGCTATTCTAGATATCGTAAAAAAAGCATTACTTATCCCCTTGACAGAATCATATGCAGACGATGAGCTTTCAACTCATATTAGTAGTTGCAAAGCCTACCTTGAAAGCTGTGGGATCGATCCGACTTACATCAATGACGAATCTAATCCAATGGTTAGTACAGTGATAATTATTTATGTGAAGACATTCTTTGGTTTTAAGAATGATGGGAGTGCAAAAGAACTACCGAAGACATTTGATATGTTGGTAGGACAGATTGCACTAACTAAAGGAGCAGAAGAAAATGTATCCTAATTCACCGAATATATCACTAAAATTACTAACCATTGATTTGGTTCAAAACTCTATTGGTTCTTCAACATACCAACTTA
>ENA-OSAI01000644-OSAI01000644.1-marine-sediment-metagenome-genome-assembly--contig:-NODE-644-length-10359-cov-8.437306_pt1 | contig 10359 bp, 14 predicted proteins | sample MGYA00237871_ERZ529316 | MGnify/ENA primary metagenome ERZ529316 (study PRJEB26369, sample SAMN03142814) | marine sediment metagenome | biome: marine; feature: borehole; material: sediment... | reverse complement strand
ATTAGGTTTGTCCATTTTCCGTCACTTTTAATAATATGTTGTCTCATTCAATCTGCGTTGAAAAAACCGTATTGCTTGCAAAATCGACCTTGTATGTATTAAAGAAACATCAAAATTGCATGAAATATGTTTACCTTTACATGGTTAAAATCTGTCTAAAATACCTTAATAACATATTTATTGGTTTTTACTTCTAATTATGTTGTTAATCTCTTTATTGCAACAGTGCTTTATAGGGTTTAGGCCCCATTTACTCTACTGTGTGATGCTTTCTATCCTTTTACAAATTGACACTCTACTTATTTTTTAGCACCCTCATTGCATTTAGGATTGCTATCAACGAGACGCCTACATCAGCAATAACGGCTTCCCACATTGTTGCTATTCCAAATGCACCAAGAACTAAGAAGAAGGCTTTAACACCTAATGCTAATATGATGTTTTGCCATACAATTTTTTCTTGTTCGTCTAGCAATTTTTACCGCAGTTACAATTTTTGATGGCTCATCTGTCATAATAACAATGTCTGCTACATCAATTGCGGCATCTGCACCAAGTCCACCCATTGCAATCCCGATATCAGCTCTTGCAAGTACTGGTGTATCATTTATACCATCTCCAACAAAGAAGAGCTTACCTCGTTTTGACTTACTGTTTAAAAGTTCTTCGACTTTATTTAATTTATCTTCAGGAAGTAATTCAGCGTGAATCTCATCTAACCCTAATGCTTTGCCAACACTAGTTGCAACAGATTTTTTATCTCCTGTTAGCATTATGGTTTTCTTAACTCCTAATGCTTTCAATAGCTTTATTGCTTCTTTTGAATCTTTTTTAATTTGGTCAGATACAACAATATTACCAACATATTTTTTATTAATAGCGATATACAAGATAGACCCTAATGCAGATGATTCTTCAAATGAAATATTTTCTCTTTCCATTAAACGAGCATTTCCTACCAATACTTCATCGCTATTAACCTTAGCTTTTATACCATGACCCGAAACTTCTTTTATATCTGATACAATTTCTTTTTATCCTTCATATGATGCCTCCTGCATATATTCTAGTTTACACTAAGTACAGGTTTTTGGTATCAGTTCAGTATCATTTAGACTTCCTGATGATAGATACATATCATATTTACGTGCTGCTTGACTGTATGAGAGTTCATTTTCAATGATATCTAGGACCACTTTAAGTTTAAAATCTCCGCTCCATAGTCTATTCTTTTTCTTTTTATCCTTCATATGATGCCTCCTGCATATATATTAGTTTACACTAAGTACAGGTTTTTGGTATCAGTTCAATTTCATCAATCTTTGCTTGGGACAAATACAATGCAATTTTCTTTTTCACTGAATTCTTTTTTCTCCTTCTATTTCTTACTGTGTATTAGCACTATTAAAACCATACTGACGATTACATCGGGCTTTTCTGATTTTGATTGAGTCTCTCCAAATCCTGATGTTCCTCAACAAGCAAAAGAAAAATGGAAACCATACCTCACTTTGCGTATAATTTCCATTGTTGGCTTACATTTAATACTAGAATTGAACTGGCATGTCATTTTTGGAATTAGGCTTGTTTCTTACTTCAAAAAAGAGAATAATTGCACACCCAACAATAATATATACATCGGATATGTTGAAAATTGTGGATCCAACAACCGGCAATATTGGCATCTGCAAATAATCAATAACATAGCCAACACTTAACCGATCAAACAGATTTCCAGTTGCACCGGCAAGTACTAATCCCAGCGCAACCCTTATATAAACCTGCTTTGATTTTACAAGAACAGTACTAATCAAGATGCTCATAACTAATCCAATCAAAACAATCGTCCATTTCATTCCACTAAACATTCCAAATGCTACACCGTAGTTTCTGATATAACCAATATTTAGAAATCCAGCAAAAACTGTCTCAGTTTCATTAAGTCCGTAGTTTGTCGAGAAATATATCTTTAGTATCTGATCTACTGCAAAGAGAATCGCAACAAATACAATCGTTGCAAATATCGCTTTCGTTCTTTTCGTAATGATTGCTTTTTGTGTTGTTTTGATAAATCCAACTCTCCTTTATCATAATGTTTTTTCACAATATATCATTTTACATTTTCTCGTCAATTGACTTGTTTGAGTAACCGAAGTCCATTAAGTATAACTACTAATGTACTTCCTTCATGAATCAACACTGCATATGACATGTTCATTAACCCAAGAATATTAACAGTAACTAGGAAGAGTACAACAATCATCGAAAAGATAATATTTTGAATAACGATGCTTCTCAATTTCTTTGCAACTTTATGTGTATATGCGAATTTGTTCAGATCATTTTTCATCAAGACAGCATCAGCTGCATCAATGGCAATGTCAGTTCCTTCGCCCATAGCAACCCCGATATCGGCAGCAACAAGTGCAGGAGCATCATTTACACCATCTCCTAACATCGCTACAATAGAGTAATTTTTCTTAAGATCTGTAATAATCTTAGATTTATCTTCTGGAAGAACATTGGCACGAACTTCGTCAATTTGAAGTTGGCGGCCGATCGCTTCACCAGTTCGTTGAGCATCTCCAGTGATCATCAATGTGTGGATATTATTATCTTTGAAGTATTGTATTGCTTCCTTTGAACTCTTTTTAGGAACATCCTGAATGGCTATAAGCCCAAGTACTTCATCATTGGAACCAAAGTAAACTACTGTTTTACCTTCAAATTCATATTTTTCAGTATGCTTTGTGATTTCGTCTGATATGGTTTTGTATGATGAAGGTTTCCCTATACTAAAGTTTGCATCACCATAAGTTGCTTTTAGTCCAACTCCAACAAGATTTTCAACATCAAATTCAAGTGTATCGACATCATGATAATAATTGATAATTGCATCCGCTAGTGGGTGATTTGACTTTTTCTCCATCGATACTATGATTGAGTTATATTCGCGTTTCTTGTATTCTTTCACTTTTGATACAAAGTAAGTATCAGTAACCACTGGCTTCCCTTGTGTGAGTGTTCCTGTTTTATCAAAGGCAACAGCGCCGAGATCAGATAGATTCGACAAATATGAACCACCTTTGAATAATACTCCACGCTTCGCAAGATTACTAATTGCAGAAAGTGTAGCTGGAATATCTGTTGCCGCTAATGCACATGGTGATGCGCCAATCAGAAAGACCATTGTTCTGTAAAAACTCGTTTCCGCTGTCCATTTGAACAAGAAGAGTCCTAAGAGATAGAATACTGGAGCCAACAAAATAACAATTGTCACATATACAGGCTCGATTCGCTTAATCATCGCTGCTGTTTTAGAAATGCTCTTCTGAGTCTGGCTAACTAATTGAACAATTTTTGCAAACACAGTATCTGAACTTTCTTTTGTTACTTCCATAACTAAAGTTCCTGTTCCATTGATTGTACTTCCAAATAATGGATCACCTGCTACTTTATCAACAGGAATACTTTCACCTGTAATAGAAGCTTGGTCAACTGCAGAATTCCCTGAAATTACCATACCATCAGTCGGAATCTGATCCCCAGTTAAAATGCTCAAACGATCACCAACTTTTAATACACTAACATCAACAATCTCGATTTCACCGTTTTCATTAATTAATCGAGCAGTGGTTGGATTCATTTTGAGAAGATTTGTGATATCCTTCTTGCTCTTTCCTTCTGCATATTCTTCAAGGAAATGTGCTCCAGCGAAAATCAATATCAGAAGTGCTGCTTCTCGGTATTCACCAATAATCAATGCACCTGCAGCAGCAATCGTCATTAATAAGTGGATATTTGGGGTGAACCGTTTCCTTTTAATCGTTAAAGTAACTGTATCCTTAATTCCTTCTATGATAATATGATAACCTGAAAGGAAGAGGGCCAATAGATACATGATGTTTTTAAACAAATCATTGTTTACAAACATTGCTAGTAAATAAACTGCTAGTCCTATAAAGAATAAAATAAGTGAATTTCCACCTCCGTGGCTGTGTTCGTGTCCTTCATGGTCGTGATCGGTATGTTCATTTACCTTATGATTATGCTCTTTTCCTTCTTCATGTTTATGATCATGAGAATGGTTATGCTCGTTTTTCATGTAGTTTTACCTCCCTTACATGCTGTAATGCTTGTTCAAAAATTGTGTAAATGTGTGAATCTGCAAGACGATAAATTCGCTCTTTTCCTCGTGTTGTTGAAGCAACAATATTAGCGTCTTTAAGTAATCTTAGTTGATGTGATACCGCACTCTGTTCAAGTGACAGCTGTTTGCTCACATCAGTTACTGTCATATCATTTTCATTCAGTAAGGCAATAATTCGAATCCGGTTTAAATTTGACATAATTTTAAACAATCGACTGGCTTGGTTTACAGAATCAAAATCGAAAGAATTGATGCTGCCGTCAGAGCACATCTTGTTCACCTCCTAAGAACATTACATTTCAGTTGAATATATGTTCATCTATTCATATTTTATTCTAATGAATTATTTCTGTCAAGTATAATACTAGATTCTGAACTGATACCATTTTCTTGTACTTTATGTTCTTTGTAGTTATTATATCATTCGTTGTTTCATTAACCTATATTGTATAGGTAAATACCCCTTGGATAGGGTACACTTCACTTTGGAAGTCCTGATATTAGAAGTAGATCTTTTAATGCATATTTTCGCCTTAGTTCCTTGACTACTCGGTATCTTTGTTTGTTCGTTCCTGTTTTTGACTAAGGCGATAAGTTTTTTTGTATATCCAAGTTCCATTTCAAGATGTTTGACTTTGAGTTCTAAATTTTGTTCTACCTCTTTTGATGGTGTATGGAACTTTCTAATTGGATTCTTACGATAATCTTTTGGTGTTTGAAAGAAACGCTCTTTACCATAAAGTCTATACTGATAAACCCATCTAGCAGGCAATGTATCATTTAGACTCCCTGATGTTAAATACATATCGTATTTTCGCGCTGCTTGGCTGTATGAAAGTTCATTTTCAATGATGTCTAAAACGACCTTTAACTTAAATTCTTTGCTCTATAACCTATTCTTCTTCTTTTTATCTTTCATGAGATACCTCCTGCAGATATCTTAGTTTACATTAAGTACAGGTTTTTGGTGTCAGTTCACTCCTGTATTTCTCTTACTTTCGATTTTATCTGCACAATTTGCGCAACTTATGTTTTTTAAATGATTTCTATATTCTTTCATATCTCGCACTCTTTTCTATTTATGTAAAAGGTGATCTAGTCCTTGGCTTATAAGTAACTTAATATGATCATCATCCAATGAATAATAAACTGTTTTACCATCTTTTCTGTACTTTACTAACATAGATTGTCTTAATACTCTTAATTGATGTGATACTGCAGATTGAGATGTATTAATTACATTTGCTAAATCATAAACGCATAACTCGGTTTCCATTAATGCACATATAATTTTAATACGTGTTGAATCACCGAAGGTCTTGAAAAAATCTGCTAAATTAAATATAAGATCATCACTTGGTAAACTCTCTTTTGCTTTGTTTACCGCTTCAGGATGTATAATATTTGAAGCACATACATCCATTTCTAAATTTTTCATATTATTACCTCACACTCTCATATAAACATATGTTCATACATTCATTATACTTCTCTTTAAAATTACTGTCAACTGTTTTTTTCATTTTAAGTTAGTAAAAATAGCTATGTACCACAAAAATTCATGAATGGTCTCAGTAGGGTGACACTATTTTTGTAAAGTAAAGAAAGTGTTCCTTTCTACAATAAAAAAACATCTATTCAGTTTATCTCTTGAATAGATGTTACCTTTTATTTAATAGATTTTTTTGTTACTGAGAAACTTGGTTACATATAAAAATTCTTTTAGTTTCGGGAAGATATACTAAATAGAAGTATTTATGTCTATTACCACCTCCACCGACGCTATTTAATAGTATAAATTTATAATTTTCATTAAGATCCGGATAAAATTCAGAAGGAATATTAATTTTCCCAGATGAAATGCCAAGACCTTCCATTGCACTAATAAATGAAGTTTCAAAATCATCTTTGCTAATATCATCCCCTATTGTAAACATTGTTTCTGTAAGTTCACTAGTTGTTGTAAAAACATAATAGTGAATGCTGCCATCAATATGAACTTTTTTTGAATCATATTCCAGTTTAATACCATTAGGTAAATTAATATTCCACTCATTTTCTAATTGTGATACTTTATATGAAGCGGAATTAAAATATAGTAATCCTGCAATTATTAAACCACCTATGACTAAAAAACTACCAAGAATAATGACAATTTTTTTGGTTACACTCATATACATCATCTTAAACTTTCTTATATATATGTTATGAAATAGCTGTTATATTGTTGGTAGAGATTTTAGTGGACAATAACACTTCTATTGACTCAATTTAAATATTATTCATCCAAACATTTAATCTCTTAATTTAAATCATTATACCATGAATAAATGTCTCCATTCAGTCTACAATACATCCATTAAGTTATATTTCCATCCTAATATAAATTAAATCTATCCTGCATGATAATACATTACATAATTTTCACTTGAAGTTCAACTCCGTGTTACCTTAAATTTTAATTTCAATTTTGCGCAAAGAAAAAGTCTATCTCAAAAACTGCTAAGCTCTCTTGATAGACTCATATTATTAAAAAATGCCCTTAATAGGGCATTTTTATGTGATATTTGGTAGTTTTTACTTACCGATTCATGATTTTTATGTGTGACACTACCTATTTTAATACAAATTAGCACCCTATCAAAAATTTTAGCACCCTTAACTGATTTTTAGCACCCCTATAAAAACGGCTTAACAAAGGGAACTGCCAAATATGAATGTGTATTTACCCTATACAGTTCAATACAATTGCGCACCCCAAGTACGAATTTGCGCACCCTTGACCTATATTTACGCACCCCTAAATTATGGCTTATTCTAGCCTTTTTATTTTGTGATGATTTTCAGGTAGTAATTTCTTTGTATCAACATAGGTTATTCAACTATCTGCTTATTGTTAGGTATCGAACCCATGAAATATAAATATCAACCCTAAAGGTTTACTACTGTTTCAATCATTACTCTATTTATTTTCTCTTTAATTGATGCTCTAGTATCAAAAAAGTTTGACCATCCTTCTTGTTTAACAATATCTGAAAAATATAAAACTTGTGAGAATGGGACTTTATTAATTGATACCATTTTCTTGTACTTAATGTTCTTTGTAGTTTTATATCATTTGTTGATTCATTAACCTATATTGAATAGGTGAATAGCCACCTAGAGTTAATTTTATTCCATCATTATTGGTAAATTTAGTATTGACATTAACACCTAGGGAGACTTGCTTATCCATCCTGATACATTCTTTAGCATCATTCTCTCTTTTATGCTTTAGAGCAGTAATAAAATGGGCGAGTGAAGCGTACTGTATCTATTTTCTATCACAAAAACTCTTGGTTTTTTTAAGAATACTTCTATATTTTATTTCATCATCCTTTACGATTTCCAGTTCGCCCCCAATTATCATTCCCTCCATACGCATTGAAACCAATAAATCTCCCATTCTAAATCTATGCTTACCAAGTATTTTTCCTATGACTCTTACCATAATGAATTCACCATCTGAAATCTCCTTGCGTATATAATAATCATAGAAATCTATAGGCGCACTAGTTAATTTGCCATTAATAACTACTCTTAGTGTGGTTTACATATATTATTGCATTATCTGGTATTACATATGTACTTGTCTCTCATAGAAATAAGTCAAATAATTAAAATTAATCTTTTACTGTTTTATATGGGTAGTTTCATTAGCAAACGGTTTCTATTTTCCCTTTTTTTTATGCTTTTATAAAATAAGTATGTGCTTCTTTTATAAGTGCATCTCTAGCAGTATTCACAAACTGAACAACATTGCAAAAGACATAAGTTAATCCATTATCAAAAATGATGACACCTTCGCACATTGCTCCTTTTCCATGACTTAATGCATTCTCAACTGTTAACTCCAATATTTGCGGCTTAGTTATTAAAGTTTGAGATAATTGATCTAATTTTACAATATGATTCTCTCCCACTATTCTCCATGTGAAATCTTCTCGTACATGAGTCTTAACAGCATCAATGTCTTTCTTTGATAGTGCGATTGTTAAGTCTATAACGCGCTCCATTTTTGGTGCATTCCCACAATGAGACATAACTTCAATCTTCATCTTAAACCTCCTCTTCTTAAAAAAATTTTAATCATCACTAATATTAGTCGAACTTCTAATTTTTATATTACCCCAGGTAATCTATCTTTAGAATCTACAACTTCTAAAGGAACGTCTGTTTCAACTTTTTAATAACTTAACAATAGGCATTTTATTCAAGTTAATGATATTATGTCTAATTTTTTCAGTCTTTTTCATATTGCCTTTTATCTGATACCTTTTGTAAATATTAGTTTACATTAAGTACAGGTTTTTGTCATCCAAATGACACTATATAACTTAAAAAAAGGAGATTTCACCCTTTTTGCATGAAAAAAAGTTCGATACTTAGGGCGATTGGTAAATCGCTTCTGTATCGAACCTATGCATTCAATATGGTAAGGGTTGTAAATCCACCTTCTTCTCGATAAAACACATCTGTGTACATGCCATTGATTAAATCAACGACATACGCTCCATCTCCATATGGTTCGGGATGCAAATAAAACTTCCAAATCAATTTTCTTGGTACAATAATTTCAATACTTTTCATGAGTATCTCCTTTTGGCTATTGCCATTAATTTACAGGTTTATCCTGCATTACCCATGTACCAAGTTAATCTATTTAATTACTATTATACCCATATGGTGAGTTGATTGTATGCATTACATGTTTCCAATATTGCTCTCTATGAATTACAGAATCCTTGTCACTATTATAAGGCATAACTTCAAGAATTGTATATATAAAGTTATTTTGGATGTAGCTCATACCTTTTTCAGGGTTATTAACGATGTGTTTTAATTGTTTATTTGGATAATATATACCCGATTCTTCTTCTAAATCATCGAACCCACTATCAAGATAGTTTTTCCATCTACCATAAATGCCTTGTGAGCCATAAGCTGATCCTATATATTTCTTTCCATTTGATGAATCAAATATTAGATATACCCCGTTTACAGAAGATAGAGGATACTTCCATTCATCATAGTCAATGTTTCTTTTTAATGTTCTGAAATCAAAACTTGCATTAGCATATCCTGGGAAAGGTGTACTCCCATACTCAGTTTGTAATATTTGGATTACTTCACACTTTCCTACATATCTGGAGAGATTAAAAACATATCTCGCAAATGCATTTCCCTTCTCAACTTCAATAATTACTCTACCCAAATATCCATTATATTCAGGTAATGGTTCATAAGAACAATGATCATTTTCAGGTACAAATGTTATCTTACTAACAGTGATTAACAAGTATCTATTTGTAAATCCATTTAACCTAGCAAAACCAAAGACTATATTTCCCATCTGGAAATTTTTCTGTTTTCCATAGTTTGACCAAAATGAAAACTTAACATCTCTATTGTCTTTATCGCTTTCTAACCAAGCATCAATACAGGATTTTTCACCTTTGCCAAGAGTCATGTTTAATACAATTTTTGAATTAGGAATTATCTGGGGATCTATTTTTAGAATATCTTTTAAGTATAGTTTTGTCTCCAATTTAACAACTCACTTTCATTAATGATTTTAGTTAATTTTTTCCGTTATATCCTTTATTTACTAAATCAATACTTTTTATAAGTTTGGTTTCAAGTCGTTTTCTTTCAAAGTCTTTGATATCAGTTTCATAATAAAAGAGAGAAACGTCAATACCCTTATTCTTGCTGGCATTGATAATTCCATTAATTTTACAATTCGTCATTTGTCCACCTTCGTAGCAATTTCGTGGTGAAATATTTCCATAACCACTATTAATTCTACTATATAGATTAATACACTCACCTAAATATTTAACTTCATTATTGAACACAAATATATATATACCTTTTTTATTGATTTTTTCACTCATCTTAAACTTGCAAAATAATTGATCTCCATATTTATGTAAGTTATACATTTTTGCTCTTTCGTCTTGATAATGTTTATTCAAATTTAACTCGATAAATTCTAATTCTACTTTTTCAAAATATAAATCATCTATGATAATGCCACGATTCATGTTATTAACTACCATAACGCATTCCTCACTTCTTGGTATTGAAAGTGCATAATTTTATAAACTTTTTCTGCACTGCTACGAAAAAGTAGGACACATTCCCCCTCCCTTTCCAACAATAATGTA
>ENA-OSAI01000638-OSAI01000638.1-marine-sediment-metagenome-genome-assembly--contig:-NODE-638-length-10433-cov-6.512430_pt1 | contig 10433 bp, 6 predicted proteins | sample MGYA00237871_ERZ529316 | MGnify/ENA primary metagenome ERZ529316 (study PRJEB26369, sample SAMN03142814) | marine sediment metagenome | biome: marine; feature: borehole; material: sediment... | reverse complement strand
GCAGGTGCACGACGCGGAGGTCGGCAATATCAATGCCCAGCTCCATCGTGGGAGAGCAGAAGAGGCACTTGAGATCCCCTTCACGGAAGCGCCCTTCGCGCTCCTGTCTCTTTTCGACCGAGATTTGCGCTGTATGCTCACGGCCCTCAATGCCGCGCAGGAAATGAGCAGCGCTGCGGTAAAAGTCACGGAAGAAGGCGTTTACCTTCCGCTGAACTTCAACGTATACCGGGCTTTCCACCCGCCGGGCATGCACGGGGTCTGGAGGAGGCGGGGTGCCGTCACCAAGCTTCCATACGAGACAACCGGCCTCCAACTGCAGGTGCTTTTCCCCTCTCGCTTCCAGTGGAAACAGCAAGCCGTGCGAGCAGAGGATGTCCACTAACTGGAAAAGGAACTCCCGGTACTCTTCAGCGGTAAGGCCAAGTTCACGCCGCAGGTACCGGCCGATACGGCTCTTTTCGCTCAAGCTTTTCTTATAGAAGCCCTCAGGAGTGCCTACCAGCACAAAGCGCGAGGCCGGCCGGAACCAGTCTTCTTCTTCCCACCACGTATCGTTGATATCCTGATCCACCCGCCGCCGTAGCTGCTGCTGCTCGGTTTCCAAAAGGATCTTGGCATTGATGGCCAGGTGGCGGCGGAAATAATCCAGAAACGCCTTCACCACGAAATAGCGCTTTTCCGGTTCAAGGGAGGCAAGGGCCGGACAGGCGCGCCACCGCTCCCCGTCTTCGCAGAGTTCACGCAGCCCCAGATATTCGATTTCCAAGAGGCCACATTGTTCCAGGTTCGGCTGCACGATGCGCCACGCGCGCTGTAGGTCTTCATAAAGCCGGTACTCCACTAGGTCGCGGAAGGTGCGCCACACCCTTTCCGCGAACTTACTCTCCGGCACCAGATCTGGATTCTTGGCTACCTCCGACAACCCAATTGCCAAGCCAGCCAGGACTTCCTCGGTCACGTTCTCAGGGTGCAGCTGGCCATTGGCTTCCAGAGCCCGGTAAAGCGCCGCCCGAAGACGAGAAATGCGTACGAAGTCATTGAAGTGCCCTGCCTGTAGCGAGGCATCTTGCCGGTTGTCGGTGAAGCTCAGAATCTTGCGCTCTTCTTCGCCTATCCCGTGGTGGGCAGCATGGAGCAATGCGGCAACACTCATGATAGTGGTGGCACTGCTTCGACCCTCGCTGGAAAGGCGCCCCAACTTGCGGAACTCGCGCTCTCGCTTGGTGTAAACCTCGCCGCAAGCAAGACATAGTCGGAGGGGTTTAGCCTGGAAGAACGCCTTTATGGCACCTGGAGTAGGCTCGGTGGCATAGGTGCCGTCTGGCCGCACCCAGACTTCACGAGGCACTGCCTCTCGGTAGGCTTTCTTCAACCTACCCCGCTTATCGAACCATTCTGAAGGAAAATGCTCGAAGTCAGGAGTCCACTCCCCAACTTCCTCGGCGAGAACTAGGTAGCCAGGCTTGATCGCACCCTCTGGCACGAAGAACTCACTGTCGGGTTCACGGGGCAAGAGACGACTGCCCGCCTCGTTGAGCCAGACGTCATAGTATGCCTGTCCACACTGACGGCAGAATTCCAACGGGTAAAGGACGCGCTCTTGCGCTTGCCCCGGTGCGTAGTACTGACCTTCGAGCGTTAGATGGCGGGTCTGTGGAGCCTCAAGGGTGGCGTAGACAGCCTGCCCCTGACTTATGAACTGGTGAAGCTTCAACGCAAACACAGGGGTGTCGTCGTTCAGCTTGAGGCTACTGCCGCGCAACAGGAACTTACGCAGGTACTCACGGCAATACTCTTCGTGGAGCCCCACTTCTCGCGCGAGGCGGCGTGCTGCTTCGGTGAGGGTGAGGGGCGTGCACCGTTCGGTAGCCCCATCTGGTGCACGGTAGAACCCGAGAGTCCGTTCAATCCACCGGGTCAGAGGATGCTTCAAGAGTCCCTCAACGGTCTCAGGTACCGGCTTGTTCAGGGCAGCCCGCAGATTGTGAGAATCCGAACCCTCCAGGCAGGCGATGGGTTCGAACTGCTCTTCAATTACATTAGTAGGGGACACATCTACGCCGAAGATCTTGCTGGCAAAGTCTGCCACAACCCGACGACTGTGAGCAGCCCCCACCCCTTCCCTACTGACCATTGTGGCACTGGTGCCAATACAAACTAGATCGGGGTTGCCACAGCGATGACGGAGGCGCCGGATCAGCAGAGCAACATCCGCCCCCTGACGGCCCCGGTACGTGTGCAACTCATCGAGCACTAGGAAATCTATGCCAGCCACCGTACGGTCTACAAACCGCTGCTCTCGCGGGCGCACGAGAATCAGCTCAAGCATGACGTAGTTGGTCAGTAGGATGTGCGGTGGTTTCTCAAGGATCTTCTTTCGCCTATCTTCCTTCTCCTGACCCGTGTACCTCTCAAAGGAGACTGGTAATGCGCGGCCGGTACGCTCCTCATAAACTGCAGCCAGCTTCATAAGGGCATCATACTGGGAATTGACCAAAGCATTCATGGGATAGACGATAATGGCACGAACCCGGGATTCTGCAGCGTTGTGGCGCAGCACAGAGTTAAAGATGGGAATTAGATAGGTCAGGGTCTTGCCAGAGCCGGTGCCGCTTGTGACTACGAAGGATTCCCGCCGCAAGGCACACAATATGGCCTCTTCTTGGTGGCGATAAAGGGTAATGGGGCGTTTCCGACTGTCAAGAAAAATTTCCGCACAGAGTGGGTGCAGCAAGCCTTTACGGCAGAGATCGACAACCGAGGATCCTCGGGCATAAGGGGGGTTCAGCTGTAAAAGCGGCTCCGGCCATAAAGCGTCGTTCTCGAAAATCTCACGTTCTACCAGGGCCCTTATCCGGTCATCGGCCAGGTTGAGGAAGCTCCGCACATAGTGCTGATAATCAGCAACTACGGAAGAAGCGTACTGAAAGATGCTCACGATGATCCCCCGCTCTTCCGCGGCTGAAGCCCCTCGCTCGATCGGGCAGCTGAGACACCTGCCCACTCTCAGCTTCAGAGCCTCAGTAGTGTCCCCGCTGGGTGCTGTAATAGTTTCTGTACGGGCTGCTTTCGATCCTGCAGGTGGGCCAACGGGGCTGAGTTGCCCTACGGGGATGGACGTGGGGTTCAGCTGCAGTGCTTCCGACCATAAGTACGCGACCCAGCGCCAGTCATGATCTAGCTGATCTGTGTATGACCTCGATCACGCGCCGGTAGGCAGCCTTGAAGAGCTCAAACGCATTATCATCGGCCAGCGCCAGGAGCGGGATGCTTGGGTAACGATCAATTGCAGTTGACGGGATGTGTATTCCCTCAATCTGGTTGAGATCTTGCCGCAGCTGATCCCTTTCACCTTCATCAAGCAGGCCGTGCTCCTTGAACACCTGGAAGTAGATCTGCACTGACGGCCTGCCGGTACCACACCTTAGCAACGGGTGGCGCATGCCGTCGTCATCCACAATGACCGGGACAAATGAACCCTCAGTCATACCGGTTCCCCAGTAGATGTGCGAAACCTGGGGTTTGAGCCAGTCGAGGAGTCTCCTCGCAGTTCGTAGGGCATCAGGACCATGCTTCTCCTCGATGTCCCTCATGAAACTAGCCTCATTCCACTTCCGCTGACCACGGCCCCTCGCGTGCTTAGCCTCTCCCTTTCCCGTTAGTCCTAGCACCGTCGGCACGAGGGTTGTCAGATCATCTCCAGCAAACTGGCGTACCTCTACGGCCAGGACCTCAGCCGGACTCATCTGCTCGTTCAGGAACTCTATGGTGCGGCGGAGTTCGGGCGGAATGGCATCGGCCACAAACAGCAGCCGTAAGCGTCCTGAACGCAGGTTCGCATCCACTTTTTCCCAGAACCCATCTGAATCCAGGTCAGGATCTACCTCCGAGAGCAAGTGATGGAGCATTTCCTCCGGATCCATTCCCTTCTCTTTGCAGAAAGCCTCGAATGTAGCGCGAAGGCGATCAGCTTGCCAGTACAGGGCGGCGTGTGCTGCGTATTCGAGCATCTGGCCCACGACCTCACGCCGAAGCCGCGTATCACTGCTTCGCTTTACCTCCACGAGGGTGGGCACACCGTCCTGGTCTACGAACAGCAGATCCACCCACCCTCCTGCGCCCTCAGCCGTTGGAATGTGGCACTCGCGGGTAACGAGGAGCCAACGCCGTGGCGTGACCGGGTCGATCTGGTCCCCCGCAAGGAGCTCCGGGTGCCGTTCCAGGAGGCGCTGGAGCTCCCCCTCGTGGGAATACTCCTTTTCGGTCAATGCCTTAAGATCCCCATCGCCGGCAACAGAGAAGATACAGCGTCCCACGGCACAGCCCACCCTCCCAACTGTTCATTCAGCCACACCGACTACCATGTTTCGCGCCTTGATTCCAGCTTCGAAGCGTTACGTCCGATGATCTGGTGCAAAAACTGTGACCCTGAGTGCTCATGCGTTATCTACCCCGCTGTCGCCTTCAGATCCTGCTGAGACCGGGTCTTTGCCTTGCCCATGACAGGCAGGCTCCATGGACTCCTGGCTAAGTAACGCCGACCAGTAATCCGTTCCTCGTGTATCTCCACCAACCGCTCCCGCTTGGGGATCGATGATGACGTGCCTCGGGTAAGTTATCCTGATGTCAAGACGGCTACCGCGGGAACGGGGTTGCCTGGGGCCGCTGGAAGGAGATCCGAGAAGCCCAGCCAGAGAACAGAGGGCAGCCGGGCCGACTCCACCGGGTTATGGGCAGCAACAGACCCACATGGACTTTGTGGGGACCACTGCATATTGGCCATGATCTCGTCGGCGGGATCTGAACGAGTCAGGGAAGTAGTTAGTGGACGCTGAGGGCCACAATTCCGCGCGCGTGCCTGGCAAGCAGAACCGCGATTGCCCTTCTGCTGGTTCTGCTGCAGTTTCTGCTGAAGGGCTCTCTCCAGAGCCCCCCAGGCCCTCCTAGTGGTCGCCCGGTCCCTGCAGTCCAGCGGGAAACGAGTGACTGGGATGCCTTTCAATGAGTCCGGGTAACTCTCCGGCACGAGTCAAAGGATAAGGTGGCCTGGCTGATTAGCTCCCACCTCGATCATCAGAGTTCTGCTGCGACAAGAGCGGACTCCTTGCTTGGCCCTAAACCCTCGACGGAGTGTATCACTTCTTCCGTCTGCTCTGTCCTAGCCTTCCTCGTGAGCATCTCACCACACGCATGGGACCGCCATTCAATGGGCCCCGTGGGGTCTTACTGCGTCAACGTACCCGTTCAGCGACGATCTCCTTCAGGTAACGTGCCACGGTGCCGTAGTCGCCACGAAACCCCCTCAGATTAGCTATCTTGGCCAAGGCATCCTCGGAAAAGGCCCAGATCAATGCCTCAAAAAGCCGATTCGCGTCCCTTAGGTACGTCTCCATCGTGTTCTTCTTAATTTCCCCGACGTCCACGCGTGCCTGCAGGCGCCGAGCATACTCTTCTATTAAAGGCCTGTATTCCGGCATTGCGCGACCTCCTTCTTAGACCACCTGCGTCACTCCGCGATATTCGACCCGAACGGATCCCAGCCAGCCCATCTCCCTTTCCTGGCTGGTACTTCCTGGCGTTCAGGGGCTAACTGGTTCGCATGTCTGTCTTCGCGTCCCGATCCACGAAGTACCTATGGACTCAGTCAATGAGTGGCGTGTTCACGGTCACGGACACCGAGCGGGGTTGGCACCCGGAGCTCCTGGGCCAAGGAGAGATTACTGCTCCCCGGCATACCCTGGGGAATTTCGTGACCGTTGACGTCAAGGCTGGGAACAGACACCAGCAGACACTGGACCCGGGGAGGGCTCGCAAACGGAGAGGCCCTTTGCCTCCAAGGTCGGCCACTTCGAGTACCGACTGAGTTCGTGACGGGGCACTAGGGATCATTTCAAACTTGACTTCGAGACGTTGCACCGTGGCTCCTCCTAACCGCCGGAGGAGCACTTTAGGGTCCGCGTGCTGGGGCGGGTCACTTCATACGTACGTCCCTTATACGACGCATTTACGTGACTTTTGCACAATTGGTTTATAACGCGCTTACGACCTGGCCACGGCGGGATTGCGACAGAGTTACGACACGCTTGCGACAGTCCCACATCGCAAGCAAGCCCTCCTGAGGTGTATGCGGATCGCATATGGGGCTATGTACGCGCGTGCACGGCCCCCGAGCCCGGTGTGTACGGGGTGCGAGCGCAGCCGTAGAGGCTGGTGTGTACGCGGAGCGCGACGTTGTATGCAGCTGCCGGGGGGCTGCTGTCACCCTCCACGCCGCCAGCTGTCGGTCTGCCCACGGCTTGCACGAGGCTGGGCCCATTGGGCTAGCCGATAAGCCGCTCGCGCGGGCCCAAGACGGCTCCAGCCCCTCACGGGGTCAATCAGGCTGTCTCACCTTTGACCAACAGTTCATTCATGTTCGTTTTCCTCTAACCTACCATCGTAGTGCACCGCGGTGTAGAAGGCATGTTTGCAATTTAGCACGAGGGGCACAGAGCTTGGTGTGGGCCAGTGCCTCGGCATTTCCAAGACCGCCACCTTCGCGGTCGTGTATGGGAAGGCACGCCTGTAGCACGGCCACAGCTCGTCTACGCTCCACAGCAGAATGCATACACCCTTCGTGCCTCAAGGTACTCCCGATTGCACCACACTACGGCAGGGATTTCCATGGTGCTGATAGAATATTGTGATTACAACGTCCGCGAGGTGACCAGCCTTGGACTCCTGGCATGTCACAGTAGCCTCCCTGCTTCACGACGTGGGCAAAGTGATCTACCGAGGCGTGTCAGAGGCGCGTCGTCAGCGAATGAGTCATCAAACACTGGGCTTCGTATGGGCGAGCGAGCGCGGCTATCCTGAGCCCATTCTTGAGGCAATTCGGAGGCATCATTGGCAGAGTCAAGGCAGTGCCGAGTATGAACAGCTAGCAGCCGAGGCCTACCAAGGCCCCCAACGAGTGAGAAATCTTCTCTACGTGGTGCGCGAAGCGGATCGTCTGGCGGCGGCCATGGAGCGGGAGCCTTTCGATGAGGGCGGTTTTGACCTTTCCGCTTCGCTATGCAACATCTTCTCGACGATACAGCTCGACGGCCAGAAGAGCCCCTCGCCGACCCAGTGGCCGTTGGACCGTGATGCCTACCCCGAAGAGAAGGTGGTTCTCCTCCCTGCCGAGCGCGAAAGGATGTGGAGCAATCTACAAGAAGATCTCTCCAAGCTGGGCCGCAGACCCGATCCCACCAGTCTGCTCTATGTGTTACAAAAGCATCTGTCCCGCGTCCCCGAGCACACCTGGGTGAGAGCCTCTCCTCCTGACACTTCTCTCTACCACCACCTGAAGACCACCGCTGCGATCGCCCTTGCCATGTGGCGGCACGGAGAACATAGCGAAAACTGTTGGTCATCGGATATGAGTGGCTTTGTTGCCGATCGTTCCCTGCCACGCTACCTCCTCATCGGCGGAGACGTCTCGGGGGTGCAGGACTTCATTTACAGGGTATCATCGCGGCGGGCATTGCGGCTTCTGCGTGCCAAGTCGTTCTTCCTGGAGCTGTTCTGCGAGTGGGCGAGCACGCACTTCGTGGAGGCGTTAGGTCTGGAGCGTACCAGCATCGTGTATGCCGGCGGCGGCCGTTTCGTGCTTCTGGGTCCCCAGACGGCCCGGGCGCAAAAGACCATCCAACGGACGGCCCGGGAGGTGAATGACTGGCTGTGGAATGCCTTCAGCGGGGCACTTTATCTGGCGGTAGCCGCCGTGCCCATGACTGGCGAGGAGCTGGTCGAAGACACCGGTGCAGGCTGGGACCGCCTGGAGCAGGGGATTGCCGATGCAAAGGCATGCCGCTGGCCAGATCGCTTGGCGACTCTGTTTATTCCCCGTGAGGTTCCCGATGAAGAATGCGATGCCTGCCGGCTTCCCGCCCAGCACCTCTCCCGCGAAGGGGAAGACGAACCCGCCCTCTGTGATTTCTGCAGCCAAATGGTCCGCCTGGGTGGTCGCCTTCCGGAACTTGATCAGCTGTGGGTGGTGGATGCTTGCGAGGCGCCTGCTGATGCAACGGTCCTTTCCATCGGCAATGTGGCTTTCACTGCCGCCGGTCCCGGACGCTTGCGATACCTTCTGCGGGATCACTGGAGGCAGCTGTCGGCGGAGGAACTGCAGCGGCCCACCGTCGCCCTGCCCGTGGCGGCACTGGAGAGCGGGATATACGAGCGTGAGATGGACGCGGTTGCCGCTGCGTCCGTGGGTGTCCCCAAGGTAGGCGTGCTGCGGATGGACGTGGATCGGCTCGGGGCGATCTTCCGGGAAGGTCTGCAGAAGAGAAGTTTCGCGCGCATCAGCGAGCTTTCCGATCGGCTCAACACCTACTTCAAGTATCACCTTCCTCGCCGCTTGGCCTGCCTGCTGGAGGGAGAGCACGAACCGACGCTGTTTGGACTCCGCCACCGACAGCCAGCTCTCAATCTGATATACGCAGGAGGAGACGACCTGTTCATCCTGGGTCCCTGGGACCAGATAGTCGACCTGGCCTTTGCCATCCGACGAGACTTCGCCCGGTACACGGGAGAAAACCCCGCCGTGACCCTGTCCGGCGGTCTGGTGGTAGTAGACCACCGGCTGGCCGTCTACCGGGCTGCCGATCTTGCTGGCCAGGAAGAGGATCGTGCCAAGCGGGCGGGCCGCAATCGACTTGCCCTGCTGGGCAGCGTCGTGCCATGGGAAGATGGAAAGGAGATGCGCCAGCTGCTGGCCGCCTGGAAGAAAGACACCGAAGAGCCCAGGGAGTATGTCCTGCGCTATTCGCGGTCTCTGCTCCAGCGCCTGCTGAGGCTGCTGGAACGCGAGGATGAATGGTCCCTTGTCCAGCTTTATTACCTGCTGCGCGGTGCCGATGCGCGGCGTCTGCTAAGGGTAGTATTGCCCGGGGTCGGCTCTTCCTGGCTGCGGCCGGCCCTCCGGCTGGTGGATCTTGCCTGCAGAAAGGGGGCAGAGAGGTGAACATTACCAGCACCGACGAGTTCCGCCAGACCGCCCTCCGGGTCATGTTCTCGAAACGGTACCACGACACACGAGATCGAAGAGAAAGACAGAAGATCGTACAGCAAGCCGAGCAGGTGGGCATATCGCAATCCGACCTTTGGGAGGACCGGGGAGAGCTGGCTCAAGCCGAGCGGCAGTGTGGGAACTACCTGGTACGACTGCACGGGAACACACTGAGAGAAAGGACGCTGGCGGCGGTCTGTGCTAAGAGTCTTCGCCATCTCGCCGAAGGAGTGGCCGCGCTGTCTCGGGCCCGTGGCCTGAAGACATCCCAGATCAGAAACTTCTTCGGCCAGGTCAGGAAGGTAGCACTGCGGTTTCGTTCTCACGGTTTCGACCAAGATGAGGTGGAGTACCTCAGGGTGTTATTGGTCTACGCACATGGCCGCCACCAGCAGGCACTGCAGTTCTTCTATTTTGCCTGTGACCGCATGCTGGACCGCGTCACGGGGCGGAATGATTTCGAGCGTTTCCTCAAGGCCCTTGAGGCCATCGTGGCGTACCACAAGTTTTACGGAGGGGAGGACTGACGATGCCTCCAGGAGCCATCAAGGGCAGGGTCGTCCTCACGGCAACCCTGGTCTGCAAGACGGGACTTCACATAGGCGCGGGAGGCGAAGCCCAGGAGATTGGCGGTCTTGACATGCCGGTTGTACGCGATCCCCTCACCCGGGAGCCCTACGTACCGGGGAGTTCACAGCGGGGCAAACTACGCAGCCTCATGGAGCGGCGCCAGCTGACGCGGCTTGCAGAAGCCGGAGAGCCCGTCGGCAACTTCTTCAACAAGAACCTCGCCTCCAGGGGCAACCCTGACGTCAGGCATCACGAATGCGAAAGGTCCGACTGCATCCCCTGTCGGGTGTTCGGCACTTCCCGGGATCTCACGGCGGGAGTGCAGAACAACCGCCCCGGTCGGCTGCTGGTGCGGGATGCGCCTCTGCTGTCTGACAGCCGGGACCTGCTGGCGGACATGCCCACCGGGCAGTACACCGAGATCAAGTACGAAAACACCCTGGATCGGATCACCAGTGCCGCCCAGCCGCGCCAGGTGGAGAGGGTACCCCGGGGGGCGCAGTTTGCCATTGAGATGGTCTATACGGTGGAAGACGAACAGCAAGCACGAGAGGATCTGCAGGAGCTGCTGATCTGCCTGCGGCTTTTACAAGATGACTATCTCGGTGGCGGCGGTGCTCGCGGTTACGGACAGGTGGAGTTCAAAGACCTGAAGCTTCGCTGGCGCCCAAACGGATACTACGAGGGCACTGCTGAGGAGAAAACGGTGCCGGTGGACCTTGAGGAAGCACGCCCCGCCTGGGATCAGCTGCTGGATCAACTGTTCGGCGGTGATCCCGAAGGATGAAGCTCGTGAAGCTGCACTTCCAGGGGGGCCTGCGGG
>ENA-OSAI01000635-OSAI01000635.1-marine-sediment-metagenome-genome-assembly--contig:-NODE-635-length-10458-cov-8.124964_pt1 | contig 10458 bp, 13 predicted proteins | sample MGYA00237871_ERZ529316 | MGnify/ENA primary metagenome ERZ529316 (study PRJEB26369, sample SAMN03142814) | marine sediment metagenome | biome: marine; feature: borehole; material: sediment... | reverse complement strand
ATTAAGACGAAAAGAAATCGAATCAAGATTGACTGAAATCAGAGGTCTTGTCGATAATGAAACTGATATTGCCAAACTTGAAACACTTGAAAATGAAACCAGTGAACTTCAAGAAGAACGTACAATGATTGATAAGAAAATGGCGATTGCTACTAAAGCAGAAATCAAACCAATCATCATTGATAATCGTAATCAAATGGATAAAGAAAAACTCGAGAAACGTGCAGCAAGCTTACGTGAGAATCGAGTGATTCAAGTATCAAGTGAAGAAATCTTATTGCCTGAACATACAGCTTCTGGATTGGCACCTGTTCCATTCGCTCAAGTATCAACACTTGTGGACCGAGTTAATGTCATTAACTTAAATGGCGGTGAGACCTATAAGAAGTCATTTGTTAAAAGTAATGGTACAGCAGGCACTACACTTGAAGGTCAACCTTATAGTGAAACTGAACCAGCTTTTGGATATTTAACGATTTCAAAAGTTAAGATTACTGCTTACACAGAAATCACAGAAGAGCTAGAAAAACTTCCTGCTATTCCTTATCAAGCTGAAGTATTGAGAAATATCAACATTTCACTTAAAAAGAAGATCAGCGAACAAATCTTACGCGGTGCTGGAACAACCAACACATTCACTGGAATCTTTAGTGATGCAGCAGTGGCACTTGCAGATAAAGCAGCGCTTGAAATCGCAGCGATTACAGATTCGACACTTGACGATATCGTCTTTGCATATGGTGGAGATGAAGAAGTCGAAGGTGGCGCAGTTCTTATTTTGAATAAGAATGACTTAAGAGCATTTGCAGGACTTAAGACTCAAGAAGGTCGAAAAGTACATACGATAGATTATGTCAATAAAACCATTGACGGTATTCCTTATATCATTAATTCGCATTGTAAAGCTATTTCAGATAGTAATACAGCTGCTGGAGAATATGGTATTGCTTATGGTGCGCTTAAGAACTATGAAGTGCCAGTGTTCTCACCAGTTGAAATTGGTAAGTCTACTGATTACAAATTTAAAGATGGAATCATCAGCTACAAAGCATCGGTATTTACAGGTGGTAACGTAGTTGGATATAACGGATTCCTTCGTATTAAAAAGAAAGCTGCAGCCTAATAGCTAAAGCTTATTGATTGAATAAGAAAGGATTGATCTCATGGCGATACTAGACATTGTAAAATAAGCACTACTCATACCACTATCAGAAACGTATGCTGATGACGAGCTCTCTACTCATATTAGTAGTTGCAAATCATACTTGATGAGCTGTGGGATCGATCCTTCTTACATCAATGACGAATCAAATCCAATGGTAAGTACATTAATAATTATCTATGTAAAGACTTTCTTTGGATTTAAGAATGATGGTAGTGCAAAAGAACTACCTAAGACTTTTGATATGTTAGTCGGTCAAATTGCACTGACAAAAGGAGTTGAAGTGAATGTTTCCTAATTCACCAAATGTCAAATTGAAATTACTAACTCTTGTTTTGGTGCAAAATTCTATTGGATCCTCAATCTATCAACTTCAACACTCGAAGGAAGTTATAGGCATCAACTTTAGCATCACATCTAACGAATACTATGAAAGTAAAAGATCAGACATAAAGATTGATCTAGCACTTAAAATTCAAAGTTTTTTATATGATAACAGCAAGTATGCAGAAATTGATGATAACATTTACAAGATTGAACGAACCTATCAAATAGGACAGTTCATAGAGCTCTATCTAAGCAAAACAAAACTCAGAAAGAGGGATATCATTGATTACGCTTGATGAGTTAGGAGTAGCAATTTCTAACATGGTGGATGACTATGCTCAAGATATCATCATCAAACTCGAAGAAAAACTCGATGAAACAGCTCAGGAGATCGTGAAGTATATCAGATCAAACGCACCAAGAAGTGGTGGTTCAAAACCATTTGCTGATTCGTTCATTGCTGAACCTCAAGGTAGTGGAATCAATAAATCAATTGTTATATTCTCTAATGAAAAAGGGAAGCTCACACACTTGCTTGAGTTTGGTTTCACTCACCGAAGTGGTAAATATGTCGGACCTAGACCGTTCATGCGACCTGCTTATGATTTACTTACACCTAAGATGCTTGAAGACATCAAAAGAATTATTGAAAAAGGTGATGACTAATGCAAGAAAAGTTAGAAGCTTTATTTGATACTCTAAATTTTGTATTACCTGGTAAAGTTTCTTACGGAACGAGAGTAGGGTTAGAAGATGATCCGAACTATATCATTTACCAAGAACTCACTAATAGAACAATTGTTTATGCTGATGATAGATCCATAGCTAAAGTTGCAACATTTCAGGTGAGTTTGATCACAGAAAATAAGGATATATCATTAGAAGAAAGATTAGAAGCGTCCCTTTATTTTATGGGATATGAATATGAATTATTATCTGAATTCATCAATGAAGATGGTTCAGTCAACAGAGTATATGAAATCAAACAGGAGGTATTTTAAATGAGTAATAAAGTAACATTTGGTTTAACTAATGTGCATTATGCACTCGCAACACAAGCAGCAGATGGTAGCTGGACTTTTGCAACACCAAAAAGACTAGAAGGTGCTCAAGAGATTACAACCGAAGCTATCGGAGGAACATCACAAGTCTATGCAGACGATAAAGTCATCGCAACGCTAGTTTCTAATGCAGGTTCCAATGTGACACTTAAGTTTACAGAAATTGATGAAGCGTTTAAAAAGGATATCTTTGGTTTCCTAGAAGATACAAATGGGAACCTAGTAGAGATACTAAATGCTGAAACAAAAACATTTGCTTTAGGCTACGAAATTCAAGGTGATATCAAAGCTAGACGCATTTGGTATTACTTATGTACTGCAACACCTTCAGGAGATTCAAGCAAATCAAAAGGGGATTCTATTGAAGCAAACTCAATTGAATTAAGTATTACTGCAAGACCGATTGAAGCTGGAAACAATCTTATTTTAAGAGTTATTGCAGGAGTTGGAGATGCTAATTACAGTACATTTTTAACTACAGCACCAGCACTACCAACATTTATTTAAGGAGTAGATTATGGAAAAAACACTTAGACTTGGTGATAAAGATTATCGCTTGCACTCATCACTTTATACTATCATTGATTATCGTAATGTATTCTCAACTGAACTATTTAGTGATATCAAAAAATTAGAGAAATCTAGTGCGAAAAAAGAAGAAGAACTGTCAACGGTAATAGATACGATCTTTAGGATTATCTATATACTACACCGACCATTCTATAAACAATCTTATAATGACTTCTTGATGTCACTCGATTTCTCACTATTAAGTAATCAAGGTGAACTAGAAAATCTGACGAATGCGATAGGTGAAATGCTCGGGACGTTTCAGAAAAGCACACCCCCAACAAACAAGTGAAAATAATCAAGAAATAGAAAACGTTACAGCAAACATCATTTTTAACCTAGCTCATTTAGGAATATCAATTGAAGATTCAAAACACTTTGATTTGGAGACATACTTTGAGTTAGTAGGATTAGAGATGAAAGTAATTAATGGTAATCATTCAAAGAAATATGGTACGCAAAGTGATATTGATAGGTTTTTTATATGATGTTTATTTTGCGACTAAGTTATGATAAAATAATGACACTGAGGTTGTTATTATGATGGAATACAAAAATCTTTTTACCCCAAGAGAAGTAAACTATACGAGCCCTTTTTATTGGGTAAAACATCTTATGGAAATTATTGTAGCTATTCCTTTTTTTGGACAGGCAATTTTCTATTTACTGTTTTTACCAATATTCGTGGGAATTTCCTTTGTCATAGCTCTTACTTTATTTCCTGATGGAGACTTTATCATACTTATTAGCGGGTTTATTATTATGTTGCTACTATATTTTTTAGCTGGCAAATTGGAAATAATATATGAATATAGAGAAGATAAATTTAGAAATAAGATATTTAAAGAATATGAGAACGAAATAATTATTTACAATAAGTTTTTATGTGATTATGAAATAGATTCTCGAATTATTGATGATCCAGTTGGATATTTTAGCAAAGTCTTAAAAGAATTAGATTTATCAGATAATAATAATCTGGCTAAAAAGTTAAAAAGGTTGCACTTTAATACTTATAGAAAAAAAGAAAGTAAAGTTAATTCAAGTCACCTTGATATTCTGTTTAGAAATTTATAATCAAGTAATTAAATGAACTATCTTATAAGTGATGGCACATCGGATTGATGTGTTTTTCTTTTACACTGGAGGTGAGTATTTATGGCAGAAACGGTCAAAGGGTTGAACATTAAATTAACACTTGATGGTAAAGATCTAGAAAATGAACTTAATGGCATAAAAAAGGATCTTAAAGAACAAAACAAAGACCTCAAAGCCATTAATACAAATCTTCGTTATGATAGCTCTAATCTAGACCTTTGGAAATCAAAACAGGATAAACTTAATGGAATCTTATCAACAACTAAAAAACGACTTGACACTCAAAACCTAGAACTTGAAAAAGCTAAAAAAGCTGTTCAAATTGGTGATATGAGTCAAGAAGAGTTTAATAAACTCAAACGCAATGTACAGTATACAGAAGCTGAGATTTCAAAACTTAATAATGAGCTTGGTAAAACCAATGGTAAAATCAAAGAATTAAGTAACGCTAAATTCGATAAGATTGGTAAACTCGGCTCAACGCTCACAAAATCTGTAACGGTTCCTATTTTAGGAGCCGTTTCTGCTTTAACAGCCTTTTCAGTCAAAGCGGCTTATACTGCAGATGAAATTGGCGATACAGCACAAAAAATAGGTTTATCTGCAGAAGCATTCCAGGAATGGAATCATGTTGCTACAATCATGGGAACGTCAACCGAAAGCTTGAATAAAGGATTCATTAAAGTCAATGGTATCTTAGGTGACATTGCTACTGGAAATGCAGACAAAGTTGTCGATAGCTTAGCCTTGATCGGATTAACTGTTGATGATCTAAAGGGTAAGAACGCTGATGAGGCATTTGAAATTATTAGTGAAGCATTAAGCAAGGTAGAAGATGAAGCAGTAAGAGTAGGTGTTGCCAATGAATTCTTTGGAGAGAAAATTGGGACTGAACTTATACCTATTCTTTCCAGTGAGATTTCTACGATTAGAGACTTAAGACAAGAAGCAAGAGATCTTGGTATTGTTACCAATGAACAGGCAGCGCAAGCAGGTGAGTTTACAGATGCGCTTGACAGAACAAAGCAAGCATTGTCAAGTTTGGGTGTAGATATTGCAACAACCATGATGCCGATTTTACAGGCATTGATCATCAAAGTAAGAGATGAGATCATTCCAGTTGTTAAAGATTGGATTGCAAGATGGAATAGCTTAGACTCAGATACAAAGAAAATGGTAGCAACCCTCATAGGTCTGGTCGCTGCAGTTGGACCGGTTCTAGCCATTATTGGTAAGGTTGGACCACTCCTCAATATAGTGGCCATGACGCTTAAAGGTGTCGGTTCTGCGGGGCTTTTTGCGGGGGCAGGTATAAACTTTGCTACACTTGGCATTGGCGCGCTAATCGCAATTTTAGCGATGGCTTTACTACAAAGTGAGGAGTTTAAAGCATTGCTTGATAGACTCATGGAAACTTTCATGCAGCTTTTACCACCGATTTTATCGATTGTCGATGCTCTGATGACTGCATTACAACCCATCTTAGATGTGATCATTGATCTAGTCGTCATGCTTGTTGATTTATTAGTACCTATTTTAGATGTAATTCTGATGCCACTGATTATGCAAGTTGGTATGTTTGCTGAAATATTAGAGATGCTGGCACCATTAATTATTACACTTGGAGAAATACTTCAAGCTATTTTAGTTCCTGCAATCAAAGTACTTAAAACAGTCTTAGATCCAATCTTGAATGTGGTTCAAAAAATTATTGAATTTATTCAGAAAATATTTGAGTGGATTGGAGATCTACCATCTAAAATAGGCGATTTTGGCGGAAAGATTAAAAACGTGTTTGGCAGTGTAACAGAAGGTATAAGTAATATCGCATCTAATGTAACAAATGGTATAAGCGATTTTGCAAGTAAGGCTGCAGATAAAGTAGGTGGTTTTTTTGGTAAGGTTGGAGGATTTTTCAGTGATACCTTTAATTTAAAAGGTTCAAGTACGGTCAATAACTCAAGCTCAAATTCATCATCAACGAATACAAACAACATCACTATTAACACAACGTCTCCAACATTTGATATCGATTCTATTAACAGAGCGTTAGGAGGTAATGTGATTTGATCAGACAATTTTATTTAGAGAATGAATATGGTGAAATCTATTACTTTGATTATAGGAATCAGACACTCATTACTCAAGCAAGTGGGCTCGGTTTTACTTTAGACATCAAGTATCTTGAATATGACCGCATGTATGCAAAATCAGAATTTCAACTACCGATGACTGAAATCAGTGAAACATTAATCTTTCTAAGAGGATATCAAGGATACAAAGCATTTGTTGACTATTTATCAAAATCAAAGAAAGAACATAAACTTCACTATGTTACACCGGCATTTGCTTCTTATACATTTGTGGATGTATCGAGTCTTTCTAAAGCAGAGCTTGTCAGTGGGACAATTCAAAGTCAAATCATCTTTAAAAAACTATCACTTTGGATCAATGAGAAAACGTACGAGATAATAGCCAATGGCAGTAGCTATGGTAAAGTTTATCCCTACCAATATCCATTTATATATGCAAACTCTTATCAAGGTATCACTCATATTAATAATCAAGGATTAGATGAAGCACCACTCAACATCGAGATTTATGGTGCTTTTTTAAATCCTGAAATTATAGTTAAAAAGAACGGTAATATCATGCAAAGACTTAAACTATATGTTGAATCAGAAGATGCTACATTAACTGTCATATCAAATCCCAGTGAACAAGTTATTAAGATGATTGAAAATGGGTCAACTTATGATGTCTATGGCTTACAGGATTTTGAGGCGGACAACTTCTTGTTTGTGAGTCATGGAGAGTATGAGATTGAATTTAAGCCTGGTGTTAGTTCAACAACGGTTTGTAGAGTCACACTTTTTGAAGGCTATGTAGGTATTTAATATGAAAGTCATATTTTTAGATCGTAAAACATTAGCTTATAAGGATTATGCTCCAGTGGGAAAAGAATATGAAATCATCCTGGACATGGTTCTCATTCAGCGATCAAGTTTTAAGTTGAACAAGACAAATATCGAGACTTCAATTGGAGATATTGTTATCGCCAAGAATGATGAATTTTCTTATATTGGAATACTAGAAAGCATCGAACAAAAAGATGATCATTCAACGATTATTAGAACACTTGATTTTAGAGAAATCTTTAATTTAGATGTCTTAGTCACAAGTTTTACAGGGGATTTAATTGATTATCTATATCAACTTATTTCCTCCCACTTTAAAACAAATCCAGATACCTTGCAGAACTTAGATTACTTATCGATTCAAAAAGAAGCCAGTGTTACTGGATCACTAACCTTTGAGGCCGATAAAGTTGAAAACATTTCAAAAATATTCGAGTTGGTTTCAAAAAGTTATGGAATTAGCTTTCAAACAGAAGTTGTTTATCTAAGAGGTAGAATTACGAATATACTATTTAAGATTGTGAATGTCCAAGAAGGACTAGTCATGAAGAGTAATTTCTCCTCCATTCTAAATGTAGAAACAAATGATTCATCAAGCCAAGTCATTAATAAAGTGATTTATTATCCAAGAAGCGATAATCAACTCCATACGTCAAGTATGGTTTTTTACTTATTAACAGATGGTAGTATCACAACAAATATGAATCATGTCTTACGTTATCAAGCAGTGATGACAAAAACATTTATCTATAGTGATCAAGAATATGAATCACTGGAGACTAAGGCTAGAAGCGAAATGGTAACTTCAAAGCTTGATCACCAAATCACATTTAATCTAGATTTGAATAATCAAGTTTTTATGCCATTTAAGAACTTTAACTTGGGAGATTACATCTCATTTAAACATAACAAAAAAACATATGATACGGTTGTGACTGGACTTGTTTTTAAGGATACGCTCAAAGTTGCTAAGGTAACACTTGGAGAATACCGAGTGAAATTAACAGAAAAGGTGCAGTTGTTGAGTAAAGCTAAATCACAACAAGTGAGTCATATTTCAATAACGAATACAGATTTAGATGGAGGAGAATTCTAATGGGATTACAAAAAATTACATTTGAAGGTGGGAATGTCACTGCAAAAATCGATGCAGATTTATATCATTTCTTTAATTCATATGATGTCGGTATTTTAAAGAGTTTGAAGAATGAATGCTCGATGACACTTGCCAATAATACAATCACATTTCAAGATGGCTATGTTTCAATTTACGGAAGAGTCACCTATATCGAAAACCAAACAACCATTGGTGTGACACCAGATTCAAGTAAGAGCGGGTATGTTATTTTAGGCGTTAATACTGCAACAAATGAAGTGAATTTATATTTAAAAGAACAAACAGGTGGTTATCCATCGCTGACGTTAACTAACTTAATAAATAATGATGGACTTTATGAATTTGTATTGTGTGCCTACACTAAAACAACAACATCAGTCACTCTTAATCAAACCTACCAAAGGAAGTTTATTTTAAGTCCCAAGACGATCATTGATGATCTAGAACAAAGATTATTAATTAAATACATACCGCAAAGTAAAAGCTTAACTAAAGTATCCAACGGTGTGTATCAATTTTTTGGAACAAGTTCAACAGAACTTAGGGAATCAATCATTTATGTATTTATCAACAATACAACAGTAATTAGTTTCCCTGGAGATAGCTTATTTATTCATATTGGTTCAAATAGGAATGTAAGCTACAGATACGCAGGAGGAGATTATTCCCTTTCTGTGGTCTATGAAAATGGTGTTGTAACATTATCATGTGGTAGTACAGCGCACAATATAACATCAGTTTACTTAAAAAAATAAGGAGGATTTAAATGGCAACAATTCAAATTAAAAGAAGAACTTCTGCTGGGACAGGTCCACTTGTTGGAACAACCGGTAGTGTAAAAGCCGGTGAACCATTAGTTGATTTTACTGGTGAGCATCTCTATATTGCAAAGGCAGATAAAACTGCATCTGTATCCGTACCACTTGCAGATAGTGATTATTTAAAAATACCATCTACAGGCAAGGTAGACACCCAAATTAATACAAAGATTACAGCTTTAGGTTTAGGAACGGCTGCGACTAAAAATACAGGAACTGGAAACGGCAATGTTCCAATACTTGATGCAAATGGAAAACTAGCTGATAGTGTTGTTCCAAAAATTGCGATGACAAATACGTTTGTAGTTGCTTCACAAACAGCAATGCTAGCTTTATCAACAACTCAAGAAGGCGACGTTGCGGTTAGAACGGACTTAAACAAATCCTTTATTCTTAAAGCATCTCCATACTCAACCCTTGCAAACTGGCAAGAACTTTTAACACCAACAGATGCTGTTACGAGTGTAAATGGATCAACAGGTGCAGTTTCAATTACGCTAGCTGGTTTAGGTGGTGTTGCATCATCAACTTATAATACACATGTCGCTAGTAATCTTCACTTAACCGAAGATCAAAGAACAATTTTAAGTAATGTGAAGAATGTTTATATCAGTGATGCTGATGGTATTGCAGTTGCAGCTTCAGAAGCAGATTATATTAATGCTTCCATCGTTGATGGTTTAGTTTATGTTGCTGTAGTTGATTCAAACTATTCACCTACCAGAGTTTCTTATAAATTAGGTATTGATAAGTCTAAGGTGCTTATGCCATCTTCAATCATTGATGGTGGAACTTATTAATGGCTATCATCAGAGTTAAAAGAGGAACTACCAAACCAACAACTGCACAACTGAACTATTTAGGTGAATTAGCATTTGATTATAACAATAATGCACTATATGCTAGAACACCATCTTCAGTTATTAAAATTGGTGGTGAAATGGAACTCGTTTATTCATATGAAGGATATGCTTACACACATACTTTAAATTATCCTTTTGATCCGGATTACGTTTACAAGTTTCATATTATTTCTTCAACTTATGGTGCATCTGCAGATGTCTCTGATACATATTTCTATTATAGAACAGCAGAATCTTCAACTTTGCTGGGAAGTTATCTAAACTATTACGCAAGCACAGAAAACAGTCTTTTTCAAACGAGAAGTGCTAAGAACACAACTGTTCAGTATATCGAAGATAGCTATGAATCGGGACCAACGATAACCAGTGGTATTACAAAGGTTATATCATTTGAACTATCACCGACATTTAGCACAAGTTATTTAAGTACTGCTCAGTGGAATGCATATGGAAAAAGTGTAACCACTTTATCAGGACAAGGTGATACAACGATTAAATTATGTGATTTTGTTCATTCTGTAAAT
>ENA-OSAI01000633-OSAI01000633.1-marine-sediment-metagenome-genome-assembly--contig:-NODE-633-length-10460-cov-11.769053_pt1 | contig 10460 bp, 7 predicted proteins | sample MGYA00237871_ERZ529316 | MGnify/ENA primary metagenome ERZ529316 (study PRJEB26369, sample SAMN03142814) | marine sediment metagenome | biome: marine; feature: borehole; material: sediment... | reverse complement strand
ATTTATAGTTTAGATTATTATTTTTTTGCCAAACTTCAGATACAATCCTAATTAGGTTTACGAAAACAAAAACTGCGGGTGATAGCGTGAATAATGAGGAAATAATAAGAAAAAAGATTTCTCAGAAAAAACCTGGGCCCGAAGACCATTATAATTTATTTTCCGTGTTTCTTCCCCTTGTAGAGGTTGACAAACAACTTCATGTATTGTTTGAAGTCAGGGCTGAAAACCTAGATGAACAACCGGGGGAAATATGTTTTCCCGGCGGCAGAATAGAAAAAGGAGAAACGCCTTTAGAATCTGCTGTAAGAGAAACGCTTGAGGAATTAAGGATCTCTCACAACCAGGTTCGGATTTTTGGTCCCCTTAATTACATTATCACTCCCTACAACATAATAATTTATCCCTTTGCTGGCAGATTAATTGATGTAGATGTAAACAAAATAAACTTTAACAGAGATGAGGTTTCAGAGGTTTTTACCGTTCCGCTAGAGTATCTTTTGCGTCACAAACCCCAGGTGTATTTTGTGGATGTTAGGAATGAACCAAGACGGGATTTTCCCTTTTCACTGATTCGGAATGGGAAAAACTACAGGTGGAAAACCGGAAGTTATCCCGTACTGTTCTACACATATGGCAGGCACACGATATGGGGTTTGACGGCCAGGATTTTAAAGATTTTTTTGGATACAATAAGCGGCTAAAATCCATGTCAACAACTTGAGAAAATGTTACCCTGTTTCTATTTATTGTGACAAGGCTTTATGGATAAGGAAGAATCGCATGTATTGATTTGGACGATATAGAAACTATCTGAATTTTATTGTATAATAAAAAAGTGTAAATATTTTCAAAAGGTTACTCCTCCAAATCTTTTTGTGGATTTAGCTAAGGCAGTGTAATCCGACACTTCCTTAATCATTCTCCATCTTGCTATTATATAAAAGATGAAGATATAGATTTTCTGATAGTTTAAGATGTTAATGGGGTGCGAAATATAAGATATAAATGAATATGAAAAAGTGAGGTTATTGCTATGAAGAGCAGAAGAAGCTTTATCTTATTAACGATAATATTTTCTGTTTTGGTCGCAACATCTTGCACTCCAAAAGAATCAGATATATCAGAGGGGTTACCCCCTTTACATAAGAAAAAAATAGGTGAAACAAATGGACTATCATATCGGGAAAAACTGCTGCTAGGTTTTGTTATGAGGGAGATGTTGTCACCTTACGGTGGTATATATACTAATTATAATAAGAACGGAGTATTTGAGTATGGTGTCAAAGGCCGGGAAGTGCTCTCCGAATCGGTAGGCTTAATGATGTATTATGCTGTGCTCAGGGGAAACAAAGAGATTTTCGATATACAATATAAATTTCTTACTGAAGGCATGATGACGAAAGAGGGGTTTATTCCCTGGAAGGTTGAGGAAGATGGAACACCGTCTTCTTATAGCAGTGCAACAATTGATGATATCAGAATAGCTTATTCGCTTATCAGAGCCCACCAATTGTGGAGAGATAGGAAATACCTATATACTGCTAGGAAAATTGCTGACAATATAATGAAATATGAGGTTTATAACAACAATTTAGTTGATTGTTATAATTGGGAATATGGGACAAAGAGCAACACTATTAAGCTTTCATATATTGATATTAAAGGATTAAAGGCTCTTGCCCGGTATCAACCGAGATTACTGACGGTAGCAGACATGGGATTAGATTTACTGGAAAAGTCACGTTATTCTTCCCGATATCCATTTCGCAAGATAATATATAATTATGAGAAAAAGACCTTTGAAAATGAAACTACCATCAACCTGATAGATACATTATATGTTTCAATTCATTTGTCAGAGGCAGGGATAGAACAAAAGGAGATGCTGGATTGGATGAGGAAGGAAATCAGCCAAAGGGATAAAATATACGGGCGATATCATCCGATTAAAGGCCAACCAGTGGTAGATTTTGAATCTGCAGCAGTTTATGCTTTAGGAGTGCAGCTTTGCCTTAGAGAAGGAGATAAAGAACTGGCAAACGAGCTTATGGAAAGGCTTTTAACGCTTCAGGATATGAGGGAGGATACTCCTGCCTACGGTGGTTTTGTTGACTTGCTTAAAGGCAACGGCCATTCCTTCGATAATCTACAGGCTCTTATAGCGATGGCTTTATTGTATAGATAGGGAGGGGAAAATGGAGATGAGAAATACCAAAAGGCTAATAGATGGAGGAATAATATTAACCCTTACAATTTTTGTTATTATAGTTACAGTTATATTCATTTCATACCAACAATTACCTATTAATACATATATCCTTTTTGCTTTAAATACTCTATTAATTGCTTTGGCATACTGGTTGGGGCTTGTGAGAGGACTTATTGCGGGCATGGTTGCAGTTTTTTTTTACGGTACCTATCTTATGTACGGTGCAGTTACAAAAGGGCCAATGATGGAGATAAGCTACCAACAGATTGTTTGGCTGTTCCTCTTTCCTTTTAGTTCATACATTTCTGGTAAGCTTTCTGAAACAATAAAGGAAGCGGTGGAAAGATCAGAAAAATATATTAAAGATATGGAAGAACTTGTGCTGTTAGACAAGGAAACCGGTTTTAGCAATGCAAAAAAGTTTTACCTTGACCTTTCTGAAGAAATAAGCAAGTCTAAAAGGTATGGGACTCCTCTTAGCATAATGCTGATTAAAATACAATACTTTGACGAACTCAGGTCGATTTATGGAGATACGGTCTGCAGCAATGTGATTATCAATATAAGTAAAAAGATAGCAGAGCATACTAGGGATATTGATAAAAAAGCGAGGCTGGAGAAGGATAAATTTGCCCTCATACTGTCAAATACAGATGAAAAAGGGGCGCTGGTTCTTAAGGAGAGGCTGACAAACTTTCTGGAAAATTTGGAAATAAGCGATGGGAAAGATAGAAGACAACTAAAGTTTAGTTTTAAAATCGGGATTGCACAGCTAGAAGATAAAGAAAAAGATGCTATTGCCTTCAAAGAAAGGGCTGAGAGAGAACTGGAGTATGATGTGGGATGAAAAGGGCAGCTTTTCTACTAATATTTGTAATGATACTAACGGGATCCAAGCTTGCTTGTGCATATGAAGAAAAGCCTAAACCGGTGCTGGTGGTATATGATAATCCTAATCTGCTTAACAGGGACTATTTTGGGCTTGATAATGACTTTTCGGTTCTATTATCTGAACAGCTGGGTCATTTTAACACAGCGGTAGAAACCATAAAAGAAAAGGAATACAAAAAAGGGATGCTGGAGAACTATCAGTTTATCTTTTATCTGTCTTTGAGGGAAAAGGATTCTGTTAATTCACAACTGCTGCAGGATATGGCAAATACTACCAGAACAGTGGTTTGGTATGGGAAAGACATAGCTGAATTGTTAAATGTTAATAAGAATATTCCCTTAGAATTTCTCGGAATATCAAAAAGCTACAATCTTGTTACTTACAAAGGAATTACTTTCGATTTAGGAAAGGATTGTGGACCAAACCTGCTGGTAGAGCCTTTAAGAGAGGGTGTAACTACATACGGTGAGGTCAGCAACGGCAGACATGTTTATCCTTTGATAGTTAACTGGAAGAACTATTGGTACATGTCCGGATTGGATACATCTGGTATAAAGTATCTTGTATTTAGTGATGTGCTACATGAAATATTTGGGGAAGCACATAACGAAGTCAGGAAGGTGTATTTGAGAATAGAAGATGTGAGCGTTTTAAGGTCTCCAAAACGTCTCAGGGAAATAGCGGATTATCTTTATAGTAGAAAGGTGCCATTTATAATTGTTCTGATCCCGGCTTACATTAATCCCAACAGTGGGGCTGGAGCATCTATTACAGATTATCCGGAACTTGTTGAAGCGGTTAAATACATGGTAGAACGGGGAGGCACGGTGGCACTCCATGGATACACCCATCAGCACTACAAAAGTGAAACAGGGGAGGGGTTTGAGTTTTGGGATGCTTTTGAAGACAGACCCCTTAATGTGAATTATGCTGATTATATTAGAGATAGAGTAATAAAAGGGATTGAGGTTTGCCTGGAGAACGGCTTGTATCCTCTGGCCTTTATACCACCCCACTATGCGATGGCCCAGGAAGGTTATGCAGAACTAAAGAAATACTTTTCCACTGTAATTGGTCAGATACAAACTACTGACAGGTGGTTTGCTACTGAGGCACCGCCATATGAGATCAAAAATACCAAACGCTTTAATCGACTCCTGCCGGAGTCCCTTGGATATGTGGGTGAGGGTGGTAGTAATGATGTGAAAAAGATATTAGTCAATGCGACAAAATTGCTTGTGGTGAGGGATGCTACTACAGGAGTTTTCTTTCACAGTTATATGGATATAGAATATCTAAAGCAGATTGTAGAAGGCCTTAAATCTTTAGGATATGTTTTCGGAGATTTGGGAAGAGAAGATAACTGGGTAAAAGCAGGAAATTACAGCATAAAAAGCAATGGAGGCAATATTGTATATGAGGGACCTTTGCTGCAAAAAGAAAAAGCATCAGAGGTTCAGAAAGAAGAAAGAGTGCCTGTTTTATACAGCATAATCGAGGTTGTTTTTACTCTTTTAGCTGTTTTGGTAGCTGTTAATGTCGTGAGGCTTGTTTATATCTATTTTAAAGTCAGGAACAGACAGAAAAAAAGTTTATTCGAGGAGAAGGAGTAATTATGGATCTTACTTTGATGGATATGTTATTCTTGTATGCATTAATCTCTATATGGATTATGCTGTTATACCATATTTTACTGACTTTTAGCGGATACAAATACCATGATGAAATTTATAAGGATCCTGGTGCAGTGTTTTCAACGTTAAAAGAATACCCTTTTGTATCTATACTGGTACCTGCCCACAATGAAGAAAAAGTAATAGAACGTAGTGTTAAAGCAATAATGAACATGGATTACCCCCAGGATAGATTCGAACTTATTGTAATAAATGACTGTTCTTCTGATAGAACGGGAGAAATATTGCAGGAGCTGCTGCAAGAGTATAACAATCTGAAGGTGATTACAGTTTTACCTCCTGAAGGTGGAAGAGGGAAGGCTGCTGCCCTGAACAGAGGATTGGAAGAAGCCAGAGGAGAATATATAGCAGTATACGATGCTGATAATACTCCAGAAAGAATGGCCCTAAGGTATCTTGTGGCAGCTATAGTTCAGGACCCGCAGCTGGCTTGCGTTGTAGGCAAATTTAGAACCAGGAATAAAGATAAAAATATTCTTACACGGTTTATAAACATAGAAACCCTTGGCTTTCAATGGATTTCTCAGGCAGGAAGATGGAAGCTTTTCAATATTTCTACCATTCCGGGGACCAATTATATTATCAGAAAAAACGTCATAGACAGATTGGGAGGTTGGAACGAAAAGGCTATTACAGAAGATACAGAATTGAGCGTAAGGGTATATGAGCTGGGCTACAGGGAAGATTCCGAGTTCAGTTTGCAAATATACGGGTTGGGCTATAAAATAAAGTTTTTCCCTCTAGCGGTCACATGGGAACAGGAACCTGAAACTTGGAAGGTATGGTTTAAGCAGAGGACTAGATGGGTAAGAGGGAATATATACGTTATTGGGAAGTATTTATTCAAATTGCTGTCTATGAAAAGAAAAGTGGTTGCGCTAGATATATTCTACTTTTTTTCTATATACTTTCTATTCCTTTCTTCTGTAATAATTTCGGATATAATATTTATTATTGTAATCCTAGATATATCCCATTTGACTTTGCAAGGCCCCTTTTTTGTATTATGGATACTTGCGTATGTATTATTCGTTACAGAAATGGCAATAGCAATAAACCTAGAAAAAGGCGAAGGCAATATTAAGAATATACTGCTTATCGCTATAATGTATTTTACATATTGCCAGATGTGGATAGTACTAACCTTGAGAAGCTTTCTTTTATCCTTTAAGGACAAGCTCCTGGGAATAAAAACGGTAAAATGGTATAAGACTGAAAGATTCTAGAAGTGAGTATGGGGGTAATATCATGAAAAAAAGAATTGCAAAAAATGGAATCATAACAATTGTTTTAGTGTTTCTACTTTCAATAACATCAAATGTGTACGCTATTGAAGTATATACCAATCAGGTAGGGAAGTTTAATTATTACAGTAATGCCATTAAGCTTAAAAGGAGTTTAGAGAGTAAAGGGTTTAAGGTTTACATGTCAGAGGGTCCTCCCTACCTGGTAACGGTAGAAAGGAGTTTTACCTATTCAGAGGCACTGCAAATTAAGGAGAGGCTAAACAGGTTAAACATCAATTCATTCATAATAAAAATAAATGGCGAAAAAGAAAAATCAACTATTGCGGAAAAATCAGATATAAAAGCAATAAACATTTTTCCCCTTTTAGAGGACAGCATTTTCCGCGGGGTACATGGCAGTCAGACTTTATTTTTCTATATAAATGAAAACTGGGAGCCAGATGGCAGCAGCTATGTTGACTTACACTTTTCCCACTCCCCGGTTTCAACAGAGCATAAATCAACCCTTACTGTTTATGTGAATGATCGACCCATCAATAGTTTTGAACTTGTTAATGAAAAAATGATGAATAGAACGGTAAGAGTGGCTATTCCAAAAGATGTCATAGCAAAAGGCTTTAATACCCTTATGGTACGCCTATATAAAAGGATATCAGATAGACCGTGTGAGGACCTTTATAATCCTGGAAACTGGTTTAGATTAAATAAGGATACGATGATACATATAGAATATAGAGAAATGCTAGACAATACAAATTTAAGCGACTATCCTTATCCTTACTTTAAAATAGGCAGGGAAAATCCAGTAGACAGTATTATAGTATTGCCAGATAATTATAGCAGCCGGCATTTAACCGCTGCTGCGTACTTGGCTGCTGGTTTTGGTAAGTATGAGCCTTATAAAAATCTTCAGATTAAGGTAGAGACGGAGCAAGGTATAAAGAAATATTTGGAGCACAGCAATTTGATTTTTATAGGTAACACTGAAGAATTTGAAAACATAGATAGTTTACCTCCAATAGTAGAAGAGAAGGAAGCGGGTATCTTAGAAGAATTCATATCTCCATGGAACAGCAGTAAGAAGCTGCTCAGGATTGCAGGGGAAGGAACTTCTATAAAAGAAGCAGCTAAAGCCCTTTTCTACAGTAATTTAGTTAACCAAATGAAGCGAAAACGGCAGGTGATGAGAGACATTGAAGGCTTGTTTGATGAAATGAATTCTTTAGGAGACAAAATAACCCTGGCAGACCTGGGTTACAATGATATAATTGTAAAAGGAGTCTATCAGCAGGTGGCATCCTTTAGGTATAGTTTACCGGCAGGGATGAAGTTAAAAGAAGGGGCAGGGATAACCCTTGACTTAAGATATTCCCAGGCTCTGGATTTTATTCAGTCATCAGTAACGGTTATGGTAAATGATATTCCTATTGGCAGTAAAAAGCTAACCCCTGAGGGAGCAGAAGGAGAGAGGGTCTCTTTTAAATTCACTCCGGAGCTTATTGAAGAAGAAGATTTTAGCATAAGAGTCCTGTTTTTCTTGGATTTAAGAAATATAGACTGTAATCAGAGGTATGAGAATCAAGCATGGGCAGTTATAGGCAACAGTAGCTTTCTTTATTTACCTCATGAAGATGGGGATAGGAAAACCCTGAAAAACTACCATTCTATCTTTTCCAATAATGGGCGGTTGGTGGATACTGTAGTAGTAATTCCGGACAATCCCAGGGTAGAAGATATAGAGATGGCGTTGAATTTATTTGCATATATGGGTCACTATTTAAAGAGTTTGGGAGATGTAGAATTGGTAAAAGCAGAGGATTTCACAGTTGATAGAAAAAACAAAAATGTGATACTTATCGGTATTCCCCAAGACAATTCTTATATAAAATCAATCAACCAATACCTGTGGGTTAAGTTTGATGAAAGTTATACTCGCTTGGTTCCTAATGAAAATTTCCCTTTCTTAGAGGAGTTAGGAAGAGAATGCGGGATAGTCCAGTTAATAAATTCGCCTTGGAGTCAAGGGAAAAAAGTAATGGTGGTTACGGGGGTAAATTATTTTTCACTAAAAAATGCCGAATTAATGCTGACAAGCATTAACATCGCTCCTACACTTTCAGGAACAGTATCCATGATGGACAATACAGGAGAAGTTTATAATTTTGAATCCATGGAAAAGGCTGGTACTATACAAAAAAATGAGGAAGATAAATTTGGCAAGCTGTTTTGGTTTCAAAAACTTCATGAACTTTTCAAACAGAGAGATATTAAAATACTCGTAGTTATGTTAGGACTTATAATTACCATAATGATTATTCTATTTTATGCAATTAAGAAAAACTACCGGTAGAAATTCACCAGTTGCCAAAAGAGGCAAAAGAGGGTGATGTACTTAAAATATTGATTGATGTCGATAGCAAGGAAACAGAAAAGCGCAGAAAAAATTGAAAACCTTATAGATAAGTTGTTCGAATAAATTAGGAAGGTGATTTGATAAATCTTCTATTCGGAATATACAAAAAAATATTCAGATAAGTCTATGGCCAAATACTCATTGACAAAGCAGAATATATATTGACAAAGCAGAATATATGTGGTATACTCATCCTTGCGAACTAAGATGGAGGGGTGTCCGAGTCCGGCTTAAGGAGCTGGTCTTGAAAACCAGTGACAGGTTTACGCCTGCCGTGGGTTCAAATCCCACCCCCTCCGCCATTTTTTTATAACACCAACCAGAGACTGAATCATTAGATGATGAATACCCAGAACTTAATAACCTGCAGATAAGGGAGACAGCTTAAATAATCGTTGATTCAGATTTTGAAGGTTTTCAAAAAAACTTTGATTAAATAGTTGAAACTACTGGCAGCTTCCAGCTATCTGGCGACAATGGAGTGCCAGGGATAGGTAGTATAAAAAGTCCAAATATGATTGTTGATTTGGTTGAAGATCAGATTACCATCTGCTGGAGGTTGCTATAGATACAATTTAAAAACATCGAGTAATGTCACACAAGTAATCAAGATAGTTCCTTTTATAAAAACACATGGCTATACATGTAACTTAGCAAAAATTATTGTAGAGATAGAAGTATTTACTACTAGAAGCCTGTCAAAAAACCAGTTTGGCATCAAGTGCGGTTAAACCCATAACAGAATTCTTACAAGATACTAATCCATGATATGTACCTTCTATAAAAGCCTTGACATTACCAATTAAATGTAAGACCTCTATTTTTCTATTAAATCCCTACACTTAACAGAAACTGTGCTGTTATTTGACATATGGCTACTGTAATGCTATAATATATATCTGATTTATAGTGGAATAATCAATTGCGGAGAGATGGCCGAGTTGGCTGAAGGCGCTCGCCTGCTAAGCGAGTATACGGGTAAAAGCTCGTATCGCGGGTTCGAATCCCGCTCTCTCCGCCAGTATTATTTAATGTAGCAAACATGCGCCCGTAGCTCAACTGGATAGAGTGTCTGACTACGGATCAGAAGGTTACAGGTTCGAGTCCTGTCGGGCGCACCATTTGTTGACGTCGAACATGCGCCTGTAGCTCAGGAGGACAGAGCAACGGTTTCCTAAACCGTGGGCCGGGGGTTCGAATCCTCCCAGGCGCACCATTCAACCGTAAATCTGTGTATTCAAACGAGATGATGAGATTGCAAGCGGATGAATTCTTTATGAATGAAGCGTTGATTGAAGCCAGAAAGGCCTATGAAAAAGGAGAAGTACCTGTTGGTGCAATCATAACGAAAAAAGGAAGGATAATAGCCAGGGGTCATAATCTAAAAGAATATCTAAAGGATCCTACTGCCCATGCAGAAATCATCTGTATCAGAGATGCTGCGCACAAATTGGGTGAATGGAGGCTGACGGAGTGTGAGCTGTATGTTACAATAGAACCATGCTGCATGTGTGCAGGTGCTATAATTCAGGCTCGAATCCAGAGATTGATAATAGGAGCAATGGATCCTAAAGCAGGAGCAGTCGGTTCGCTGCTGAATGTAGTTGAGGATGAAAGATTTAATCACCGCGTCATAGTAAGGCGCGGAGTGCTGAAAGAAGAAAGCTCTTCTTTAATGAAGGATTTTTTTAGACACTTGCGCTATAAAGGGGAGAGATGGCCGAGTCTGGCTGAAGGCGCTCGCCTCGAAAGCGAGTAGGCAGCCAGCCGCTGCCTCGTGAGTTCGAATCTCACTCTCTCCGCCATATATAACCTTGTAAATCGAAATAGGAAACATAGGTTTGAGACAAAAGCAACTGGTATTATCTGAATATGGTTATCCCGTTAATTCAGCATTATTCATCAAGCTTACAGACGTTAAATGGTACACTAAAGAGGCTGGCCTTAAATCAAAAGGAGCATTATCCGGCACTCAACTCAATGTGCGTCTTACGGGTAACAA
>ENA-OSAI01000632-OSAI01000632.1-marine-sediment-metagenome-genome-assembly--contig:-NODE-632-length-10479-cov-12.182751_pt1 | contig 10479 bp, 5 predicted proteins | sample MGYA00237871_ERZ529316 | MGnify/ENA primary metagenome ERZ529316 (study PRJEB26369, sample SAMN03142814) | marine sediment metagenome | biome: marine; feature: borehole; material: sediment... | reverse complement strand
CTGTAAGCCTCGAACCTTTTGCTGCATAATCTCCGGAATTAGGGGGCCGGGCCGGCATAGGTGATAGACCTGCCGGCCTTCATGGCCGTCGCCCTCTTCTTCCTCCCGTCTACTGCCAATGGGCTCCTCAAGGGGGAGAAAAAAAGTCGCTCCGAAATCTGGATGGCTGGGGTCGCGGATAGCCTCAACGAGCTTGCCCCTTCTACGGGTACCATCGATCTTCCCAACGAGGTAGTGTTGGCCACACTCTCTGCACAGCGCCACCTCAAAGGTGCCGCTGCCGTCTACCGTACTGCGGTCGAGCAAGATCCTCCTTTTAGGTAGGTAAGAGATGAAGGCCCCTTCCAGCGAGCGGAGGAAGAAATGATAACGCGCTGCTAGAAGCGGAGGACGTGCTTTCGTGTCTTTGACCTTGGAACTGGGGTCCCGGGCCCTCATCAGCACTTCTACGAGGATGTCCAGGGCATAGACCTGCTCATTCTCGGGAACGTCAGGGAAAACCCTCTTCGCAATCTCATTGACTGGTCTCGCCTCGCCGGTGATGAGCTGCCGCAGGGAGATAGCTCTCTCGTCACTGTTGAGTATGACACCGGCTTGTACAGCCACATCATTGTCTTGATGCATTTCCACGCCTAGCTTGTCGGCCAGCTCGGCAAGCCTGCTTGAACCCGTAGGTTGCTCAGATAGAGCGTCCAATAGAAGTCGGTAATCGTTAGGTGAAAGCTTATAAGAGCCTCCCTCGTTGGGGACAGGTTCCGTATCTCCAACGATTACGTCTTCGGCATCGAAAGGCTCGCCGAAGAGGGACGCAGCGAAGTTAGCCGCTGCATGTCTGTTGCCCTGACCGCCGAGCAGAGTCGCGCTTGTGGCGATGCAGCGGAAAGGTCCACCCGTGTCACCTTCCTCTATGCGCCGCTTCAATCGCCGCAGCAGCATAGCCATCTCGATACCACGCGTTCCCCTGTACTGGTGGGCCTCGTCGAGGACGAAGAAGGTCCACCAGTGGGCTCGCTCTTTGTCGAAGAGCGGACTGTCATATGGGCGGAGGAGAAGGTATTCCAACATGGAGTAATTGGTGAGAAGAATGTGAGGAGGCGTTTCTCTCATTTCTGATCTCAGTACTAGTTCGCCGGGTAGCCTGTTCCGAAGGTAATCCTGAGCACGTCGCGCGGAATCATTTTCATTCTCAGGGGTCTCTCCGATATACTGTCCGAAAGTGAACTGAAAGGGCGAACCGCTTTCGGCTAGTCGTCGGCATATTTCCCCCAGGCGGTCCCGCTGATCGTTTGCCAGAGCGTTCATGGGATAGAGAATCAAGGCTCGTACTCCAGGGCAAAGTTTGCCCTGCTCGAATTCACGGTAAAGATGCAAGAGGATTGGTAAGAGGAAAGACTCAGTCTTGCCGCTACCGGTGCCGGTTGCGATGATCACATTGCGCCCCATTGCAACCCTTCTGATGGCTGCCTCCTGGTGGCTGTAAAGCGGCCTGTCTCCATGGATTGAGTAGAGAAAGTCCTCACTCGGTTCACGACCTAGGAGCTCACTGAAGAGCTGGCGAGGAGTAAGGCCCCGTGAGAATGCTGGTGTGGCCTCGAGATAGGGCCCCTTGACAAGGTTTGCTGACTCTAGCGCCTCGGCGAATGAGGTTCGTAGTTCAGGGTCCCGAAAGTAAAAGGTGGTATGAAGGTACCGGCGATAACGCTGAGCTACCTCTTTTAGGAGATGTAGTGAGCTGACCACTTGACTCATTGGCTGCGGATACCTCCTTGGTATGGGGTCACTTGTCACTCGAAGTCCATTCGCCTTTCTCGTCTATGAACTCACCTTGCCACTTAGCGCAAACATAACCTGCCCGGTAACGGTCAAACTCCGACTTGCGTATCCATTTCCACTCTCTCTTGGTGCATCGACACCACCCGACACGGTGCCTGGCGAAATCACAAGTAGCGCAGGACGCCCGTCGGTCGGGGTCATCCGGCGTTTGGTAAATGCCGATAGTGGCTGCCGCAAATTCCTTACCCTCAGCATCCTTGAACCAAACTTTGAACGCCTGCCTCTCACTCTTTACCAGGGGTCTTGCGTCGTAGAATTCGGACAAGGGAATCTCGACGGTGGTCCCCCTCCCCTTTATAGCGAAGGGGCGCCGAGAGGCCGTGTCAAAACCGGCCAGCACTCCTGTTACCAGGCCTGGCCTTGACCACCGAACTCGAAGGACCATCTGCGAGGTAGCATTAAACCAGTGCTTTTTCAGCTGTACGGCACGGTCCGTCCAACTAACATCGGAGGTCTGGTTACCCTGTTCAGTGATGGCCCACCAGACTCTGTCGAATACGATGGAGACCGGGACAGGCCAACCGCCCGGCGCCTGAACTTCCCAGGTACTTGAATCTCCCTGGGGGTTGGGCGAGAAGGTTGCCCGCAACGCAATGCGGTCACGCTCGATCGTGACCATTGGGGTGGAGTCGGGTTCCTGCAGATCTATACTACATTCAGGAACGGCGACAAACTCAACACACGTCTCAGGGTGGCCTGTGGGTGGTGGGCAGAAGGGTATCGGCTCGGGCTTAAACCGAATGTCCTTGAGCGACGAGACGAAACGAAAGGTGTGTCTTTCGATCTCATCTCGGTTCCTGTCGTAAATCACCACCCAGTAACACCCGCTTGTGTCCCCTTCCAAAAGTGCTTTCCCCTCCCCGAGCCAATCGCGGTCAGGCTGGAGAAGCAGTGTATGGGTGCGCCCGGCACCGCGAAGGAACACTTCAGCGCCAGCGACGTTCTCCAGGGAATTCTCATAAAGGGCGCACAGTCGGGGAGGGGTCCCGATGAACAAAGGGCCCATCTCGTCTTCGCTTTGGGTTCTTATCCGTTTACCAACTATCTCAAATTGCTTTAGCCCGGTTCCTACGAGGACGATCTTTCCGTTGGGCTTTTGAAAGCAGATCTGTGTCTTGCCTCCGGCCAAATCAAAGAAATGTGCCCGGTAACCTGGTATAGCTACTGGTTCAGGTTCGAAAGGTGCCGGCCCTGACTTACTCTCCTCTCTTAGCCAGTCTTCCGGTACAATTACGAGGACTCTTCCTGTACCGACCTTTCTGATCCATGGTAGAGGGCTCATGCTGTCGTCCCATCCTCGGAAGACCCAAACCGGCTCATTTTTCTGCCTGGCCTGATTCAGGTAAATTGATGAGGGCGAAACATCACCAAAACGCACTTCGACAGTTCCATCCAGATGGTCCACTGGCCAGCAGCCCTCCCGACGGGGTGATTCCTCCAGCTCCTGGCCGTCTTGGCTTACCGTCAGATCGGGGCGATCAATAACCTCCTCGGAGACCTCGATGCCTACATGCCACATTCCGACCTCACGCCAACAAACAAGGCGGGGCTTAGAAGTGCGTGTGTTGCCGCCGCACAGTGTGCTGCCCTCTTCTGTCCACCATCTCTGAAAGGCCTCCCAGATACGGACGTAACGGTAGTGCTTTGGCCAACCGACTGGGAGCTCGGCCTGCTTCTGGTGGCGGGAGCGAGCAAGCAAAGCAACCGTGTGAACTACGAATTTATCTGCGGCATCGCCCCCGTACAGTAGAAACCTCTCAATAGGCCTTTCGACCCACATTAACGGATGCGATGCCACCGCACGCTCGATTATTAGTTGTTCTTGCTTAAGCTCGGCTATCATGCGACGGACCGAACTCCGCTCCTCCTCTATCGAGCCCGAGTGGATATCTCGGCCCAGCAAGCTGCGGAGTTTGCGGGTGACCTTGTCGAGTTGTTTCGCAGTGTTAATACTGTCACGTGTGAGCTCCTCGTACAGCTTTTCAATGTTGATGCCTCTAAGATCTTCGCCATACCTGCCCAAGCCGGGCACTCCTTCCAAGAGTCGTTCACGCATGCGTTCCTTCTCTTCCAACGTAACGCTGGTTCTCCGCAGCAGCCTGAGCGCTTCGCTTTTCACCGCCTCGGCCTTCTGTGCTGCTTGTCTTCGCTGTTTGGCGGACAGGATCGCGGTCAACCACTGCTCAACCCTTATCGAGAGTATGTTGAGCACGTCACGTATGGAGGTGTGGCCTGCCTCAGGCGGACACGTATTGCCGGGAGCCGAGGGATTTGTATCAATAACCTGTGCCAGCTTGTTCAGCTCGGCTTCGAGTTCTACAAGTTGCTCTGACCATTTCCTCCGCTCTTCGAGCAAGCCGCGAGCCTCTTCCAGGAGGGCAGCTAACTTTTCCCCGTCCCGTATGAGATCGTGGGCCCTCGAAAACGCCTTGAGTCGTTCACTGAGCTCAGTGCGTAGGATCCTGACACGATGAATGAGCGGTAGAGCCACGGATAAGCTTCCCCCCAGCCCCACGAGACCGGTCAACGCCAGCGGCCAGACCGACCAGTGACCTGCCAGAACTGCATACAGGAGGCCTGCGGCAACGAGTGAAAGCCCACCTCCACTTGCGGAGGCTAGGTACACGCGTCGTCTGTTCTTGAAGGCCTGTTCGGAAACAATTAGCTGTTGCCACAGCTGACGAATTTCTTGTACATAATCCGGAGACACGTAGCGGCGGAAACTCTCCTTCCACTCTACTCCGAAGAGTACCTGGCTAACCCGGTTCAATAGAACTGTTACGCGGGCGTGTCCGGCTTCTAAGTCGTTCAACAGCGAGCCCATCTTTTGCAGCTGAGCTTGGCATCGCAACGCCTCGTCCTCTGTGTCCAGCAATTCCCGGTCTCTGCTCGTGAAGGCCTCGATTGTGTCCTCCGCGTCCCCTAGCGCCCTGAGTTGAGCCTCGTGCCTCTCTCGCAGCTTGCAGACTTCCTTCTCGATTTCGCGTATGCCTTCCAACACGTCGAGCATACGGTGGACATCGGCTGTCCGCTTAGTAAGGCTTGCATATTCTTCGAGCAGTTTCTCGACTCGAGCATATCTGCGACGCTCAGCGACCAGTGCATCAACCCTAGCGGGAACTCCGGATTGGCGGAATTCACGGGCCTCCTCGCGAAGATGGGCGAGTTCAAGCAGGACGTCATCCTGCTTAGTCAAGCCTCTGCTAACAAAGCGGCGCCAGGCGATTTCCCTGAAGTATTCCGGCAGGCAACTATCTGGGATGCCTCCTTGAAACAAGATGGGGGTTATGTAACGGTGTCCACCGTCCGGGTCATGCTGTGCCAACCTTATATCACGCGAAAAACGAAGAAATGCTTCCCCCCACTTGCCATCATAACGTCTATCCCAGATCCCCGTGGACTCACGGACTGCAGACCAGTAGTCGCCGTTGTCGTAACCCCTTATGCCTTGCCATACTAAGAATAGGGCGAAGCAAGTGGGTGCTTTCTGTACCAAGAACCTCGTCCCGTTGGCAGGGTCGCGAGCCAGCACATCCACTACAAGTTCATCAAGGAGCTCGATGTCTTGCTGTGAGAGTGGTATCTCACCCAGGAAGATACCAATGCTCCCACTGACCTCTCCGGCAAGCAACCTTTCGCATTCCAGAAGGTCCCGACATCGTTCTATCATGAGCAAAAACACCTCGACTCAACAAGATTGCACATCCCAGGAGTACTCTGGCGATGAGCCCGTGGCGAGTTTCGTCCTGAAAACGCATGGGGGACAGCAGGACTTCACCGCCGCACTCTACCTTCAATCCTTTGCGAGTGATCCGGAGCGCTCGGAGTCGAAGCCTCTGAAGAGGATCGCTTCCCACCCCTTGCGAATGCTGAAGCGGCAAAAGGTTAAGAAAAATCACTACGCTCTTCGACACTATCCAGTCATTCCCTTCCGCTTGGCAGAGCATAGAAGAAGGCAGCCAAAGGGGCAGCAACCTGTCTTGAGGACGGCGGAACAGCTGTGCATGCCCAGTGGCAAGGAGGCTCCCTGGTTGGGGGGGGCTGAACCCGAGGCCGATTCTGGATGGCCCTGATTTTCCCTCCCCAAGAGGCTGAATTTAAGATAAAATAATATCGTAAAAGATTACGACTGTTTTGGCAACGGCCGACGAACCTCGCCAAGCGGGCCCTGGAAGAGAAGATGGCCCGCGGCCTTTGGTCATCATAAAGAGAAAGGAGGTTCTGAGGTGCACATCGTATTAATAGCCCCGTCGTGGAAAAGTGTGAGCGGGCCGACGACCAAATCGTTGTTCCCACCGCTTAGCTTGGCCGTGGTGGCGGCGCTGACCCCGCGTAAGCACACGGTGAGGATTATCGATGAGAGTGTGGAGGATATCGACCCCGAGCTGGAGGCGGACCTGGTCGGGATCACCTGCCTCACTGCCGTCGCTCCGCGGGCCTACGAGATAGCGGACTCCTTTAGGAGCAGGGGGGTGCCGGTGGTATTGGGCGGCATGCATCCCTCAGCCCTGCCGGAGGAGGCCGCGAGGCACGCGGACTGCGTGGTCGTGGGGGAGGCTGAGGGGGTCTGGGAGGAGGTCCTCAAGGACATCGAGGCCGGCAGGGCCAAGAAGATATATCGTTCGCCGGAGAGGCCTTCGCTGGCCGGGTTGCCCATTCCCCGACGTGACCTCTTCGATCCAAGGAAGTATTATACCACCAGTACGATACAGACCTCCCGCGGCTGTCCTTACGCATGTTCCTTCTGCTCGGTGACCAGGTTTTTCGGGAGGACCTATCGTACCCGTCCCATAGCGGATATATTGCGTGAGATCGAGACCCTGAAGGACAGGATGGTTCTCTTCGTGGACGACAACATCGTAGGCAACCCGGCCCACGCCCGGGAGCTATTCCGGGCTCTGATCCCTTACCGCCTGAGGTGGATAGGCCAGAGCTCGATAAACATAGCTTGGGACCAGGAGCTGCTGGCCCTGGCTGCGAAGAGCGGCTGTATCGGCCTGTTTATCGGTTTTGAGTCCCTGGCCGCAGAGAACCTCAAGAAGGTGGGTAAGGGGTTGCTGAACAGGGTAGACAGGTTCTTCAAGGCCATCAAGCGGATCCATTCTCACGGCATCGGCATTGAGGGGGCCTTCATCTTCGGCTTCGACCAGGACGATGAGGGCGTGTTCGCCAGGACCGTAGAGTTCGCCAAAAGAGCCCGCCTCGCTGCGGCCCAGTTTGGCATTCTCACGCCCTTTCCAGGTACCCCCCTCTTCGCTGATCTCGACTCCCAGGGCCGGATCGTTGATAAGTCTTGGTCTCGCTATACCATCTCGAACGCGGTCTTTGAGCCGCTGAAGATGTCAAGGGAGAAACTCGAACAGGGCTTCCGCTGGGCGTATCGCGAGTTTTACTCCTATCGCTCCATATTCCGCAGGCTCCTCCCCTTCAAGCGTCACTTGCCCTTCTTCCTCGCCCTCAATATCAGTTTCCGCAGGATAGCCCTGCAGCCGCGATACGGCGAGAGGTAAGGACAAAGCGGCCAGAGTCCGGGGCTCGAGAGGGCCCACCGCTTGTCCACGGGTTAAGCCAGTGGCTGAAAAATCAGCTCTCAAGAGAAAAGCAAAAGCAGGAGACCATGGGATTAAATGGAATAGATTTACTAAACGGCCTGGACATCGCTCATAATGTCGTCAGTAGAGCCCGACTGCGAAGTGGAGAGAGCGGAGTTCGGACTTCAGCGGAGGGGCCGTGAAGACTTCCGTACTGTAACCCGGGTTGAGTGGAGCACTCAGGGCAGCTTTGGGACGTAGCGGTGGATCATCCCACGCACGGCGGTGAAGCAGGACGTGACACCGGGGCAGCGTGGTTTGGGACCCGGTTACGGGAACGGAAAGGGGAGAGCCCGTGCTCCACATCCCAATAACCCTGAGCGAGTATCGTTTCACACTGTCGCCCTTCGAGACCTTGGAGCTTCCCGCGTACGAGGGCTCCACATTACGGGGAGCCTTTGGAACCGCGTTGAGGCGAACCGTGTGCATGCAGCGAAACAGGCGCGATTGTACGGGATGCGCGCTGGAACGGACGTGCGCGTTCGCTTATCTCTTTGCCAGTTCGCCCCCGCCGGATGCCACCCTCTTCCAGAGCTATGTGGAGACACCTCGACCCTACGTATTAGAGCCGCCCAACGGGGGAGGTACGTACGTAGCCGGGGCTCCCCTGCACTTCAGACTGACCCTCGTTGGGCACGCTGACCTGTTCTTCCCTTATTGCCTTCTCGCCTTCCATAAGATGAGCCAGATCGGTCTCGGGCGAAGACGGACGAAGCTTCACCTCGAGAAGGTCGAGGTATTGGGAGAGGACCTTAAGTGGCACGTCGTATACGAGGCCGGTGATACGGCCTTGGCAGAGCACCGGCATACTATCGACGACGACATCTTTCGGCAGTTAGCTCGAGTGATACTCCCCCCAACTCCTGTTGATTCCAATGGCGCTGTAGACCTTACCTTGCGCTTCGATACCCCAACGAGGTTGAAGGTGGACGGCAGATTGCGCGACGTTCCCCGATTCGCTTATCTCCTGCGCGCTCTGCTCAGGAGGCTTAGCATGCTGGCTGCCTGCCACTGCGAGGCCGTCATGAAGCTTGATTTCGAAGGCCTCCTGCAGAGAGGCCACGAAGTGGAGGTGGTGGAGGACCGTACCTCGTGGGTGGACTGGTCGCGATACTCAAGGCGTCAGGGCAGGTGGATGAAACTGGGCGGCATCACCGGCGAGGTCACGTACCGTATGGAACACGATTTCCTCCAGTTCATACTACCGGCACTAGTGGCCGGACAGTTCTTGCATATCGGTAAGAACACCACCTTCGGTCTGGGCAAGTACACTCTGCTCCCGGTAAGGAGCGGGGCTTCGGCCGAGGGCCCAAAGGCGAGGGAGGGGGTGAGCCAATGTTAGGAGCTTCCGTTGCCTCCGACGAGTTCCGCGCTCTACTCGTGGGTGCCCTCACGCATGACGTCGGTAAGCTGTGGCAGCGGACCGGTGATAGGTCGCTCCGGGACAGGGTTGAGGCTGAATACCGCTGGTACAACCCAAGAGGCCGAGAGGGAGCAACTCACGAGAAATGGAGCGCGTACTTTATCCAGAAGTACCTGCCACAATTTCGCAGCGCAGAGACGATAGCCCTCCGACACCACAGTCCGGAGGACGATTTGGAACGCATGGTACAACTGGCTGACTGGCTCTCATCGGGTGAGCGCGAACCCCGTGAGCCCGAGGGTGGGGTTGCGAGGGAACCGTTGCTGGACATCTTCGTAAAGATCAGCGGCGTCAAGGACCACGGGCGTCAAGAGGCGCCGGTGCAGGGCTATATTCCCCTGAGAAAACTCGAGCTCGAGGAATCGGCGTTGTTCCCGACCGAGAGCAAGGAGGGGGCGCTTTCCTCAGGTGGTTACGCGGAGCTCTTCTGCGGCCTGCGGAACAGCGTACGGGAGGCGGTAGGTCGTTATCACGATTTCGACGATCTGCTGCGATCGCTCCACGATATCCTATACGCCTATCTCAGTCCGGTGCCCAGCGCTGCCTACGCGGCAGTACCTGATGTGTCCCTCTTCGACCACAGCCGTAGCACAGCCGCCATCGCGGCGTGTCTGTACATGATGCGCCGGTCTGGACGAGTGGATTCGGCCGAACTACACAGGGATTACGCCTCGCTTACCGGAGACCAGTACAGCGGCCCGATGCAGTTCCTCCTCATCGGCGGAGACGTCTCAGGCGTGCAGGACTTCATCTACAACATCACATCTTCCGGTGCCGCTAAGGGCCTGAAGGGTAGGTCATTACATCTTCAGCTACTGACGGACGCCGTGCTGAGTTACGTGCTGCGGCACCTCGGGTTACCCTTTCTGAACGTCATCTACAGCGCCGGGGGCCATTTCTTCCTGCTCGCGCCGTTGACGGCGGAGGAGCAGTTCGAGCGGGCTCGCAAGGAGGTAAACAAGGCGCTGCTCGGGCGATATGGCGGTCGGCTAGCCCTGGTCATGGCGTCGGTGCCATTGACCCCGGCGGATTTCGAGCGCGGCCGCTTCGGCGAGCGCTGGGCCGAATTACAGCGTCGGCTGGCTGTGAGCAAGAATCAGAAGCTCCTGGAATTGCTGGATGAGAGTTACGATGAGATCTTCGGACCCTTCGAAGTCGGTGGCGCACGGCCCCGATGCGAGGTCTGCAAGACGGAACTCCCGGAGGGGAGCGAGACCGGTCCGTGCGCTCAATGCCTTGGGATGCAACGCCTGGCCGAGGACGCAGCCAGAGCTCGCTATCTGGTCGTCCGCATGATGGAGGGTCGGGGCGCGTCTAATTCCGCCAGCTCCTTCCCGGAGTTCGGTATCGAGTTCCGCTTTCTGCGGGACGCAAGCCCAAGCGAAATCGGCCAGGTCTTTGTGCTGAACCGGACCGATTTCTTGGAAAGCGACGCCCACGGTTTTCGATTCATGTGCACGCACACTCCGTTCGAGGGCCCGGCCGGCAACATCAAGACCTTTGAGGCCCTAGCCCAGGACGCGCATGGCTTCAAAGGGTGGGGAGTGCTCAGGGCCGATATTGATGATCTGGGCGATATCTAGCTAGCCCCCTAATCCGGTTGGAGAATTTGTGTTAAGGTTGTACAATCAG
>ENA-OSAI01000631-OSAI01000631.1-marine-sediment-metagenome-genome-assembly--contig:-NODE-631-length-10489-cov-12.823462_pt1 | contig 10489 bp, 14 predicted proteins | sample MGYA00237871_ERZ529316 | MGnify/ENA primary metagenome ERZ529316 (study PRJEB26369, sample SAMN03142814) | marine sediment metagenome | biome: marine; feature: borehole; material: sediment... | reverse complement strand
TTTCACTCGTAGGCTCTTCCCACTGATTACTCAGACAATTGTTGGAGGAATGGACGATGAGGGGCCTTCACTTTATGTCCTTGATATTTTAGGCTCCGTCATACCAGACAAATACGCTGTTGTAGGCTCCGGCACAGAAATAGCCATAGGTGTTCTCGAAGAAGCTTACAAGGATGAGATGAACTTGGAAGGTGCGAAAGATTTGGTGATTAGAGCCATAAAATCCGCAATTCGTAGAGATGTAATGAGCGGTGACGGCATTGACTTCCTAATAATATCCAAAGATGGAACCCGTGAAGAAGCCATGAAATTTTAATATTTGTGCTTCTCAAGTTTACGATAAACTTAAGTTTCAACATTAAACTAAATTTTGAAAGAAAGTCCATAAAAAGGCGAGAAACTGCAATGTTTCAGCTATCCAGCGAAGAAGGAGAATTTCTAGTAAGACTTGCGCGAAAGGCCGTTGAAGAATACCTAAAAAATGAAAGGAGAATTAAGCCATCTTCCGAAATATCCGAAAAACTTAGACGCCCCTGCGGAGTTTTCGTTACAATAAGCCAGTTTAAGAATGGAAAGAAAATTCTGCGAGGATGCATTGGATATCCCTACCCTACAACACCATTAGTCGAAGCAGTTATCGACTCAGCCTTAGGCGCCGCTACTCAGGACCCGCGGTTCTATCCATTGTCGCTAGAAGAATTGGATAAAGTTGTTTTCGAAGTAAGCATTTTAACTCCCCCTATAAAGATCGAGGTAAAAAATCCTATTGAATATCCCTCTAAGATTAAGATAGGTAAAGATGGTTTGATAGTAGAGCATGGTCTTTACAAGGGTTTATTGTTGCCACAAGTGGCAATTGAGTGGAATTGGGATGCTGAGGAGTTCTTATGTCATTGCTGCCAAAAGGCTGGATTATCCCCTGATTATTGGCTTGTAAAAGGCACTAAAGTTTACAAGTTTCAAGCAATAATCTTTGAGGAAGAAGAGCCTGGCGGAAATGTTAGACGAAAATACATGGCGGGAAAATAACCTTTGAGGGTTTACGTTGCTCCATGTGGAATGGGACTAGGACATGTGGGAAGATGTGTTCCAATAGCCCAAAAACTCAAGGAAAAAGGCGTGGAAATCCTCTTTTCCACATACTTCGAAGGGTTAGAATACGTGGAGAAAACGGGGTTCCCCTTTGTTGAAGCTCCAGCCATAGGAGTTAAAGTTAAGCCGGATGGAACCATAGATTTTAAACAGACCGTGGTCAATCCTGGACCCTTCATCGCCTCTTTTATGATTGTAGATCAGATAAGGGCTGAAATAGAAGCCATCCAAGGCTTTAGCCCAGACGTAGTAGTTTCTGATTCTCGTGCCTCCACTTTGGTTGCAGCCAAAATGTTGGGACTTCCAACAGTTTGTATCCTAAACCAATTTCAAGTGATTATTCCAAGAAAACGTAGATTCCTACGACTCTCGAAACTAGCAGACGCTATCACACTGACATTAATAGGTAAAATTTGGACAAGTTCAAACAACGTTCTAATCCCTGACTTTCCGCAACCCTACACAATTTCAGCTGGAAACCTACGTATCCCAAAAGCCTACCAGAAGAAAACCCAACTAATCGGGCCTATTCTACCAGTTCAACCACAACAACTTCCGGAAAAAGAAGTTCTACGAGAGAAGCTCGGGCTGGACTTGGAAAAGCCATTAATATTCGCACCTATAAGTGGTCCAATAAAGGAACGCAGATACTTGTTAAAATTGTTAAAGGAAATCTTCAGACGATTTCCCGACAAGTATCAAGTTGTGATGTCTATGGGGTATCCAAACTCCTCTTTTAATCCTGTTAAATATGGAAACTTCACGGTTTACAGATGGGTTCCCAATCGTTTTGAATACCTTAAAGCGTGCGACTTGGTCGTTAGCAGAGCTGGCCACGGCACTCTCACTCACTCAATCTGCTATGGTAAACCTATGATCCTGGTGCCTACACCAAGTCACACTGAGCAACTAAATAATGCACAGAAAGCCGTTGAGCTAGGGACAGCTAAGATAATAGAACAGGAAAGGCTCACAGAAACATTGCTTCTGAAACAGGTTGAACAAATATTGAATAACGGGAGGTTAAGGGAAAGAGCTGATTACATTCGCAGGCAAGTTGAGAAGTATAATGGCTTAAAAACAACTATAGAGAAAATTCTAGAAGTTGCAGAAAAAGGAAACTAGGCGCAGAGGTTTTATAGGTTAATAAATGCTAGAATAAGAACATGTTCCTCCCGCAAAAAGTTCTCGAAGAGAAAATGCTTGCTTTCCTTAAAGAAGACGTAGGACTAGGCGACATAACAACTAGCATCCTTATTTCACCGCATGAAACAGTCAAAGCAAAGGTTGTAGCTAGAGAAAACGGGGTAGTAGCTGGAATAAGAGAAGCCTCAACTCTACTTAAAGCCCTTGGACTTAAAGTTAAAGCGAGAGTGTCCGATGGAGAAGAAGTTCATAAGGCCACGGTTTTATTGGAAATTCGTGGAAACGCACAGACCTTATTAACGGCGGAAAGAACCCTTCTTAATATTCTCTCCAGAATGAGTGGAATAGCCACTAAAACAAAAAGACTCGTAGAAAAACTCAAAAAGGCCGGATTCACAACCAAAGTGGCTTCCACACGCAAAACAGCGCCCGGACTTGCCTACTTCGACAAAAAAGCCGTTGAAACAGGTGGAGGGGACACTCACCGTTTACATTTAGATGATATGATCCTAATAAAAGATAATCACATAACGATAATCGGAAACATAACTAAAGCCGTGAAAAAAACCCGTAAAACTGTTTCCTTTTCTAAAAAAATTGAAGTAGAAGTTTCAACTGTGAAAGAAGCAGTTGAAGCGGCAAAAGCCGGAGCAGACATAGTAATGCTCGACAACTTCTCGCCAGAACAAGCGAAAAAAGCCGTTAAAACTCTAGAAAAAGAAGGATTACGAGAGAAAGTCCTAATCGAAGCCAGTGGCGGAATCACTGAAAACAACATAATCAAATATGCCTCGACAGGCGTAGATATAATCAGCCTAGGGGAGTTAACTCATAGCCCTAAAAGCCTAGACATAAGCCTTCAAATAACGAAAATCGGAACTTAAAGACTGAACTAAGTTTTAGGAATTGAAAGGATAAGCATTGTTTCGATTACCGCTGCGATGATTAATATTATCGCACAGAGAACTATGAACATGCATGTTTTTATAAGCTCCATTTTGGCTTTGCGACGAAATATACGTAATGTAAGCCAAAAGCTCTGAGAAATTGCTATAGAATAAGCTATATATTCCAGCCAAGCAAAAGGCAAAATGAAGATTGCCATAAAAATCGTAGCCGGATCAGCGCCTTCAGCTATGGCGACGGCGCCTATTACCCGCCCCGTGTTATAAAACGCGTAAAACCCTAAAATGGGACCCAAAAACGGTATAAACATTAGAAAGCAAATGTAGAAGTTGTTTCCAAAAATAAGTTGGAACATAAGCTCATCCGGAACCTTCTCGAATTTCTCAAACTCCTTCTTTGTAGCTTCTGCTTCTTCTCGCATCATAGGAGTAACTACCCCCGCAAAGGTTGTGATGAATGCTAGGAGTAAGACTAAAAACATTGTGAGAATTCTTTTGATTCTCGTAGGGGTTATTTCCAGAAATTTTATTTCCAACATGGTTCAACCTTTTCAAGTTTATTTTGGGGTTATCTCTAACGCGCGAAAACCCCGTGCACATGGATTTAACATCTCTACAATGTGCACTTTGTTTAAAACATTTTCCTCGTCTTCTGCTGAGCCTTGCAAGTCGTGTTCCGCTGGGATGAGTGAATGTAAACTTACATGCTTTTCAGCGAGTTGCAAGGTGCACTTAGACGGCAACCCTAGGATTAGCTTCTTGTTTTCTTCCAGTGCCTTAAGTGCTGTGTAAAGGATGGCATGCGCACCAGCTGTTAGCTCGGCTATCCGCACTGGTATACTCTCTTTCCCAATCGCCAAGACCTGAATCTCATGGTTACGTGTTATTTCCCCAGATATCTTCCTTATCTTCGGCAGAATCTTTAGTAGATTTCCTCGAGCTTTCCTCGAAATTTTAATTCCGGAGAACTGAATGGGTGAAAGGGTTTCGACGGAAACCGCGCCTAAGGATATGTCTAAATGCACTATGTTTGCATTATAAGCTTTCAACAGGTTTCGACAAAGCTCAAGTTCATGAACTATTAACGCATGTCCGTTTTCAGCATTCGCAAATATCGGTTCAGCGATATACTCGGACGCTTCACGGTAGGGCGGCTCCACCAAAACAGCTGCGGCAGCAACAATTTTTAGAGGTTCAAAGCTTTCATTGAGCAAAGCAGCTGCAGAATCAGCAGCAATAACTTTCATTTCCCCACCTATCCACAATACTGGTTTTCTAACACATTTAACGTTAACCGTTCAACTCTATACCTAAAAGGAAAATTTCCGAGCTTTCAGCTCTACTTGCCTGAGGTTTTATCAACCTTACCGTGTAAAACAATCTTTTCATTTCCTTAATGTAATCGTTAAGCATGTCTCCTTGAAAAACCTTGACAAAAAAATTGCCTTTCCGCTTTAGGATTCTTTCGGCCAAACGTAAAGCGTGAGTGGCAAGGTCTATTTGCCTCGCATGGTCAACTTCCCACACTCCAGAAATGTTTGGTGAGGCATCGCATAGAACTACATCTGCTTTTCTGGGTAAAAGTTCCATAATTTTTTTGGCTAACTTTTTATCGGTTATGTCGCCGATTAAGGTTTGAACGTTCTCTTCGGGTAGGGGGTCGATTGGCTTCAAATCTACTCCTAGTACGAAACCTTTTGCGCCTACAAGTTTTCGAGATGCTTGAAGCCATCCTCCGGGAGCAGATCCTAAATCAACAACAATATCGCCTTTTCGGATAAACTTGTATTTTGAGGCTGCTTGGAGAAGTTTATAGGCCGCTCTTGAACGATATTTCTCTTTCTTAGCCTTTTGATAATAATAGTCCCGCTTTCTCTTTTCAAGCCAAGCTTTAGTCAAAACTAGCTGTCACCTAAGGTTTCACCCTGCTTAATGACAAGCTCTGTTAACCATTCAGTGAGTTTATCGCAGTCGTTAGGCGAAACCATGGCCCACGATCCACATTTAATGCTTTCTGAACATCCCATGCATGGACAATCAATTATAGAATCAACTGTAGCTGGCTGCCTTTTTGGATAAAGCCTATAAGTCCATCTTCCATCGAATAATTCTTTTTCCCTCTTAATTAAACCCTTGTTTTCCAATTTCAAGGCTATTCTGGAGCCTTCCCTGCTACTAGCCCCAAGAATGCGCCAAAGCTCCGATTGAAGCACTCCACGCTCTCCGTTGTTCAGAATATACTGGAAAGCCTTGTATTCTAAATCATTACGTTTAGGCATGTTTCTCGAATCTCACTTTCTCCTTACATATATATTATGCAATTTTCAGAATAAAAATGTGTATGTAAAAGGTGGAACAATGATTATCGTTCGAGGATTAAAAATGAGACATGAAAGTGTAAAAAACTATTGTCTAGGCATCGAATCCACAGCTGATGACTTTAGTGTTGGAATAGTCACTTTCGATGGAAGAATACTGGCAAATGTTATAAACGCCTACGTTTCCGAATCGGGAGGTATTCATCCCCGAGAAGCTGCTCAACATCACTCGCAAGTAGCAGAAGAAGTGGTAGCTCAAGCTCTCAAGGAAGCAAAAATAAGCTCTGATCAAATAGATTTAGTCGCTTTTTCACAAGGCCCCGGACTTGGCCCATGCCTCAGAACGGGGGCAACTGTGGCCAGAGCCATAGCTGCTTATCTTAAGATTCCCTTAGTTGGTGTTAACCATTGTGTTGCACATATTGAGATTGGTAAACTCACAACCGGGATTCGAGACCCTGTTACCCTGTATGTTTCAGGTGGCAACACCATCGTAGCGGCTTTTGACGCTGGACGCTACCGAGTTTTCGGAGAAACCTTAGATATTGCTGTCGGAAACTGTTTTGATGTTTTCGCTAGGGAGGCGGGGTACCGTCAGAAAGAAGGCTTACCCTTTGGAGCAATAATTGAAAGACTTGCAACGAAGGGGCAGACGTATATTTCGCTTCCTTACTCAGTGAAAGGGATGGACATGTCCTTCAGCGGACTCCTTACGGCGATTTTACACCTACTTCGCAAAGGCGAACATCCTATTGAGGACTTATGTTATAGCCTGCAAGAAACAGTTTTCTCAATGTTAACCGAAGTTACCGAACGGGCTCTAGCCCACACAGAAAAACCAGGTATATTACTAACTGGCGGAGTTGCCGCTAACAAGCGTTTGCAGTCTATGCTTAAAACCGTGGCTGAAGAACATAACACCAAATTTTGCGTAGTTCCAAAACAATACGCATTAGACAATGGAGCTATGATAGCATGGACCGGTATTCTAGCCTACAAAAACGGCTTAACTTTACCAATAGAACAAAGCTTTGTGCGTTTGAAGTGGCGGCTAGACGAGGTTGAGGTTCCATGGGTGAAGACTTAAACTACACTATGGAAGATGCTGTATTGCTGAAAAAGGGAGCTGAAGCTAACCTTTACCTCAAAGAATGGTATGGGCGAAAAGTAATCGTTAAACAGCGAATTGGCAAAAAATATCGTTTACCACAATTGGATAGACATATCAGGGCTTATCGTACAGTTCATGAACCCCAACTTATGCATCGGGCCAAAAAAGCCGGAGTATCTACCCCTACTGTTTTGCTAATAGATACAGAAAACGCAGAGATTTACATGGAATACATCGAAGGAAAACAACTCAAACAGGTTTTAAATGAAATGCCGCCGGAAAAACGCTTAAAGATTTCTAGTTCCATAGGCGAATTAATTGGTAGGCTTCATAAAAACATGGTTATACATGGAGATTTAACAACATCTAACCTTATTTTAACGCCGGAAGATCAAATAGTGCTAGTGGACTTTGGATTAGGTGAGCTCTCCCAGGAACTGGAAGCTAGAGGAGTTGACTTACATCTATTAAAAAGAGCCTTTGAAAGCGTCCATTTTAAATTCGCCCAAGAATGTTTCAACAAAGTTATGGAAAGCTATGCACGAATAATTGGTGAAGAAGAAGCCAAAAAGGTTTTAGAAAAGGTTAGGGAGATAGAAAAACGTGGAAGATATGTTTCGGAGAGAAAACAAAGGTGATTAAAACAGTTTGGTGTATAACCTTTTATGTTTCAGACCTAAAAAGAGCAACAAAGTTCTACGAGAAAACCTTGGGGTTGGAAAAGAAGTATGAATATTCGAGCTACGTGGGATTCGAATGCGGCGGAGTTGAAATAGGTTTAATTCCAAAGCCGAGCAAGAAGCCATGCGTAGATCCGCCGGATGTGGAATTCCTAGTTGAAAACATAGAAGAATTTTATAAGCGATTGAAAAGCGAAGGCGTAAAGTTCGTTAAAGAATTACATGATGAGCCTTGGGGCGGAAAACAAGCTACCTTTCTTGATCCAGATGGAAACGTGCTTGAAATTGTTCAAATAGACTGGAAGAAATACTTCACTGTTTCAGCTAAAGGAGCGCCACAAAAACAAAAAGGGTTCTAAATGAAAACGCCGCTGGAAAAGAAACTCATCTTCTTCGCCACTACAAACTTTCACAAATTCAACGAAGCAAGAGCAGTGTTTACAAAGCATGGAATAGCAGTCGCTATGATACGGATAAAATCCTTGGAAATACAAGAAAATGATTTAGAAGCAATAGCCAAATTTTCAGCAATGGACGCAGCTAAAAAATGTGGTTTACCCATAATCGTAGAGGACGCTGGACTTTTCATTAAAGCCTTAAATGGGTTTCCAGGTCCATATTCAAGCTACATCTACAAGACCTTAGGAATCAAAGGCGTTTTGAAGCTTATGGAGGGCATAGAAAATAGAGAAGCGGAGTTTCGTTCTGTGGTCGCTTATTGTGAACCGAAAACGAACATTCTTGAGGCCTTTTGTGGAAAAATTAAAGGTAAAATCACTGAGAAGGCTCGTGGAAAATCGGGTTTTGGGTTCGACCCTATATTTCAACTCCTAGGATCAAAGGGTTTAAAGACTTTTGCTGAAATGTCGATTGAAGAGAAAAATCAGTATTCACATCGTGCCAAAGCTTTACATGCTTTCATCAAATGGTTTCTTCGCAGCCGATAGTTAACGAAGGTTTTAAATATTGCGTTTCACTCGCTCTTAAGGAGTTGTTAATATAAAAAGGGATAAGGGTTGCCAAAGAAAGAAAAGGGTAAGTCGCATTCCATTCGTCCAGTTACGAAGCGCCCGCCGAGCTGGTGTAAATACCAGCCGGAAGAGGTTGAAGCCTTAGTTGTGAAACTAGCAAGAGAAGGATATCCGCCTAGCATTATAGGGACCGTTCTACGCGACCAATACGCTATTCCCCTTGTAAAATCGATAACTGGAAAATCCATAACACAAATACTAAAAGAAGCCGGATTAGCACTAACCCTTCCCGAGGACTTGGAAAGTCTCATAAAAAAAGCGACACGGCTTCACACACATCTGGAAAAGAACCACAAGGATTTACATAATAAACGAGCGCTTCAACTCGTCGAGGCAAAAATTCATGGGCTTTCTAAGTATTATAAACGCAAAGGAGTTTTACCTGAAAACTGGAAATATAAACCCAGAATAGCCTCGCTTGCTTAGACTTTTGGGGTGAAAATGCCTTTAGAACAAGAAAGTTTTGAAGCTCTCCTTAAACGCGCATCCGAAGCTGCAGCTCTCATTGCGAAAAAAGCCGAAGAAGGATGCTTTTTTAACATAATTTCCCATTATGACGCAGATGGACTGGCTGCAGCTGGAATAATCGGCAAAGCCCTGTTTAGAATTGAAGCGAACTTTCGTATCCGCATAAGGCACTGGGTCGACGAAAAACTCATAGAAGAAATCCTAAACGAGAAACCCGACTTAACAATCCTCACGGATTTAGGAAGCGGATACCTCGACCTTATCACCCAAAAAATTTCAAACAACCCAATAGTAATACTGGACCACCATCAGATAGTTAAAGGGAAAGAACAGACGAACTTAATGCATGTTAACCCTCACCTCTTCGGAATAGACGGTTCAAAGGATGTGAGCGGTTCAGGAGTAGCCTACTTAGTGGCTAAGGCTCTAGACAAAACAAACGTAGACTTAGCGGCTCTAGCCGTAGTAGGCGCTTTAGGAGACCTTCAAGATAAGTATGAGCAACGAAAACTAGGCAGTGTTAACGAAGCAATAGTGGAAGACGCTGTTAAAAACGGTTACTTAAAGGTTGAAACCGATCTAATTTTTTTTGGAAGAGAAACTCGTCCGCTTCACAAAGCATTGGCGAGCACTACTAACCCTTTTATTCCGGGAATAAGCGGCAATGAAGATCAAAGCGTAGCCTTTCTAACTAACTTAGAACCATCTATAAAGCTAAAGGAGAATGAGAAATGGCGGGCTCTACGAGATTTAACCGAAGAGGAAAAGCGAAGACTATACAACGCGTTAGCAGAATATCTCGTTTCCAGAGGACTGCACTATAAAGCCCTCAGCCTACGTGGACATGTCTACACATTAGTTAAGGAGGAAAATTGGACACCGCTTCGGGATGGAAGGGAGTTCGCTGTCCTGTTAAACGCCACAGGTAGACTAGACAAGCCAAGCCTGGGGGTTGCTTTATGCATGGGTGACCGAGGAGCCGCCTTTGAAGAATCCCTAAAAATTCTAGAGGAATATCGGCGAAATCTAGGTCAGTATTTAAGTTGGGCTTACGAGAACCCAGAGAGAATTGAGGAACGTGCTAATATATACATTATACATGGAAAAACCGAAATAAACGACAGGGTGATCGGTGCGATCGCATCTATTCTTTCCACCAACTTACCTAACCCGGAAAAGCCGATAATCGCCTATGCCTTCATACCAGAAGAAAATGTTGCTAAAATATCCGCAAGGACCATAGACGAAGTAGTCTTAAAAGGAGTGAACCTAGGCGAAATCATGCAAGCAGTTTCCGAAAAGTTCGAGGGGCGGGGCGGTGGACACGATATAGCCGCCGGAGCGCAAATTCCAACCGAAAATCTAGAAGAATTTTTGGAATTAACTGACGAATTGGTTGGAAAACACTTGGGTAAGCATGATGTTGGCAGCTAAAATAACGCTGGAATACTCAGAAGAGGAAACTGCTAGGGCCGTCGCAGAAGCTATTTCTCCGGATAACACCCGTGTTCCAAAAGGGCTCAAAATTCGAACATGGATAGAGCGAAGAACAGTTTTTACGGAAATTAGACTAAGCGAAAATAAACTTCCAACTTTCATAGCAACAATCGAAGATCTTCTGCGAAGTGTTTCGGTCGCTGAAAGAGCGATCTTCACTATAAGAAAGCGTTTAGAAAACCAGCTTTAATGGCTTCCCGAAAGTAAATATTCTTTTATCATATCCAACCATAGTACCAAC
>ENA-OSAI01000628-OSAI01000628.1-marine-sediment-metagenome-genome-assembly--contig:-NODE-628-length-10515-cov-13.517686_pt1 | contig 10515 bp, 11 predicted proteins | sample MGYA00237871_ERZ529316 | MGnify/ENA primary metagenome ERZ529316 (study PRJEB26369, sample SAMN03142814) | marine sediment metagenome | biome: marine; feature: borehole; material: sediment... | reverse complement strand
TTCATTTCATAAGAAAAGCCTATGATTTCTCATAGACTTTTTCAGTGCCTTCCTATTTTAGAGGTTTTTTTCTTTCTTTATTTACTTCTTTTTGTTATGATTGTTAAGGACATTTAGGAGGTAACTTATGAGAGAACGGGCATTAAAACTTAATAGAACATTTTATTATGGCTGGATGATGGTCTTTTTCAGTGCATTTACATTTTTCTTTTCTGCACCAGGACAAACCTATTCAATTAGTGTTTTCATTAATATATATCAAAAAGAACTATTATATTCCTCAACTGCATTATCAACAGGTTACAGTATCGCCACTATTTTAAGTGGATTATTGCTGGTATTTATGGGAAAAGCAACTGATCGATTTGGTCAAAGAAAAATGCTGATTATCGTTGGTATATTATTGGCCTTAACAGCCTTCTTTAATAGTTTCGCTTCTAGTTTGGCTATGATTGTCGTTGGTTTCTTCTTCTTACGATATTTTGGACAAGGATCAATGACACTTATTCCTAATAGTTTAGTTCCCCAATGGTTTGAAAAAAAACGAGCGTTTGCGATTAGTATTAGTAATTTCGGTAATTTATTAGCAACACTTAGTGTCCCAGCTCTTAACCTTTATTTAATCAATACCTTCGGATGGCAAGAGACTTGGAGAATATGGAGCATGTTATTAATGTTTGTCTTTGTACCTTTAACTGCATTGTTCGTCATCAATAAACCAGAAGATATTGGTTTATCGATTGATGATCAAGCATCTTCAAAAAACATCGAAGAAGATGAACTTGAATTAGAAAGAAATTCTTGGCAATTACATGAAGTCTTACGAACGAAAGAGTTTTGGTTTGCTGGCTTTATGAGTGTCATTGTTCCTATGTTTACAACTGGTGTTACATTTCACTTTTATTCAATGATGGAATTAAGAAACATCACAAACGAACAAGCAGCAATGATTATTGGTTTAGTCGCAGCTCCAGCTGCATTACTACCATTTTTTGCAAGAACAATCATTGATAAATATCCATTGAAATTTGTATTCTTAGCAACCCAAATTATGATATTTATTAGTATGTTTTTCTTAGCAAATTTTGTGAGTTCTGTCTTTACAGCAATCGCGTTTATTCTTTTTTATGGTTTGAGTGCTGGTATACAAGCAGTTGCGCTTAATGTGTTATGGCCAGACTATTTTGGACGAAAATATTTAGGTAGTATTCGTGGAGCAGCGACTGTCTTTATGGTTATCGGTAGTGCACTAGGACCATTACCCTTTGGTGTATATTATGATTTAACTGGTGGATATAATTTAATCATTTACGCCATGATGGGATTAACTGTCATTGCTATGTTTTTATCCTTATCCATTAAAAAGCCCAATAAACGATATTAAAAAAAGATTATTTCGCGAGAAATAATCTTTTTATTTATCTAGTCTTCAAGTAACCTTTTTTCGCCTTCTAATTCTGTAATTGGTTTAATATTTTGTGTTACTTCTAGTGTACCTAAGAACTCACCCGAATTATTTCTAACCGCAAAATAGCGAATATACACAAACATATTACCCATACGAATCCAAAAGTCTTCATTGTCTTTTTTTCCACTTCGCAAATCACTCACAATTTTTTCTACAATATGCACACTACTAGGTGGATGACACATATTCACATCTCGTCCTAATATGGTATGTGGACGATCAAATATACGTTCTTTTCCTTGCGTAAAATATTTTACTTTATCATTTTTATCAACAAAGGTCATATCTAAAGGTACAGTATTTAGAATGGCATTTACTTCTTCATTTGTTAGTGTACCAGCATCAAATTTTATTTCTCCATTGATTGATTCTTCAATTTTTTCTTCCTCTTCAAAATCATCATCATTTTTATCCCATGCGACATCTTCAATTAAACACAAACCATTTTCACGTTGTGCTTTATCAATTTGAAACCATTCAACAATCGTGAAAGTATCATTCATTAATGGTAATAAAATATTATTTTCTTTGAAAATCATATCTTTTGTTTTTTGAACAACTACTTTTGCTTTATTGAGCATTTCTTCTAAGTCAAATTCATCTTGTGAGAGAATTCTTAGTACTTCTTTTAGCTCTTTTCTAATTTCATCATCAATTCCCCACATAACTTTTGGTGGAGCTGTAATCCCATATTTTTCTAACAATGGGAAGAAGACATTTTCTTTTCGAGCAAAATGGATATTGACCTCGCTTAAGCGTTCTAATCCTATACGCAACATCAATACAGCCGTTTGATTCATACCTTCATTTAATGTTTGAGCATATGGATGTATTTCTTCTGTAATGACTTTTTCTAATGCATCATTTTCTTTTTTAAAAATATAAGCTGGATGCCCTTTAACTGATGTTTGATCTTTCGTATGATGGATATCTTCAATTGAACCATCAAAGACACTCGCATGTACATCACATAATCTTTGTACTTCTTCAATTGGTAAGCCTTCCTTCACCAATTCTTGTTCAATTTGTGATATTTCTGTTGTCGAAATCTCGCCAAAATTCTTTTGAAACTCATCTTTCACATCATCAACAGATGCACCATCATGCAACCTTTTAATTAGTTTTTTTAGTTCATCACGTCGATATTTTGAATTATCAATAAATTCACTCATCAAATCACTCCTTTATAATATATCCTTGTTTTTTAAAATATTCAATCACTTTTTCGATCGGGATGTGTTTTACTTTCGCACCTTTTCTTAAAGTCATTACACGACCCACAGTCTTTAATGTCATACCCTCTACAACACCTTCAAAACCTAATGAAACCATATGATCAGCAAACGCATCATCATCTTTCGCAAGATCATATATCGTTTTGGATAAATCAAGTTCTTTCATCTTTTCACATCCTTACCGGTTGCTTTGCCATCTATCATTATAACGAACATATAAGCAAGTACAATTGACATCCATATTTTTATAAATATATAACAGACCTTTAATTAAAAAAATCCTATAAGATTTCTCTTATAGGATTTTTCATTACTTCATCGCTTGATTTACAAAGTACAATTCTTTATCGTAAGCAGCAATATGATCTTCCATTAACCCGACAGTCACGAAATCATCATTTCCATCTGCCTCTTTGCGTATCGCTGTTGATAATGTTTTCAAGTACGCTATTTCCGCTTTGACAATTTCAAATACTTTTTTGATTGTCACATCTTCATCATTTAGTTCTTCAACCTTTGAAATTTCTAAATATTCTCTGATTGAAGCTTTTGGAAATTCTCCCAACATTTTGATGCGTTCAGCAACTTCATCAAACTTCACAAATAAGTCATCATAAATCGCTTCTAAATGCACATGAACTTGTTCAAATCTTTCACCAATTACATTCCAATGTAGATTATGAAATTTCACATTCAAAACAGCCAAATCTGCGACATACTGATTCATCATTACAACTTGTTTTTCCATTACTTATTCCTCCTTTATTTCTTACTTATATTATACCTTATATAGATGAATAATACCAACCTTATGCATTCAAAAAAGGGCTTTAATAAGCCCTTTAATTAGAATTTTATTTAGAAAAAATTACCATACATGTTTGTCATCATGAATAGCGTCACGATCAATTTCTCCAGCTCGTACAAACGCCCATTTGACAATGATTTCACCAACGATTTTATAGATAATCACAGCACCTAAAATAACAGTCAAAATTGTGGATCCGATTACTTCAAACTCAGTATTACCAGTGTCTGTTGCAATTTGAATAAAACGTACTTCTGCAAGAATCGCCATATCAAGTGCCACCCCACCTTGAGGAACAAGCGTAAACCCTAGATATCTTCTTACGCTTTCTGATTCATTTGTCAACCTTGCACCAATATATGCTCCAATAACCTTACCAATAACACGTACGATGATGTATGTCATTCCCAACACACCAATAAGTGGTAACATACGAATATTTAAGTCTGCTCCTGACAATGTAAAAAAGAATAACAATAAAGGTAATGTAACTGCATCAGCATTTGTCTTAACCCTAGCTGCAAATGTAAAATCTAACATATTCGTGATCATCATACCAATAATCAATGGCAACAATATCGCACTCGTATCGGCTGCGTGACCAAGCCCGATACCAAACAATACAGAAGTCGCAACGATTAAAACAATCGAAATATTATCATCTTGTTTATGACGATATAAAAATTTAGAAGCCAAAAATCCAATCAATGCTCCTGCCATCATCGAGAATCCAATATCAAATATTGGTCCAATTAGTAAAGCACTACCAGTAATTACTTCATTTTCATGACCAGCAATATATACTCCAATCGGCAACATAAATGAGAAAATTAAAATCCCGAAAATATCATCTAACGCAACCATTGGACAAACATAGGTTGACACTTTCCCTTTTGCCTTATATCCTCTAATACAAGCAACGATTGGCGCTGGTGTAGTAACGGTCGCAATTGCACCAAATATTAGTGCATAAGTTAAATTATGGTCACTAGCCAAAAAGTACACGGCAAGAAAAACAAGCGCAAATGACATCACAGTTTGGATAAGTGTAATTAAGATAACATGTCCACCTGACTCTTTTAACGTCGAAAATTTTAATTCTAAACCGATGTTAAACCCAATAAATCCTAATGCCAATATTTTAAATATTTTAAAATCATATAAAACTGCTTCATTGATTAAGCTAAATCCACCAGGACCAAAAATCATCCCGATGATAATATACCCAGTGACTCTAGGTAAATGCACCATTTGTGCTAATTTCCCACCAAGCATTCCAAGGGCAAGTAAAAGCGCCACGTTAAAAAACATGTCCGCATGTAGAGTTTGAAAGAAATCGTCGAAATGCAAAGGAAGAATATCCATCGAATCACCCTCATAAAGTATCTAGACATATTATACACAATATCATGTAGTTTGAAAAGCAAACACTGCGTTTTTTTGTCCACCTCTAGAAAATACTGGTTGAGGACATAGATTTATAGTATAATAAATGCACAAGAAAAAGAAGGAGGTTCATTATGCCTAATCTCGACGTACTTAGTATTGGACATATTTCGTGGATCATCATGGTCTTTGTTTTTATTGGACTCATGTATATTCTATTCAAAAATAGAAACGAAAAAACCAAGTACTTCTTCTTATTATCATTAATAATTATTAGTTGGATTGTTCATTTTTCTAGATACTATCTTGAACCTAACTTAAAAGTCCACGAGTTATTCTTTACAGATTTTTGTGGCTTTTCAACCTTAATATACCCTCTATTCTTTATGTCAAAAAAACATGTGTTTAAAGACTATATGTTCTTTGCAAGTAGTATATTTGCTTTCTTAAGTCTGATGTACCCCAACAATATTGAAGGTGACCCTATTTTCGTCTTTAATTCCATTCGATTCTTCTATGCTCATTTGGCTTTAGTTAGTGTACCATTGTTAATGGTCGTTTGGGGATTACACGTGCCTAACATAAAAAATATTCCTTATGTTTTTCTTATCTTAATCGTTGCTGCTTGGTATAACATGGCACTCTCTGCCTTTTTTGTAGAAGTTGGTCTAGTAAACTATTTGATCAACTATGGAGGAGTGTGGGGTAACTCAAACTCTGTATATAGAATCGCAGAATCATTCGCACCATTTCTAGTTTATTCCAAAGAAATAAACAATCAATTAGTCACAGTACCAATTCCTTTCTTTTACATACTTCCTGCTGCTATACTCATATTTATTCCTACTTGGATTTTAATGTCATTACCGTTCATTCGTAAACCACTGAAAACAGTTGGTTTAAAAGATTACTTAAGCACATCAAACCATTGATGTGCTTTTATTTGAAAATACAAACGTATATTAGATGATATGAAAACACTTCCATGATAAAATATATTTAAGTAGATTAATAATAATAATTATAAATAAAGGAGGATTACTATGCGCCCCAGATTAATACATTGGGAACGAAAGAATTATCGAAGTAATGAATTTGACTTAATTGAATTTTATGAAAACGGTGAAGTATTAAAAAGAACGTTTCAAAAACAAGTAAAAGATTATGTATACTATGAAGAAACACTAAAAGAAACTTATCAAATCAAAGGGAAAATACGACTTGATAAAGTAACCTTTGATGAACATCAAAAATTACAAAACATTGATTTAATCAAAAACAAACAAGAGATCAAAAACTTTGAAGTAGAACATTGGGAAGAAGCTCAAGAATACATTCGAAAATTACATGATGATACAGTTCATGACCTTACAACAGATTATCGTCTTGTTTTTGTAGTTGATAAAGAGTCTCAAACAGATGAGAATCCTTTACCAAAAGAACGTAAAGAATTTCAAATTACTTACTTTAGAGCAGTAACGACAACACAATATATTCACAGACTAGAAAATCCGGAAAATTTGGCCATTATTTTTGTTCCTGAACTAAATGAAAGTTTATACTTCCATTACATTCCAGAAGCAAATCATATTACACTAACGGGAGATAATTTATTTGCCTTAAGTACTAAAGTCGTAAAAAACAAACTCAATGAATACGAGTTTTTCGAAACAGTTCAAGACATGTTAAAAGATGTTAAAGAAAACATAAAATATTATCATATGTTGATCATAAAACAACGAGATCGTCGAGCTATGTTAGAAACTGATGTTATGGGAGACTTATATCCTAGATAATTAAAAAATGATACGAATTCGTATCATTTTTTTTGCTTACTTACCTGTTTTTCCAAATGGGAAAATCATAGGAACTTTATTCTTATACTCGTTCCATCCATCATATTTCGACATATGTTTTTCTAATAAAGGCGTTGATACTTTGATCAACACAGCACTCATAATCAAAGGTGAAATCACCAAGATCAAATAATACAATACACTAATAGAGGAAGTCACAAATAATGAAATACCAACAATGTAAAGCCCTGTCCAAATCGCAATTTCACCAAAATAGTTTGGATGTCTAGTCATCGACCAAAGCCCCTTGTCCATTAACTTCTTCTCACCTTTTTCAATATGTCTTCTTAATTGCTCATCACCAACAACTTCAAAGAACAATCCCGTTAAAGCGATTAATAATCCTAAGATAACAATCACTAGTGATGCGCCACTAAACAAAAACTCATTATACTTAATCACAGTATAACTCGCCGCACCAACAATAAAGTTGATGATACCTTGAATCATAAATACTCTAAAGAAGGCAATAATCACTACTTTATCTCCCCACTCTTTACGCCATTGAGCGTATCTGAAATCTTCAGGTTTCCCCCAGTTACGTTTGATTAGCCGAGCAGATAATCTTACTCCCCAAATGGTAATAAATATCACAACGATGTACGACAATACAGTTGGATTCTCCGTAATGAGAAGTGTTGCCCAACTTCCAAATACAAATCCTAATCCCCATCCCATATCCACAATTGAATTATCTTTGACAATTTGTGCAATGATAAAAAATACACCAAAGTAACCCAAAACAACCAACATAGGAATAAGTAAAGCATCTGTTCCAAACTCCATAAAACCTTTTGTTGCAATTGCGAGTGTCACCGCAAATAGAACCAAATAAATCACAATTCTTTTCTTATCCATTTTCTCCACCTCATTATTATTATAACATCATTTTAAATGAACAAATAATTAGATGCTAGAAAAGTCAAATATAAGTAATTCATTTTCTAAAGTATTATTAAAATAGTTTGAACAGAACAATAATATTATTTCATATTTTGCTTAAAACAAAAGCATGAAATCAGGACACGTTGAAGTAATATCTCATCAAAATTTCTTCTTTGTTTCTATTTACTTCTATAAACCCAGCACTTAAGTATGCTTTATAAGCTACATCATTTCCCATTTCTACAGTTATCTTAATATATGCTTTTTCATACTGGTATTTTTTAAGACCGAACTCGATTCCATCTAGAATAAACTCTTTGCTTAAACCTTTACCAATAAATCTTGAATTTAATGCAAGTCCTATTTCAATAACATCTTCTACATTGTAATACTCAAACAAACCTAATATTTGATCATTGTGATACACCACAAATCCATCACAATTACCTGGACCTTTCATTTCTTTGGAATTTGGATTATATTGCGCAAAGTAAGGATCCATAAATATTTTTTTCATAAATCCATCATATCTCCATGATGCAATTTCTTTTGCGTCTTCCATGTTCATTTTTTTATATGTATATTTCATAGTTTTCACCTTTAATCTATTGTAATTATACCACATTGGAAGTTAATATATTTTTTTTTAGATAATTCTAACTCGAACTATTCACTTATTTAATCAGCGAGTATTGTTCTATGCTCATTGCAAACACTAAATTTTGACGAACAAGGCTATTTTTTAGATTGAGTGTATCAAAAAGTAAACATAACAAAGACACTTAAGTAAGCTTCTTTGTTATGTAAAATATGTCTTGTCATTACGGAGATTTTACTCAATTTCGGATGGAGTTACTTTTTATCTATCTATTTTCTCCTAATTTCCACGTTCCATCATGGTTTAAGTTCATCATACTTACGTAATACTCATTGGGCTTACTTTTATTATAGTTATGTTTTTTTGTAATATCATAATCATTAAATCCAGCTTTGTCAAAGAGGCCTAGAATGTATTCACGATTATCATCTGTACTGATAACATCATAATAGATTTTTTCAACTGCAGCAAAATCTCTAAGCAAAGATTTAACTGAATACTCTTTATCTAAATATCCTAAGACACCATAAGTGAAATCACACATGATAAATCGTTTCTCTACTATAGCCTCACAAACTGTATGTCCGTTGTATGCTTGCTTAGTATTCACAAGTGCCACCATTCTACAAGGAATATTTAGACATTGTAATAAAGCACATCCAACACGAGAAATATCAGTACACCAATCGGTACCTCTATCTATGATTTCTTTTTCAGTTCCACCGAACATCATATTTTCAAAAGGAAGATTAAAGTCTCTAACAATTTTTCTAGTAAAAGCAAGTATATTCCTCATTGATTCTATCCATGATGATCCTTTAAATTGTTGTGCAAAATCATACAAATCATGATAAACTATTTTATTACTGATAGTATATTTCGACGAATCATAAAGTAACTCATCAGAATCAGAATCTAAAAGGATCATTTTCTTACTAAAACTGTAGTCAATCGAATCTTCATCATGAAGATCATTTCTAAACATGAACCCATATGCTTTTCCAAATATATCAAATCCAATTTTCATCATTTCACTTCTTTCTAAACTTATAAACTCCTGCAACTTCATTAATTTGAACATAACTTAATTTATAAATATCTGCTAATCGACTTAGTTGATATTTTTTAAGGATTGGATAGTACTCTTCTTCATCCCAGATAGCAGCATACTTATTCTGCAATTGGTTCATATCTTCTTTAGTAAATGTAGAAACATCTCCAATAATGATTACACCATCTTCATTTAAATAATCATTTAATTTTACGAGCAATTCAATCTGATCATTATAAGTTAAATGATGAATAGAATAGCTAAAAACAATAAAGTCAAACTTATTGGATATTTGATTGAGTGCATTACAAAAGTCAGCCAATATAAATGCAGCTTTTTCCATAAGACTTTTAGAAATTTCAATCATCTTGCTCGATAAATCAACACCAGTAATATCATATCCTAAATCGTACAAAGGTTTAGTTATTTCACCAGTACCAACACCCATCTCTAAAACTTTCGCTTTTTGCGTGTTTGATATAATATCAATAATACTGTATTTTACTTCGGAATATCCTGCAAAAGGGTATGTTCCCTCCTTTTCAGATTTAAGCACACTATTATTGTAAGCTCTAGACCATTGATCAAAGAGTTCTTTCCTTATCTTGTTCTCAATATTCAAAGAAAATTTAGTGTTTATATTATCATCCATTATAATTATAAATCCATGTTTTTTATGAAAATTCAAAGACTTAGTATTATGGTTTCTAACGATTGAATAGAGTTTCATAATTTTATTTCTTTTAAGTTCTTGCAAGACTTTAAACAATAATTTTGTAGCATATCCTTTATGATAATGATCTCTGTGAGTTTCTAGTCCTTCCAAATAGTATTCTCCATTATCAAATACTATTCTACATACTGCTAATATAGTATTCTGTTCATCTCTTAAGACATAATAACCTTGAAAATTTTTATCCATAGAGCAACTCATCAGATATTCTTTATACTCTTTTCTAATATTAGATTTGATTTCTTCAATATTAGAATCATTTAAGCTAAATCCCCTATCTTCAACTAAACCATAATTAAGAACATCGAACCATTGTTCAATGTCGTTATCTTTTAAATGCAATATTTGATTGTCTTTCCAAATTTCTAGCATAATAAACACCTCATGAATAAATTATAACATATATAATTTAACTTATTTTTTAATATTAATGTAGTTAAAATAAAAACGAGTTCATTTCAATTAAGAAACAAAACTCGTTAATGACAAGTCTGT
>ENA-OSAI01000623-OSAI01000623.1-marine-sediment-metagenome-genome-assembly--contig:-NODE-623-length-10693-cov-9.701260_pt1 | contig 10693 bp, 9 predicted proteins | sample MGYA00237871_ERZ529316 | MGnify/ENA primary metagenome ERZ529316 (study PRJEB26369, sample SAMN03142814) | marine sediment metagenome | biome: marine; feature: borehole; material: sediment... | reverse complement strand
CGTACGGTGGTGTGAGAGGGGCGAAGTAGATTATCTACTTCCCTCTACTTGATTGTCTATGACGTTTATGTGTTGTGAAATATAATAGATTCATTGTCGTGAATACGGCAATGATGTAAGTGATAATGTAAGCATAATAATTGGTAAATACACTGGATACATTGGTTGGGATTTCTGTGATAAACCAGTAATTTTGGTCAAATAGTCGATTGAACCCGTAAATCATTAAACCGACCGCAATGACAGATTTAAATACTTTGATTAAGGTTGGGTAGTCAACACGGTATCCTTCAGCTTTATAAAAATATAAAGGACCAACCATGATCAGGCAATGAATCACAATAAAATGATAATATCGAAAGTTTAAATAGGTATATCCTAAACTATTGGGGAATGCGAGTGCGATGAGACCTGCACCTAATCCGAAGAAGAAGGCATATTCAAACACTTTTTGACTTTTTGTATATAATAATGCGATGTTTAATAATACAGCGAAACTACTAATGTGAAGAGGCATAGAGAACCTTGGATAGGTCCAGTTATGAATATGATAAGTGATTTCTAAGAAGACTAAGAAACCAATGAGGATCATTCGAAATTTTGTATCATATATTTGATGAATAGTTTGGGCATATCTGAGAGTCATAAATATAGTAACTAAGCCAAAAAAAAGTAATAATACATGATGAACACTAAGCATTGTTGCGGCTTTAGAATAGTCTAAATCATGTCCAAAAAAAGTTTTGAATGTCATGGTCATTCCCCCTATGTTTTCTATTTTAACACAGAACGAAAAAAATCATTAAAAAATATGTCAAAAGTATTGACAATTTTTATAAAATGTTTTACTATATAATTGTAATTAGCACTCGATACAAAAGAGTGCTAACAAGAATAAAAATAGGAGGGATTTTATGTTTAGAGTAACACCTTATAGTGCAGTGCCTAGAAAACGTGATCGTAACTATTCTGATGTATTTGATCTCTTTGATGATTTCTTTAGTACACCACGAAATGTTGATCGATGCAGAATGGATGTCAAAGACTTTGAAAAAGAGTATATTATCGAGGCAGAAATGCCAGGGGTAAAAAAAGAAGACATCAACATTCATTATGAAAATGATCATTTGACAGTGAGTGTAAATCAAGAAGAGAAAAAAGAAGAAAAAGATCAAGAAGAACGTTACATTCATCGTGAGCGAAGTACTCGTTCGTTTGAACGTAGTATTTACTTAGAAGCGGTGAATCCAGATCAAATCAAAGCGAAGTTAGAAGACGGTATTCTAAAAATCACTGCACCTAAAAAAGAAGAAGTAGTAAACAAATACTTAGTAGAAATTGAGTAATAGAAAAGACGCTTCAAGGATGCTTGAAGCGTCTTTCAAAAAGGACGTGACGTAATGGATATTGAAAAAATGACGAACAATGTTAGGAAAGCACTTGAGCAAGCAAGTCAAAGTGCATTGTTAAAGAATCATCAACAAATAGAGGATTTGCATTTGCTTGATGCTTTTTACCAACAAGAACAAGGGTTGGCAAAGAAACTGTTTGGTTTACTCAAGGTTGATCTGCCTGTTTTTGAGCGTGAATTAGAACTTGAGTTAGGAAAAATCCCAAGTGTGAGTGGGTTGAATCAAAACCCTTACTTATCAAGAGACTTAAATATGTTGCTTGCGCGTGCTGATGAAGAACGTAAAAAACTGAGAGATGATTATACATCGGTTGAACATTTCTTGCTTGCGATGACTAGTGATAAAAAAACAGCTGTTGGACGATTACTTGCGAAGTTTGGAATAAATAGAGATACATTACTTACTGTATTAAAACAAGTAAGAGGGAATCAAAAAGTCAGTAGTAATGACCCGGAAAATACGTATGAGGCCTTATCAAAATATGGTCGTGATTTGGTTGAACTTGCGCGTGATGGGAAACTTGATCCTGTCATTGGACGTGACAATGAGATTAGAAGAACAATCCGTATCTTGAGTCGACGTACAAAGAACAATCCAGTGTTAATTGGTGAACCTGGTGTAGGAAAAACAGCGATTGCTGAAGGACTTGCTAGTCGTATATTAAATGAAGATGTTCCTGAAGGATTGAAAGGAAAAACGATTTTTGCGCTTGATATGGGTGCGTTGATTGCTGGTGCTAAGTATCGTGGTGAGTTTGAAGAACGCTTAAAAGCTGTACTTGATGAAATTAAGAAAAGTAATGGGCAAATTATTCTTTTCATTGATGAGTTACACAACATCGTTGGTGCTGGAAAAACTGAAGGCGCAATGGATGCTGGGAATTTATTAAAACCTCTTCTTGCTAGAGGGGAACTACATTGTATAGGGGCAACAACGATTGACGAATATCGTAAATATATTGAAAAAGATGCTGCTTTAGAGCGTCGTTTTCAACCTGTAATGATTGATCAACCATCGGTAGAAGATACAATCAGTATATTAAGAGGAATCAAAGAAAAGTTTGAGATTCATCATGGGGTTCGTATTACAGATAGTGCGCTTGTAGCGTGCGCTACTTTAAGTAACAAATATATTAGTGATCGTTTTTTACCAGATAAAGCAATTGACTTAATGGATGAAGCTGCGGCACTTATTCGTACAGAGATTGATTCTATGCCTTCAGAGTTAGATGAGATTAGTCGTAAGATTATGCAGTTAGAAATTGAAAAAGAAGCATTGAAAAAAGAAAAAGATAAGGCAAGTAAAGATCGTCTAGATAAATTAAGTGAAGAACTCAGTGATTTAAAAGAAGAACAAAGCACAATGAAGGCACGTTGGGAAGCAGAAAAATCTGGTATTGAGGGTGAAAAGAAACTCAAACAAGAGATTGAAGAGATTCGTAAACAAATTGAAGATGCGGAACGCAAATATGATTTAGAGACTCTTGCGAGATTAAAGCATGGTGTTTTACGAGATAAAGAACAAGCATTAGAAAAATTGCAGTCAAAAGAAAAAGTCGAAACCAACTTATTAAAAGAAGAAGTGACAGAAGAAGAGATTGCCGAAATTGTGAGTAAGTGGACACATATTCCAGTGAGTAAGTTGATGGAGAGTGAAAAAGAAAAATTATTACATTTAGGTGATATTTTACATGAGCGTGTCATTGGTCAAAATGAAGCAGTAGATCGTGTGAGCGATGCGGTATTGCGCGCACGCAGTGGATTAAAAGATCCTGCGAAACCAATTGGTAGTTTTATTTTCTTAGGACCTACTGGAGTAGGGAAAACAGAACTAGCGAAAACATTAAGTGAATCACTTTTTGATAGTGAACAAAATATGGTTCGCATTGATATGAGTGAATATCAAGAACGACATACAGTTGCTAGGTTGATTGGTGCTCCTCCTGGCTACATCGGATATGATGAGGGAGGACAGTTGACTGAAGCGATTAGAAGAAAACCTTATAGTGTGATTTTGTTTGATGAGATTGAGAAGGCTCATCCTGAAGTTTTTAATGTGTTGTTACAGTTGCTCGATGATGGTCGATTAACCGATGCAAAAGGACGTACGGTTGATTTTAAAAACACGGTAGTGATTATGACATCAAATATTGGTAGTGAGTATTTGCTTGAAGGTATTGATGAGGAAGGAAACATCACAAAATCAACAAATGATTTGGTGATGAAAACAATGCGTCAAACATTCAAACCAGAGTTTTTAAATCGTATTGATGATATTGTCTTCTTTACACCACTGACAAAACAAGAAATTATTGAGATTATTGATTTACAGGTACATAAAATTGGGTTCAAATTACAAGAACAACATATTGGGTTAGATATGAGAAAAGAAGCAAAAGAGTTTATTGCTGATGAGGCATATGATATTCACTATGGCGCGAGACCAATCAAACGATATTTAGAGCGTTATATTGAAACTGAGATTGGAAAAATGATTATTCGTGGTTCTGTGAAAGAAAACGAAACAATCATAGTTGATGTGAAGAATCACCAATTGGATTTTCAAGTAGAATCATGAGACAAGATATAGGCGTTGTGTTATAATGAATGTAGGAGATGATATAATTGAAAAAAAATGTTGGGAAAACAGATTCAGTAATTCGATATGTTATTGGTATTGTGTTGATTATTCTAGCGTTTGTACTAGAAAGTAACAGTCCATGGTATTTCTTCTTATTGCTTCCAGCGCTCATTTCAATTGTCACAGGTTATCTTGGAACTTGCGGTCTATATGCAATTTTCGGGATCAATACATGTAAGATCAAAGAAGAATAAGATGTAACAAAAAATGGTTACCCAAATTACTTGGGTAACCATTTTTTTATAGTATGCTATATTCTTTTGCTTTTTTAAAATAGGATAAGGGTGCAATATCGATTATATAAAACATTGAAGTGTTAAGAATGAAAACTTCATTATATTGCTGAATTTTTTCAATTTGTATGTCGATAATTTTTTTTAGATGTTTGGTCGATAAATTACGGAATGCGTCGACAGAATACAGGTCTTGTTCCAGAACTAGCATTTTGTAGGTTTTGTAAAGATGGTGAGCAGTAATTTGCAATAAATCAATATATGTATAACTAGCTAATTGGATATAGTCAGATTCTTTGCCTACTACTTCTTTATATTTTGTCAGTTTGTCAGCTGGATAAGTACTCTTTAGAAAAGATATATCAGGCATTTTCTTAAGGTGTTTGTATGATTCAAGCATGGGGTAGTTAATGTACAATTTTCCATCTTCCCTTGAATCATTAAAAAAACATTGTAGTTCTTTTAAGAACGTTACATCGAATAAGTGATAATGTGGATCAAAGTCGAACACAAGAAAAATCGAAGTATATTCTTTGGATAAGACATCTTTTTCATACTGACTAATTTTAGGATTTTTTTCTCTTAATAATCCCAAAAACTCTAAATCTGAATCTTTTTTCATTTCTTTAAATATTTCTTTCAACTCATAAATGGATAGCTTAAAGGAATACATTTTGTAATTCCAGTTTTTGTTTAAAATGTTATTAAATCTTTTAATTAAACTTTTTTCTCCCCGATCCCCTTCAACAATAAAAAGTGCTTCTTTATAATTAGTCACGGAATTCTCCTTGACGATAGAGTTTTTCTAAATTGTGAGCTTCACGTATTTCTCTCTCTGTCTTATTAACAAAAGAAGTCAAGTTATTGTCTTGTATTGTAAAGTAACAATCTGGCCTTAAAATACTATTTTTGAGTAAAGAGGTATTATGGGATGTGAAAATGATTTGAATGTCTTTTTGTTTTGACAACTCTCTAATGAGGGTTTCTGCTAGTTCATAATGGAAAAATGCATCAAATTCATCGATAAAAATAAAAGGAATATCTTTAAATTTATGTTTCCAATAGAAAAACAGAGTCAATGCATGAGTTCCGTTTGACGCAGTTTGCCAAAAAGGTAAATCTCTTTGTTGATACTTATTCATTAAGATTTTATTTCCAGTGGGATCTGTTGCCACAAACAAATTATAATTTAATTTGCATTGGATTAAAAACTTATTGAATTTTTCAACCAAACCATTATTGATAATACTTGAAGTAAGTTCTTCTGGACCCCTCATGTAACCTATGTAAGCATTAAATCCGATTGAGCGAAACCAAAGCATATTACTAATAAATTTCATCATTTTCATAAATGTTGATTTATCGGACAACGCACCGTTATTTGCAATATATCGTACCATAGAAATTGTTTTATCTTTTAAAGTGTAATTAAGATTCTCAGCTTCAATAAGATGCATATTAGCTAAATCTTTTTTTCCACTTTTTAAATTGTAAGAAAACACTTTTTTTTCATTTAAAAATAATTCTTCATAGATTAATGTTTTTGCATCAAGTTTCTTGTATGTGTATTGGATGGTGTCATCATTGAATAAAAATATATAGGTGAATTCGGCATAACTCTCATCACTATCAGCGTTTAAATAAAAATTATATTGAATTTTCTGGTTTTCTTTATCAACAAGATGTAGAACTATGTCGAAAAGGGCGAGACCAAAATTAGTTTTTCCACTTCCATTTGCTCCAAAAATACCAATTTTTGTTAATAAATCGTTCTTAATGACATTACTATTAAATTTGTAGTCTTTCTTATTACTTAAATCTAACTCAATTTTATCTTTAAAATTTTTGTAGTTTTTTACAGAGAAACGTTTCAACATTATTCTCACCTCCATTCAAGTATAAAACAAATGTATTTATTTTGCAAGTGTTCCGTAAAAAAAATACGGCAAAGAAAAAAGCTAACTTTTGTTAGCTTATAATGTTTGTTGGTATATCTTTAAACTGTTCTGTATCTTCTTTTTTCTTTTGTCCTTGTAATACTGCCGGTAAAATAAGTGGATTCTTATTATTAAAACTTGTCAACTCTGCGATGAGTTTTGATGAATTGCTCAATACGTTTTGAGCCAGTAATAGTTTTGCTTTATTTTTTTCAATAAAATCCATCAAAATATTTTCATTGGTTTTGAAAAAGGTTTGTGTTGCTTCATCAAATTCACATTCTACATGGTACACGACCTCTAAATCAAAGAGTGCTTGTGGTTCTAGTAAGACATGTCTTGAAAAGACCAAAGTGAACCCTTCATGAGAAGCATGAATGCTTCGAAGATTTTCTTCTACTTTGACTTTGAATTTTGAGACAAACTCATTTAAGTGTTGAAAGTGTACTCGATGTAAGTAACTTTTCATTTTTTTTATTTTAATCTGTTGTTGTTTGGTTTCTTTTGCCATTATAATCGTCCCTTCTTTCTTGGTTCTATTTTAGCATGAATCAGCTTTTTTTACAAAATATTTTGTCTATCTATTGTGTTATGCACAATAGTATGATATTATCTATTGTGTATTGCACACTAAGGAGGTTGTTTATGAACGCTCAATTTAAAAAAGGAGTAGTGGAGATGTGTATCTTAAAACTTGTTTCTTCAAGTGATATGTATGGATTAGAGGTCATTGAGGGCATATCTAAGGAAATTGAGGTCAATGAAAATACTGTTTATCCGATTTTAAGGAGATTAACACTTGCGGGATATTTTAATACCTACAAAGAAAAAAATCCATCAGGTCCAGATCGTAAATATTATAGAGCCACAAAAGAAGGAACGCTATATTTAGGGGAATTACTTCATGAGTATCGAGCATTTACAAAAAAAGTAGAAAGGATTATTGGTGAATGAAGATGACAAAAAATGATTACTTAGAGTTGTTGGGAGAAGTACTGAGACAAAATAGTGTAAGTGGTGAGGAACGTCTTGAGATTTTAGAAGATTATGAAGAGTTGTATGATGGATATAAAGAACTTGGGATGAGTGATAAAGAGATAAAAGAAAAACTTGGTTCACCTTATAATGTCTTTGCTTCATTGAAAGGAACAATGCGTTATGAGAAAAGAATCACAAAACCAAAAGAAAAATTCATTGCCGTGTCTCCTTTTATTGCATTGCTGATATTCTTTATATTTGGATTTGGATACGATCTTTGGCATCCTACTTGGTTGGTGTTCTTTTTGATCCCTATGAGTGCCATTGTTTTTTCAATGAAAGAGGGAATATGGTCTTTGATGACTGCTCTTTCTCCATTTATCGCAACAGCGTTTTTCATACTATTTGGCTATTACACAGGGGTCTATAACCCAACGTGGATGATTTTCTTGCTCATTTTAGTTTTTGCGTTCTTGACCATGGATGAAAAAAGAAAGTATTTATATCTTGCATTGTTGTTGATAAGTAGTGCGTTATATTTATGGATTGGAGTCACTTATAAGGTCTATGGTATTAGTCTACTTTTGTTTTTACCTTTAATCGTCTTGCTAACTTATTATGGTCATGTGGAAGTCAAATTAATTGGAACATATCGTAAGCCGATTGGCTATGTTATTATTGCGACAATTGTTGTATATTTCTTAGGCGGATATTTGTATGATTTATGGGATGTATTATGGCTTGTATTTTTGATCATTCCGGTGGTGGCAATCTATATCGGCGAAAAAGGTCGTTCAAAGTATTTAGCGATGACGCCATTTGTATCTGTTACAATCTTTTTCTTGTTAGGGTATTTCCTTGATTTGTGGCAGTTTTCATGGTTGGCATTTTTGCTGATACCGGTTGTGGCGATTCTAATTGGCGATGAATAAAAAAAGATAGTTGGCAATTTAAATGGCCAACTATCTTTTTATGTTTAACTCTTTTTTGTTTTTATACATATTATTTTCTGCTTCAATAAAGGCGGTTTCAACATTGGTCTGATCTTCGTTTAAAGTGCTTTTTCCGAAAGAAACACTCACCTTTTCACCTTTGATTTCTTTTTGATCTAGTGCTTGATATAGACGATTTACTACTTTGTCAGCTTGTTGTGGAGTTGTGTGAGGTAAAATCATCATAAATTCATCGCCACCGATGCGCGCAATAATATCATCTTCTCGGCAAGTTTCTTTTAATGCAGCTGCCACAGAAGTCAACAAGTGATCTCCTTCAATATGACCGTATGTATCGTTGATTTGCTTTAGGTGATTGACATCACCTAAGAGAATTGTAATCGGATAATTTCTTTTGGTATTTAAGCGTTTGATTTCTTCTTCATAGAATCTTCGATTATATAGACCTGTGAGTTCATCTCTGAATGATAAGACACGCAATTCTTCTTCTAGTTTCTTTCGTTCTGTTATATCATTTGCGATACTTAACACAGATGATTTGTTTTCATGTAAACTTCCAATTTTTGTAGAATAAAAATCCCAAATGAGTGTTCGTCCATCTTTTGTGTTCACATGGTATTCTTTTTCGTATATTGGATCTTTTAGATTATGAAGTGTTTGAATATACGAGGCTATTTCTTGACCATCTTTAATTCCATAGGCTTTTTTAGACCATTTATCAATGGTGCTTATATCTTCTAAATTGTAGTTCGTTAAGTTTAGCCAGGCTTTTGAAACAATCAATACCTTGCCATCGTCTTGATGGATCATCATTGGAATAGGTGCGTTTTTAATCGCGTTTTGGAACTGTTCTAGATATTCTAAACGAGTTTGATTTTTCTTAATGTTGTCGTGACGTTGAAACATAAGGGCACCATATAAAACACCAATAAGAGGATATAAAATGAGTACATAAGGTGCAGTTTCACCAATCACATCTATTCTTACTTCTTTAGGCAATAGTAAGAATAGAATCATCATCGTGATGTGTGTAAGTAGTCCGAGAATATATAGAATAAGTTCTCTTCTTTTTTTGACATATTTGTATTTCTCATAAAAGAAGTGTCTAAATAGATAACCAATAAGAAAGGATGCAACAATAACCAAAACACCAGTCAGTGTACCTCCGCCACCTAAAATGACCCGATAAACAGCGGCGGTCAATGCGGCGATGAGTCCAGGGATAAATCCAAAGAAGAAAGTGGAAATAGATAATAAGATACTTCTTGTATCTAAAACAACGCCTTTTTCGGCGCTTATGGTAAATGTTGTAATCATTAAAATTAATACAACTCCCGAGAGTAATAGACCTATCATGATTTCATAGTATTTCTTATTTTTTGATTTTTCTAATGGTAAAAAGGTATAAAGAATCCCCATAGAAAGTAATAAAATCCCGTTGTTTATGATCGCAATTACAATATCGTTGTTCATATAGCCACCTTCTTTAAATATATTGTACTATATTTTTTTATTTTTTTACAATATAAGATTATAAATAAGTAATTATATATAAAAGAGTCAATTCACTTTTCACTTTTTTAAAAATTCAACTAATTTAAATTTTCACACGGATTCAATCCAATGATTAAATGAGATTTAATGATTCATATATAATAATTAAGTGAAGAAATAGAAAATACAGATAAGTCATTATAAACATAAGTTAACAACTTTTTAGAAAAAATATAATATAGTTTATTTATAAGTAGTCAGTCACTTTACAGTGCTTAATCATATATAATAACAAGGCGGCTACAACCTTTTTGTGTTGTAGCCGCCTTGTTTAATTTATATTTTTATAAGTGTTTTCTTTTTGAGTAAAAAGTTGGTCAATCGTAAAAAAAGAATTATTGAATGGATTATCTAGATTAAATGTAGTTTTTCCGCTACAATAGAATGTTATAGGGATTGAAAATTATTTCGGAAAGTCCTTGTAATGATACATGGTGGTGTAGATCGATTGTTTTTAATATCTAAAATAATTTTTTTATTTTTTGGATTATTTGACTTTATAATTTTTTGGATTTTTGTTTTATTCACAAGTGTTGATTTGTTTGCTTGTTTAATATTTGGATATTTGTCTGCATATTGATGGAGTAATCCTTTGACAATATAAGATTTGTCATAGGTTTCAACGGTTAAATATTTTTGTTTATCAAGCGATGTACAAATCATAAAAATATCAGACAGCAATAAGTAAATAATATCGCCATTTTCATTGGTAAATGATAATCTTATTTGTTGTTCGTTTTGATCTTGTTCATGTAAGATTTTTGCGAATACTGCATGGAGTTTTGTTTCCATATCAGGATCTAGTTTGTTGATGTATGCATGTGGTCTTATTTGCATATTGACGGCTTCTTGTAAATATTCGTCATGTGATGTTAAAAAAATGATTGGTGCATAGATATTAATAGCTCTTATTTCTTCTGCAATATCTACCCCTGTAGTAGTAGGATCATTTTCATCGATGATATCGATGATGTTGATTGTGTTGT
>ENA-OSAI01000617-OSAI01000617.1-marine-sediment-metagenome-genome-assembly--contig:-NODE-617-length-10789-cov-7.424725_pt1 | contig 10789 bp, 13 predicted proteins | sample MGYA00237871_ERZ529316 | MGnify/ENA primary metagenome ERZ529316 (study PRJEB26369, sample SAMN03142814) | marine sediment metagenome | biome: marine; feature: borehole; material: sediment... | reverse complement strand
AGAGGGTCGTGGGCGAGTTCAAGAAGATGGGCGTCCTCAAGGTCCACATCTTCGTGTACAGGCAGAACACCGACGCCATCGGTTTCTACCGCCGGCTCGGCTGGTACTGGCGTGACGAACTCGGCATGATGTCGTTGGACCTGGACCGGGAAGAGGGAGAGAGGGAGTAGGCGGGAGGAGGAGAGCCTCGTTGGCGGGACGGAAGGACGGAGGGTCACGTGTGGACGCGACCGGCCCGGCGGGGTTCGACCCGGCGGTCGTCGCGGCGGGAGAGAGGATAGGGGCCAGGGCCCTCGAGCATGTGCGGCGTCTGGCCGTGGACATCGGTCCCCGGGGGGCCGCCACCGAGGGAGAGCGCCTCGGCTCAGAGTACGCGGAGAGGGAGATGAGGCGGTGGGGTCAGGGCACCCGCGTCCAGACCTTCCGCTGCTACTGGACCTTCTCTCTCCCGTGGGGGCTCGTGGGGCTCCTCATGGTGGTCGCAGGGGTCCTCTTGTGGGTGTCGCCCCCGGCGGCGGCCGTCGTGGCCGGTCTGAACCTTCTCATCTACCTGCCCCTCGCTTCGGGGCGGGCTGACATCGGGTTCCTCTTCCCGCGGCGGCCGAGCCGCAACGTCTGGACGAAGGTCCCGGCCGCCGGCGACGGGAGACCCGGGAGGAGGGTGGTCCTTTTGGCCCACGTGGACACGACCCGCGCCTCCCTGCTCTACGAACCGAGACAGCTCAGGAGACTGCGGTCGAGCCACATGGTGAACCTCGCCGGTGTCGTCGGGCTGTTCGTCCTGGCCGTGGTCTCCGTCGCCGTGGACCGCACGGCCCCCGGGGTTGCGGCCGCTCCCGGCTCCGCCTCGGCCGTCCTCCTCGGCCTGCGCCTGGTCGGGTCGGTTCTGGCCGGCATCGCGGCCTACGGCCTGGCCCTGCTGGCCCACCGCGAGCTCTTCATGCCCTATGTCGCCGGGGCGAACGACAACGCCTCGGGCGTGGGCCTCACCCTGGCGCTGGGCGAGCACCTGGCCTCCAGCCCGCTCCAGAACACCGAGGTCTGGTGTGTGGTGACGGGGGCGGAGGAGACGGGGTACCCGGCCGGCGCCCGCCGGTTCGTCGAGGCCCATCTGGACGCCCTCAGGGACGCGGACGTCCTCGTGCTCGACAACATCGGGGCCGGCGACCTGCGGCATCTCACGGCGGAGGGCATCATCCTGCCCCTCCGGATGGACCCGGGTCTCCTGGGACTCGCCCGGCGGATCGGCCGGCGGCACCCGGACTGGAACGTCCGGGATTCGGTCTGCAATCTCGGTTACACCGACGCGACCCCGGCCATCCTGGCCGGCTGCCGCACCCTCGCCCTCTGGGCCGAGGGCCCTGACGGCTTCCTGGTGAACTACCACTGGCCGACGGACACCTTCGAGAACATCGACCCGGAGACCCTCCGCCGGGCCGCGGTGTTCGTCCTCGAGATGCTCCAGGCCATAGACCGGGGGGAGGACCGCACCTGACCTCCCTCTCCTTCTCTCAGGGGTCTGCGCGGACTGTACACAATCCGGCCGAGAACGAATAGGATTGTGCCGCAGGTCGGCTACCCCAACGGAGAGGAGGAGCATAGCCTTGGGGAACGTGCGCGAACTGGCCCGGGAGCTGAGGGCCCGCGAAGAGCCGCTGGTCAAGGAGTACGAGCGCCTGGCCTCCGCCGCGACCACGGCCACCGAGAAGAAGCTTGCCTCCCTGGTGCTCGGCTACCAGAACTTCCAGCTCAAGAGTCTCGACCTCTTCCAGACAGAGGTCCCCGACAGGTTCCACGCCTTCGGCAGCATCTCGAGCGACAGGGTCAACGTCAGGAGGGGCCCGACGGCGAAGGAGGTCTCCCTCTTCCTGGTCGACCGGGACACGCCGGTCATCGTGAAGGAGGTCAAGGGCCTGTGGGTGGAGGTGAGGTTCGCCGACGGGCGTGAGGGCTACGTCTTCAAGGACTACGTTGAGATAGAGAAGGCCGGCGGCTAGGCCCGCCCTTTACATGCTCCGAGGCGAGCGGTATCCTGTCTTTGCCGTGCGAGTGGAGTGCGGCGGGAGGAGCGGGCGGCGACATGACCGTGACCGGACTCGTGCGCTTCAGCGTCTCGATGGACGCGAGGCTCCTCGAACGGTTCGACCGGTTCATCGCGGAGAAGGGCTACACCAGCCGGTCCGAGGCCCTGCGCGACCTCATCCGGGACAGCCTCGTCGAGAGCGAGTGGGCCGCGGGCGACAGCGAGGTCGTGGGGGTCGTCAGTCTTCTCTACGACCACCACACGAGGGGTCTCAGCGAGGCCCTCACCGCCGTCCAGCACGACTACGAGACGGTGGTGACCACCGTCCACGTCCACCTCGACCACCACCACTGCTTCGAGGCGCTCGTCGTGAAGGGGAAGGCGGCGGTCATCAAGGAGATGGCCGACAGGCTCGGCAGTCTCAAGGGCGTCAAGCACGCCCGGGTCACCCTCGGCTCGAGCGGCAAGGACCTGCCGTAGGGGCCGGGTGCGGCAAGAGGTTCCGGACTTCGCCTGCGGTCGAGCAGGACAGGGCCCGTCGGGCGAGCCGCCTGCATTCATCGAAGCACAGTGCCCTCAACACGGCCTTCACCTCGGGGATCAGTCGGGGGGCCATGCTCAACTCGCTCACCCCCAGACCGACGAGAAGCGGAGCCGCCCGTGGGTCTCCGGCCAGGTCTCCACATACCCCCACCCATTTCCGGAGTCTGTGGCCTGCATCGGCGACGAGCTTGATGAGGCGGAGGACCGCCGGGTGGAGGGCGTCGGCCAGAGACTGGACCTTCTCGTTGGTGCGGTCCGTCGCGAGGACGTACTGGGTGAGGTCGTTGGTGCCGACGCTGGCGAAATCCACTTCCCGGAGGAACTCGTCCGCGAGGAGCGCCGCCGAGGGCACTTCGACCATGATGCCGACCTGGACTTCGTCCGGCGGCCGCCCGCGCCCCTTGAGCTCCTCGCCGGCCGCCCTGAGCACCCGGCGCACGCGGCGGACCTCGGTGAGGTCGGTGACCATCGGGATCATTATCCTCACGTCACCGAATTCCGCCGCGCGCAGGATCGCCTTGAGCTGTGTCAGCAGCAGGTCCTCTCTCTCGAGGGTCAGCCGCACCCCCCTGAGTCCGAGGAAGGGATTGGCTTCCGACAGCTCGCCCAGCCAAGGTATCTTCTTGTCGCCACCTATGTCCAGGGTCCGCACGATGACCGGACGACCCTCCATGGCCGCAACCACTGCCCGGTAGGCCTCGAACTGCTCGTCCTCATCAGGCGGCGAACTCCGGTCCATGAAGAGGAACTCCGTTCTGAAGAGCCCGATTCCTTCGGCACCGTTCTCCAGGCTCTCCCGGACATGGTCGGGAGAGCCGATGTTGGTCGCGACCTCCACCCGGTGCCCGTCCGAGGTCTGACCGGGAAGCCTGCACGAAGCGAGCAGGGCCTCACGCTGCTCCTTGCACGCCCGCTGCTTCTCGCGCCAGGCCCTCAGCTCGTCTTCGGTCGGGTTCACTATGACCACGCCCGTCTCGCCGTCGGCGACGACCAGGGCCCCGTCCTCGACGGCCTGGGTCAGGCCGTGGGCTCCGACCACCGCGGGTATTCCCAGAGTCCGCGCCAGGATGGCGGCGTGAGACGTGGGGCTCCCCCGTACGGTCAGGAAGGCCAGCACCTTGCTCACATCGACCTGCAGGGTGTCCGACGGCATGAGTTCCTCCGCCACCACGACCACGGGCTCCTTCAGGGCACCCAGGCAGCCGGCCGGCTCGCCGCGGAGGATGCGCACCAGGCGGTCGCCGACATCCCGGACGTCGTCGGCTCGCGCCCGGAGGTACTCGTCGTCGACCGCGGTCAGGCGGGAGCAGACCTCACGTGTCGCGGCCTCGACCGCGCTTTCGGCCATGAGATTCTCCTCTTGGATCAGCCTCTCGGCCCGGCCTGTGAGTTCAGGGTCGTCCAGCATGAGCAGGTGGGCCTCGAACAGGGCTTCCCCCTCCGGGCCCACCTTCCCCCGGGCCTTTTGGGCCAGCTCCGAGAGCTCCGCCCGGGCCTTGTCCACGGCGGCCCGCAGACGCTGGACCTCACCGGCCACGCCCTCCGCATCCGCCGACCCGGGCCCCGACGAAGCCGGCTCCTTGACCGGCTCCCCGCGTCTGGACAGCAGACGGGCCGGGCCTATGGCGATGCCGCGGGAGGCCCCGGTCCCTTTCAGTTCCCGTCTGTTCAAGCCGGTGGCCCCTTCCGGTCAGGCGCTTTCGAACCCGCTGGACAGCAGCCTCTCGATCGAAGCGACGGCGCTTTCGTCCCCCTCGCCCTCCGTCCTGACGGTCACCTCCGCGCCGTCCTTGACTCCGAGGGCGAGGACCTGGAGGATGCTCTTGGCGTCCGCCGTGCGCCCTTGGTATTCCAGTGTCACTGAGCACGCGTGCTTCTTCGCCTCACGGACGAGCTCGGCGGCAGGGCGGGCATGAAGCCCGACCCCCGTACGGATCACGATTCTGGTCGAGGGCATGAGCTTCATCCTCTTCTGATGAGTGTACAGGATTTCTGCAGTCTCCGTCTTCGGCTGTTTCGGCCGTTCGGCGCCGACGACCACGCGGCACGACATCGACCTCTCCTTGCAGGAGGATTTTCCTCCTCGCGAGAGAACTACTTGTACGAACATGTGCATAAGTCCTTCCGAGCTCAAGAACTTGGTCCGACTCGATGTGGCCGCCGCCGACTGGAGGCAGGCGCTGCAGGCCGCCGCACGGCCTTTGCTGCTGGAGGGGTACATAGAGGAATCGTATGTGTCAGCCATGGAGCAGGTCGTGGATGAGATGGGCCCCTACTTCGTCATCGTTCCCGGGGTGGCCTTGGCCCACGCCAGGCCCGAGGGACGGGTGAGGCGGCCGGGTCTCAGCCTGTGCCGTCTGGAGCGCCCGGTGCCGTTCGGCCACGAGGAGAACGACCCCGTGTGGTTGGTCATCGTGCTGGCCGGCTCGACCGATGACAGCCACCTGGGGCTGCTGGCAAGCCTGGCCCGGTTCCTGGGTGACGAAGACTCGCTCGGCAAGGTGCGACAGGCGGGCTCTGCTCAGGTGGTCGCCGACGTCCTGGCGCCGTTCCTATCGACCGACGAGACCGTAGCACAGCACCGAGGAGGGAGGTGAGGCCGTGAGCAAACGCTTCCGAATCCTGACCGTCTGCGGCGTCGGACAAGGCTCCAGCCTGATCCTCCGCATGTACGTCGAAGACGTCCTCAAGGAGATGGGGGCGGAGGCGGAGGTACAGGTGGCGGACGTGGCCACGGCAAAGAGCACCCCGTGTGACCTCGTCCTGGCCTCGTCCCATCTCATGCCCAACCTGTCGTCCATCGCGGTACCGGTAAGACCGGTCAAGAACTTCACGGACAAGGCGGAGTTGCGCGAAATCCTGGAGGAATTCCTCAAGGGAGATGGGTAGTTAGATGTCTGTGCTCGTAGGCATCGCCAGTTTCCTCAAGGACTACATCTTCAACCAGCCGGCCTTCTTCATCGGCCTCGTGGCTCTGCTGGGCCTTCTCCTGCAGAAGAAGAGCTTCAGCGAGGTCGTCACGGGGACGTTCAAGACGGTCGTCGGCGTTCTCATCATCACCACCGCCGCCGGTCAGATCGCCGGCCAGCTCCTCAACCTGGCCCCCGTGATCCAGAACGCCTTCGGGCTGCCGTCGTTCACCTTCGGAGAGGTCATCGGCACCGACAACTTCATCCAGGAGTACGGCAGTCTCATCACTCTGGTCATGGCCTTCGGGTTCCTGGTGAACCTGCTTCTGGCCCGCTTCACCCGTTTCAAGTACATATACCTGACCGGCCATCTGATGTTCTGGATGGCTCTGGTCTGGGTGGCCGTCCTGGTCGAGACGTTCGGCACCGACATCTCCGCGACGGCCATCGTGGTGAGCGGGGCCGTCGTCATGGGCCTTTACTGGACTCTGCAGCCTGCCCTGACCCAAAGGTACATGCGGCGGGTCACGGGGTCGGACGACCTGGCTCTCGGGCATACCACCGGCGTGGCCGCTTTTCTGGCCGGCTGGGTGGGTGAACGGGTCGGCAGGCCCGAGGACAGCACGGAGAACATGCGGGTCTCCGAGAACCTGCGGTTCTTCCAGGACATCACGGTGACGACGTCGCTGGTCATGGCCTTGGTCTACGTGGCGGCCAGCCTCTTCGCCGGGAGTGAAGTGGTCAGCCAGTACAGCGGCAGTCAGAACTACATCTACTGGGGCGTCCTGGAGGGCATCAAGTTCGGCGCCTTCGTGACCGTCCTCTTGCTCGGGGTCCGCATGATGATCGCCGAGATCGTGCCGGCCTTCTGCGGCATCGCCCAGAAGGTGGTCCCCAACGCCAAGCCGGCCCTCGACTGCCCCATCGTCTTCACCTATGCGCCGACCGCGGTCATCGTGGGCTTCCTCAGCACCTTCATCACGGTGATCGTCCTGACCATCTTCTTCGGTCTCTCGGGCATCGGGGTCCTGATCCCGCCGATGATTCCCATCTTCTTCCCGGGAGCCACGGCGGGTGTCTTCGGCAACGCCACCGGCGGTCGCCGCGGGGCCATCGCCGCGGGTATCGTGACGGGCCTGATCATCGGCATCGGAGAGGTCGCCATGATAAAGGTCATGAACACCACCGTGCCCGACCTCTTCGCTTGGGCCACCGACCCGGACTGGGCGATCTTCGGCGGGCTGTGGCGGCTGATCCTGTCGCTCTTCTCGTAGGGACATCGCCGGGGAAGGGGTGGCCGCCGGCCGCCCCTTCCCCTGCAGGACGCGCTCATACCGCTCGGTGAGGAGCATCTCATGCGGAGAACCTCTATCCCTCTCTACGCCCAGGTCATGGAAGAGATCCGCGCCTGGATCCGCACGTCGCTGTCGCCGGGAGAGAAGCTTCCCAGTGAGACGGAGCTCTGCGACCGGTTCAGGGTCAGCCGCGCCACGGTGCGGCGGGCCCTGACCGAGCTGAGGTACGAGGGGTACCTCACCAGTCACCAGGGTAAGGGCACCTTCGTGGCGCGCACGAAGATCCGGCTGCCCCTCGCCCGCCTGCGGAGCTTCACCGAGGACATGACCAGACGGGGTCTGGTTCCGGGCTCGCGGACCTTGAGACAGGTGGTGCGCCCGGCCCCCCCGGACTCGGCCGCACACCTCGGCCTGGCGGAAGGGGACCCTGTGGTCCTCATCGAGAGGCTTCGCCTGGCCGACGGTGAGCCCATGGCCCTGGAGGAGGTCGCCATCCCCCAGGAGCTGGCTCCGGGATTGGAGCGGGTGCCGCTCGAGGGGCGGTCCCTTTACGCCGTTCTGGAGCAGCGGTACGGTCTCATCCTGGGGCGGGCGGAGCAGTCCATCGAGGCGGGCCGACCGACGGCCGAGGAACGGCGTCTGCTTGAGTTGCCGCCGGCCGTGCCGGTTCTCCGCTTGGAACGGCTCACCTTCCTCAACGACGGGCGGCCGGTCGAGTTCGTCCGCTCGGCCTACCGAGGCGACCGGTACCGCTTCAGCGTGGAACTGGAAAGATAGGCGAGCCACCGGAGGGGGAAAGCCGTGGAGCATCTGAGGCAGTACTTCGCCGTCCTCGAGCAGCACATGGAGAAGATTCTGACCAGCCAGACGGAGGCCATGGAGCAGGCCGTGAAGGCCATGGTGGAATGCGTGCGTCGGGGCGGGGTCATTCACGTCTTCGGAGCGGGACATTCCCAACTGGTGGTGGAGGAGGTCTGGTACCGGGCCGGCCAACTGGCCTGCGTGAACCCTCTCTTCGACCAGAACCTCTGGCCCCACAACGGACCCCGGAAGGGAAGCCGTCTGGAGCGTCTGGAAGGCTACGGGCGGTCCATCCTGGCGGACCAGGACCTCCGCCCAGGAGAAGTGCTGGTGGTCGTCTCCAACTCCGGCCGCAACGCCGTGGCGGTCGAGGCGGCTCTGGCGGCGAAGGAGAGGGGTGTCACCGTTGTGGCCCTCACCTCCCTTGAGTACTCGAAGAGCGTGCAAAGCCGCCACTCGAGCGGGAGGCGTCTCTTCGAGGTGGCGGACATCGTCATCGACAACCAGGGAGTCCCCGGGGAGGCGGCCGTGAGACTGCCGAGCGGCACCCGTGCCGGAGCCACCACCACGGTCACGAATGTGGCCATCCTGAACGCGATCCTGGTGCAGGTGGCAGGGGAACTTGCACGACAGGGCATAGAGCCTCCGGTCTTCCAGAGCGCGAACCTCGATACCTCGTCAGAACACAACCTGCGCCTTCTGGACCGGTACTCCGACCGCATCCCCCTTTACAAGCATTGAGCCTCTGAACCACAGCTCATGTCGGCGACCGGACGAACCTCGAGGCTGAAGGACCCCGTGCAGGAAGGGGTATTCCACCGTGGAAATCGTCATCGCCGCCAGCTACAGCGAGATGAGCCGAAGGGCCGCGGCCTTGGTGGCCGACAGGATTCGGACTGACCCGGCCCTCGTCCTGGGGCTGGCCACCGGGCGCACTCCTGTCGGCCTCTACGCGGAACTCGTGAGGCTCTACCGGCGGGGAAGGTTGGACTTCTCCAGAGTGGTGACCTTCAACCTGGACGAGTACCTGGGTCTGCCGCCGGACCATCCGTGGGCCTTCCGGCGCTACATGGACCGTCACCTCTTCGAACACGTCAACCTGGACCCGTCGAACATCCACTTTCTCAGGGGGGTGACACCTGACCCCGAGGAGGAGTGCCGGCGCTACGAGGAGGCCCTCCGCGCGGCCGGCGGTGTCGACCTCCAGGTGCTGGGCATCGGGAGGAACGGCCATATAGGCTTCAACGAGCCGGGCACGCCCTTTGAGTGCGGCACACATTTGGTCACCCTCAAGAAGAGCACTCTCATCGCCAATTTCGGCCGTCTTGACGATGTACCGGAACAGGCCCTGACCATGGGCATCTTGACCATCATGCGCTCCCGGGAAATCTTGCTTCTGGCGAGCGGCTCCGACAAGGCCGAGGCGGTGGCCCGTACCGTCGGCGGTCCGGTGACGACAGAGGTGCCCGCGTCCGTGCTTCAACTCCATCCCCGGGTCACCGTGATCCTGGACGAGGCCGCGGCCGGCCGGCTCGGGCGGCGTGCGGTCAGGGGTGCGTCCTGACCGAGAGGGACCATGGATACTCCGGAAACCCTTCTCATCGAGAACGTGTACGCGCCGACGCGGTGGGGGCTCGAGGAAGTGGCCCTCCTCGTGGCTGGAGGGCGGGTCGCGCGCATCGTGCCCGCCCGCGAGTCCCGGGTGACGAGGTCACTTCTCAAGGGTTCGGGCCCCGGGAGCCGGCGTCTGGACGGTGAGGGTCGGTTCGCCGTGCCCGGCTTCGTTGACCTTCACGTACACGGTGCGGCGGGAATCGACGCCATGTCGGCTTCGGACTCATCCGCCGGTCCGGAGGTCCTGTCGCGTCTGTCGCGGCGCCTCGCCGGCTACGGTGTGACCGACTTCTGCGCGACGACCGTGTCGGCCGAGCCGTCCCTGCTGCGGCATGCGGTCGAAGCGGTGGCCGTGGCCGCTGAGGCCGGCCGCGCCGCGCGCGGTGCGTCACCGGCAGGTTCCTGGCCGGGAGCCCGTGTCCTCGGGTGCCACCTCGAGGGACCGTTCCTTTCGCCGGCCCGGCGCGGGGTGCAGCCACTCGAGGCCCTCCGGGCGCCGGACCTTCGCGAGATGCAAGCTCTCCATGCGGCCTCCCGGGGCACCCTGCGTCTGGTCACCCTGGCCCCGGAGCTGCCTGGAGCCCTGGAGGCGGCCCGCTGGCTCGCCGCCCGCGGCGTCATCGTGGCTGCCGGTCACACTGACGCCACCTACGAGGAAGCCATGGCCGGAGTCGCGGCCGGCATCACCCATAGTGCGCACACCTTCAACGGCATGCGTCCTCTCCTGCATCGCGACCCGGGTGTCGTCGGGGCCGTGATGAACTGCGACGCGGTCCTGGCGGAGGTCATCGCCGACGGCGTCCACGTCAGCCCCCACGTGGTGCGTCTCCTGTGCCGCGCCAAGGGGATACGGCGCGTGGCCGTGGTCAGCGATCTCACCCATCTTGCCGGTCTGGAGCCGGGTGAGTACGACTTCGCCGGCACACGGGTGGTGGTGGGCGCCGACAGGGCCTTCGTCAAGGAAACGGGCGCCTTGGCCGGGAGTGTGACCCCGATGAACCTGGCCTTCCGGAACCTTCTGGAGTGGGGCTTCACCGTCGAGGAGACGGTGCTCCTCACGAGCGCCAACGCCCGGCGCCAACTCGGTCTGCCTGGAGGCGAGGGCATTCTCGAGGAGGGGGCCCCCGCCGACGTGACGGTGGTCGGGCGTGACGGGGCGGTCCTTGTCACCCTGGTCGGGGGGCGGCCTGTCCATGCGGCCCCGGAAACGGGGCTTCCTGCGGCGTGAGGGGGAGCCCCGGGATGCGCGGCGGGTAGGACGGACCGGGGGCCTCGGTCGGGTCTGCCGTGTCGTGGACCAGCATGGCGGCAACCAGCATCAGGACCAAGCACACGCCCAGGCCCCAGGCCCGCAAGGTCGCCTGCGGCTCGTCGTGGATGAGGGCGAGCAGCATGGTGACCAAGAAGTAGACCCCGCCGACCGCTCCGAGGTAGAGAAGGAACTCACCGGTTGCCACAAGAACGCCTCCAAGGGTTATCGTCCCCGGGGAGGCTGCCGCCGGCTCGAGGGAATTTCATCCTGGGAACACTCCCCGGAGGGGACCCGGGACACCGGCGGGAGGATGATGTTGTGAAGGCTCCTGGCGAGCACCACCACGACCGCC
>ENA-OSAI01000609-OSAI01000609.1-marine-sediment-metagenome-genome-assembly--contig:-NODE-609-length-10978-cov-14.801611_pt1 | contig 10978 bp, 11 predicted proteins | sample MGYA00237871_ERZ529316 | MGnify/ENA primary metagenome ERZ529316 (study PRJEB26369, sample SAMN03142814) | marine sediment metagenome | biome: marine; feature: borehole; material: sediment... | reverse complement strand
ACTGTGCGTTTACACAATTTGGATGAAATGTCATAGTTCTATTGTAAACGCACATCTTATTTTGATGAATCATTCTTTTTTGTCCCTTTATGAATCAAATCTTTCCCATACACTTTATTGATTTCTTGAAGCATGACATTTATTTTTTCGTTTGGTGAATCAATTTCTTTTACTTTGAACAAGTTGAGTTGTTCATAATGATCACTCACCGCTTTTAAATTGGTCACACTCACACCTAGCAAACGAATCGGCTTAGTTGATGTATTTTCCTCATAAAGACGCTCCACAACTTGAAAAATATCATAAAAATTGTCTGTATGTTGTTCTAATGTAAATGAACGTGTAATCTGAGAAAAATCATGATATCGAACCTGAATAGAAATGGTTTTTGCGACTGAATGATCATCAACCAATCGATTGACAACTTTTCTCGTCAACGGTGTTAATTTATCAAACACTTCTTCTTCAGTCTGTAAATCAAGTGCATAAGTCTCAGAATTTCCAATGCTTTTATAATCCTCATAACGCAATGGATCAACCACTCTTTCATCGATCCCATTGGCTTTATCTTGCATCTCCTGCATTCGATTGCCTAACACAAGCGACAATTTATGGTCATCTTGGTATGTCGCTAAATCCCCAATGGTATTGATTCCGATGAGTTTTAAATCTGGATATGTTTTCTTTCCAATTCCATGCATCTTCTCAATTGGTAAAGGCCATAATTTTTTATCCAAATCACGCTTTCTAAGAACAGTTATTCCAAGTGGTTTTTTCATATCAGATGCCATTTTTGCCAAAAACATATTTGGTGCGATACCAATTGACACAGGCAAATCATATTGTTTCAACAAGCGATCTTGGATTTCTTTTGCTAGGGCAAGTGGATGTTGATCAATCTTTGGTGTACTCATATCAAGGTATCCCTCATCAATTGATGCTTTTTCAATTGTGTCAGTATATTCACTTAATAAATCAAAAAATAAATTACTATATTGCTCGTATAATGGAAAATTGACAGGTAAAACTTCCAAACTAGGACAAAGTCTTCTTGCTTCGCCTACAGGCATCGCACTAGAAACACCATATTTTCTCGCCTCATAGTTCGCTGTTGTTAACACACCACGATCTTTACGTCCACCAATTCCTAGTGGTATTTTCTTTAAAGCTGGATTTTGCGCCATTTCACAACTCGCAAAAAACGCATTTAAATCGACATGAAAGATGACTTTATATTTTTTTTCCATATATACCTTTCCTTTTTTGTAGATTGTTGCTATAATGTAACTTGACATTACTTAGACAAAGATAAATGAGGTGAACAATAATGCCAAATAGTCGTAAACGTAAAACAAAAACAATCAAAGAAGACCACGTACCAGTTACGAAAAACCCATTACACTACAAGTGGGCGAAAATTGTTTTATTAATTCTTGTAAGTGGATTTGCACTTTCAGGTTTAATTTCGTTAATTTACGTGTTCGTTCAAATTTCTAAAATGTAATATGATGGCTATAAACAAACGTTTATAGCCTTTTTTATTTGCCATTTTCCACATTCTTTAACAATAATTGAGCACTTTCTTTTGCACTATTACTCACTTCATCACCAGAAATCATTGTCGCAATTTCTAAGACTTGTTCTTCATAAGTTAACTCTTTAATCTTAGCGTAGGTTCTTCCACCTTCAGAATGTTTACTCACAAACAAATGGTGATCACTAGTCGCAGCTACTTGCGCAATATGTGTGATCGCAATCACTTGTGTTCTTTTTGAAATTTCAGCCATTTTTTTGGCTACTTGATTCGCAACAAAACCACTGACACCTGTATCAATCTCATCAAAAATAATCAATGATAAATCCAAACTTTTCACAAGCAACGTTTTCATTCCCAACATAATACGACTCATTTCCCCACCACTAGCTGCTTTTGACAATGATTTTAAGGGTTCCCCAATGTTGGTTGATAATAAGAAATCAACTTCATCAATTCCATCCTCATAAAATCCAGTGCTTGAGGTCAAATCATCAGACACATGACTAGTAAAGGTGACATCAAACAAAGTATCTTTCAACTCCAAATCTGCCAACACATCAAGCAATTCTTTACTTAATTTCTTCGCAATTTCTTGACGTTTCATCGTCAATAAATTCGCTTCTTCTATCACCAAATTACGTGCTTGTAATACACGTTCCTTTTCTTTTTCAATCCGATAATCAAAATGATCAATTGTTTCGATATCCTCTGTGATTTCATCCAAATAGTTGATCAACTCTGGAATATCTTTGCGATATTTCCTTTTTATTTTCTCTAAATCATTGAGACGTTCCATTGATTGATCAAGCTCACGCGGATCAAAATCAAGTGAACTTGCCTCTTCTTTTAACGTCTCTAAAATATCTTCTAATTCATAAAAAGATTGATCCAACCTTTTCGAAAGTTCTTCATATATTTCCCCATAAGATGTAATACTATCGAGTTCTTTTTTTGCTTGATATACACCATTGACGGCATTCATATCATCAAGCGTCACAATCGTTTGATTGAGATGCTTAAATATTTGATCATAATTCTCCATCCGCTTGACCATTTCTTCAAGCTCTTCTTCTTCACCATCAGTCAATTGATAACTTTCAAGTTCATTTTTTTGAAACTTTAACAAATCTAAGCGTTCATGTATATCATTGTTTTTTTGTTCTAATGTTTTTAATTTTTTCAGTGCATCTTTATAGTTTGATAATTTTTCTTGATAGTTTATGATCAACTGATCAATCGCATCTTTTTGAAACCCATCAATCAATGACAAATACGTCTCCGGATTGATGAGACGTTGGGTATCATACTGTGTATGAATATCTGCTAGTTTTGATGTAATTTTCTTCAAATCAGTTAAGGTCACAACAACATTGTTTAATTTGATGATATTGTTAGAAGTTGTTGTGATTTCTCGTTTGATCAATAATGCATCTTCATCTAGTGGAATATCGAGTTCTCTTAATATATCTTTCACTTCATTTGTTAAATAGATAAATATCCCTTGAACGGTGGCTTTATCAAATCCAGTTCTAACGACATTACTCGTCGCTCTATCTCCGAGTAATAAACCAATCGCATCAATAAGTAAACTCTTCCCAGCACCAGTTTCACCAGTCAATGTTGTCATTCCTTCTTTAAAGGTGACCTCAATATTCTCAATAATGGCAAAATTTCTTACAGATATATAACTGAGCATGCACTACCTCCGTCCTATCTAGAGTATTTCTTTTGTTTTCTTTATAATACTTGCGAGATCCAAATTTAACTCTTTTAATAATTCTTCTTTTGTTCCTTGTGCAACATACTGATCATCAATCGCCATGATATGCATATTGCGAGTATCATAATGGTGTTTCGTCGCAAACTCAATAACAGCGCTCGCAAATCCACCAAAAAAGATGCTTTCTTCATAAATGATGATTGGTTTGTTTTGCACCAACAACTGATGTAGCAATGTTTCATCTAATGGTTTGATAAAACGAGCATCAACAACACTTACACTCAAGTCTTCTTGTTCATAAGCATCCAACACTTGTTCAACAATTGATCCAAATCCAATAAAAATTGCTTGTTGACCTTCTTTTAGTACTTCCCATGAACAAGTTGCAATCTCTTCTGGTATCCCTTGATCAAAATCATAAACCGCATTCGCTCGTTCATATCGAACAGCAATTGGTCCATCATTTTCTAAAAAAGCATAATTGAATAACATAAAAGCTTGCTTCGCATTTCGCGGATGAGCAATTTTCAAATTTGGTATATGACGAAGCAATGGAATATCAAAAATTCCTTGATGCGTTTCTCCATCTGCCCCAACAATGCCAGCGCGATCAATACCAAAGACAACCTTGACATTTTGTCTTGCGACATCATGATTTACTTGATCATACGCACGCTGAATAAATGTCGAATAGATTGGTGTAAACACATCAACTCCACCCATCGCTAACCCTGAAGACATGGTGACCGCCATTTGTTCGGCAATACCAACATCAGTGATACGTTTGGGATATTTTAACTGAAATTCCTTCATTGCACATCCTTGAATCATTGCGGGTATAACAATATGGAATCGCTCTTTTTTACTCGCAAAGTCAATCATATATTTCGCAACCAATTCACTATAACTATAGACATTTTTTTCTTTATTACTTTTTTGAGTTCCGGTTTCAATATCAAAAGGACCAACCCCATGCCAATATCCAGACTTGTCTCCTTCACTCCATTTATATCCTTTACCTTTTTCTGTTAATACATGAATAACACATGGTTTATTGATTTTTTTCGCAATCTTCAAATATTTTTCCAATTCCTTAAAATCATGTCCATTGATTGGACCATAATATGAAAACCCTAAATCATCAAATAATGTATTATCTGTAATAAACCCTTTGATTCCTCGTTCAACTTTTGACGTTAATTTATATAAAAATTTTGGAATCAAACGCTTCGTTTTACTTTTGATTTTACGGAATCCCGCTTTTCCCCTTATGCTATTCAAAATATTTGCTAAATACCCAATATTCTTCGATATACTCATTTCATTATCATTCAAAATAATGATTGGTTGGTGATCAGGATGAGCACCCAAAAAGTTAAGTGCTTCTAATGCCATACCACTCGTCAATGCACCATCGCCAATAATAGGAATGATTTTATGTCCATTGCCATTATAGTCTTTCGCAAACTCCATCCCCGCCGCAGCGGCGATGCTTGTAGAGCTATGTCCTGCTTCATAAACATCATGGACAGACTCCTCAGTTTTTAAATAGCCACTTAATCCTTGATATTGTCTCAAAGAGTCAAACTGGTTTGCTCGACCAGTTAAAATCTTATGTGTATAACTTTGATGCCCAACATCAAAAATCAATTTATCGAACGGTGAATCAAATATTTTATGCAAAGCAATTGTTAACTCAACAACACCCAAATTAGAGGACAAATGTCCTCCTGTTTGTGATAAAGATTGAATTAAAAAATCACGGATATCTTGCGCTAAATTTTTACACTCTACTGTTGTTAAGTCTTTTAAAAAAGTGGGATTTTCTATCTTATTAAGATCAAAATGCACAGGTTTATTCACTCTCTAAATCGACTAATTCTTCATCTTTCATCATCTTGACAATGACTTCTTCCGCATCTTTTAAGAGTGTATGACAACGTTTGCTTAATTCCATCCCTTTTTGATATTTTTTAACCGCCATATCTAAATCGATATCGCCAGATTCTAAAGCCTTTACTATTTCTTCTAATTCTGCCAACGATTGCTCAAATGTTTTCGTTTTTTCCATGTTTATCGTCCTTTCTTTTCGTCATGACTTTCGTACTTAATGTCCCATCTTTCATCACGACACTCAATAAATCACCAACCGCTAAATCCTCTACTGATTTGATGATTACGCCTTCTTTTTTCACCATCGAATATCCTTTTTGCATAATGTTTAGTGGACTATTTCCCGCTAGTTCTTTTAACATCATTTGATAGCGATATTCTTTTTGTCTTAAGATGTTCACATAATATTCTTGTAATGCTTTTGTTGTTTTCTGTAAATCTTTCTCACTTTGTTCTAAACGTTTCACTGGTGACAACAACATCAATTTATCAAGCAAATAATCAAACTTACGACTCTTCGCTTCAATCAAACGTTCTGGACTTTCAAACACATAAGATGCCATCGTTTTATTGAACCCGTTTCGTTTCTCTTGATGAAGTCTTCTCATGTTGGTTGTAGCTCCTGCTTTTAAACGCTCGATATAGCTCAACATTTCAGTTTGCGACGGAACTGCTAACTCAGCCGCTCCACTTGGAGTAGGTGCTCTTAAATCGGCAACAAAATCACTTATAGTAAAATCTGTCTCATGTCCAACACTTGAAATAATTGGCAACAACGAATCATAGATAGCACGCGCTACACTTTCTTCATTGAATGCCCATAAGTCTTCAATTGATCCTCCACCTCGACCAACAATTAACACGTCGACCAGCTTTTGTTTGTTCGCCAATTGAATATTTTTCACAATGTCATCCTTCGCATATTCCCCTTGAACTAGTGTAGGATACACAATAATTCTACTCAAAGGAAAACGACGATTGACAATATGGATAATATCACGAACAGCTGCGCCTGTCGGTGAAGTTAACACACCAATCGCACTTGGAAAACGAGGAATATCTTTTTTATGAGATTGTTCAAATAATCCCTCACTAGATAGTTTTTTCTTCAACTGTTCAAAGGCAACATGTAAATTCCCTAATCCATCTTCCGTCATTTTGTTGATGTATATTTGGTATTGTCCACTTGCTTCAAAAACACTGATATACCCTTCAACTAAAATACTCATTCCATCTTCAGGTGTAAATTTTACTTTACTTGCATTACCCGCAAACATAATCGCACTAATCTGTGACTGATCATCTTTTAATGTCAAATAAAAATGACCACGTGAATGTCTTTTAAAATTCGAAACTTCACCTTTTAAAAGCACGTGCTTTAAGTGGTCATCATGATCAAACTTATATTTGATGTATTTGGTCAACGCTGTTACTGAAAGATATTTTTGTTCACTCACATTATCCCAACTTTTTTATAGATTTGTATACGTTATCTAACACTTTATTGGTGAACGCAACTGTTTTATCGTCACCTTCATCAGTATATTTCCTAGTGGCATTTAATGCCTCATTTATAATGATTTCAACCGGTGTTTCTGTGTAATACATCTCATACACCGCAAAACGGATAATCGCGCGATCCACATAACTCAATCGGTTGATTTTCCAGTTCAATAAATTATCAGTGATTAACTCATCAATTTTCGGCCCATGCATCAGCACACCTTCGACTGATTCTCTCACATATTCTTCCTCTTGATCAAGCGCTAATTGCTCTTTATTAATGTCTAGTTGATACAATATTTTTATAATTTCTTCACGCTGTTCTTTTCTACTCAACGATTTATTTTCGCTCATCATATTACCTCACGTTCTATATATAAAAAATATACCACATTTCACACAAAAACAAAAGAGGGAAGAAACTTTTTCGGTATGAAAAAACACAAAAGAAAAGCACCCGATTTCTCGGATGCTTAAAACATTAATTTGCTTTTGCGTTATTTAATATATCGTTGAGTCTTGCGTAACGATCATCACTCACAAATTCATACATTTCACGAGAAGCACCTTCAGGATAAGGATTGTAGTTATCATAATCATATCCATACTCATCACTAGTCAACATTGCATAAACTTCTTCAATGACAGGCGCATATCCAACCCAATCAGCATTTTGAGTCGCATTGTCTTCATCAAGCATGAAATTGATAAAATCATACGCCAAATCTGTTTGATTACTTGTAGTTGGAATGACAAACGTATCTACCCATACATTTGTTGTCTCAGGTACAAAATACCCAAAGTTTGCTTCGCGCTCATCTTCTTCTGCCGCATAAAGCTCATCAAAATAATCTCCAGAATACACAAGTGCCATATCCAAATTACCTTGGATTACTTGTGTTTTTAAATTGTCTTCCCCAAACATCGTGAAATCTGCATTGCTTAACGCATCTGCTGCTTCATCTAGTTCACTAGTCACATTTGAATTGACATCATACCCTAAATAGAACAATGCACTAGCAACCGCATCACGCGCAGAATCATACATACCAACTCGGTAAGTATCTGTTTGTTCAAACAATACTTCCCATCCAGTTAAATCTGCTTCATCCACAGTTTCTAAATTATACATAATCCCAATTGTTCCCCAAAAATATGGAACCAAATAAGGGGCATAATCTTTATCCGCATACAAATTCAATACCTCATCCATGATGGCCACATCATCAAGCGCAGTTAAACGATCATAATCAATCTCATTTAACAACCCTTGTGAAGCAAGCTTGTCCACCATATAATCACTAGGAAACGCAATATCATAAGCCGTAGTTCCCGCTTTAATCAACACTTCCATTTCTTCATTTGAACCAACTTCTGTATAAATCACATCAACACCATACTCTTCTTCAAATGCAATCACCAAATCTTGATCCATATATTCTCCCCAGTTTAAGAGATAGAGTTTTTCTTCTTTCTCTCCACAACCAACAAGTAAAAATACACTCAACACCAATACTACTGCTATTAAACCTTTTTTCATTTATCTTTCCTCTTTTCTTATTAGATGACGTTTACCAATTCTTGATGACAATAAAAGCATCCCAACTGTCACAAAAACCACCAACGTATTATATGCATAAACTCCCTTACTAAAGGACTTACGACCAATTCTAGAATAAATCCATATACTCACATTTTGAAACCCTTGTCCACTCGTAAAATAACTAATAACAAAATCATCAATACTCATCGTGAACGCAATCAATGCACCCGCAATCATTCCCATTTTTATTGAAGGAATAATGACTTTATATATCGCTTGAAATCTAGAACAACCAAGATCAAGCGCAGCGTCATATAAATTCGGATCGAGTTCCTTTAATTTCGGTAATACCGTTAAGACCACAAATGGGATAGAAAAGAATATATGTGCAAGCAACATCGTATTCATCCCAAAAGAAATTGGCAACAAACTAAATACAAGCATCAAACTAATCCCGCTCACAATATCTGGATTGATGACAGGGATATTGTTTAAAATCATCATGTTGGTTCGATTCTTTTTACTAAGCGAATGTATCCCAATCGCAGTAAATGTCCCTACAATTGTCGCAATCAATGTACTAAGGAACGCAATCATCAGTGTATTCGTAATTGCTTCAAACAATTGTGGATCTTCAAACATTTCAACATACCATTTCAAACTAAATGAATCAAAACTATAATCTTTTTCAGCACTATTGACACTGAACAACATGATAATCAAAATCGGTAAATATATGATGAAAAACGCAAAAGAAGTAATCATCACCAATGGACTTTTCTTCAACAAACTCATATCAACGTTTCCCCCTCTTTATCAAAATGAACAACCACCATAAAGAGGACAATAATGACAACCATCAACGCAATACTAATCATCGCACCACCATTGATATTTGATGTTTTCATGAAGTAATCTTCAATTATATTTCCAATCAATAATGTTTTCCCACCACTTAACCTTTCAGGCAAAGCAAACGCCGTCATCGAAGGTAATAAGGTCATAATCACACCACTCACCACCCCAGATAAAGACAGTGGCAACGTTACTTTTAAAAATGTTTGCATATTCGATGCGCCCAAATCTTTTGACGCTTCAATCAAACTATGATCCATCTTTTCTAAAACACTATATAATGGCAATGTCATAAATGGTAAATACATACTTGTCATCCCAATTAAAATCGCAACGTCTGTTCCAATTAAATTGAGTGATATTCCAAACATATTTAAGATTGAATTCGGAAAAAACAATGTCTCCCAAGCAATAATACGAAGCAACATATTACTCCAAACAGGTAAAATAAATAATGTGATCAACATTGTTTTTTTACTGGTTTTCAAATTTGCCAGAAAATACGCCGTAGGATACCCAATCAAAAAACAAATCAACGTCGCAAGCAAACTCAAACGCACACTGTTTTTCATCGCTGTAATGACTAGTGGTTTCGTTAACTCCTCAAACCCCTCAGTCACAAAAGAAAACGGTCCGATATTATAGATATCTAAATTGGTGACTGAAAGCAACAATATCAACAAAGTAGGAACCAATACAAGCACAACCATCCATACAAGATAAGGTAGCGTAATAATTCTTAATCTACGCATTACTCTTCACCATCACATGAATATCTTCAGGTTCAAAATGCAGTGACACTTTATCCCCTACTTCTTTTGGATCAGTTGAATGAATAATATATTCTTTATCGTTCACCATGACAATAATCTCGTAATGAACTCCTTTAAAAGTAATCGCATCCACCACACCATTGATTTTTCCAGCATCAATCTTTAACTCAATATCTTCAGGACGAATCACGATGTCAACATTTTCAAGTTGATCAAAACCTTCATCCACACACTCAAACATCACACCTTCAAATTCCACCAAGAAATCTTTATGCATGACACCATCAATAATATTGCTCTCACCAATAAAATTCGCGGTAAAACGATTTTCAGGTTCATTATAGATATCAATCGGTGTCCCAATTTGTTGAATGATTCCATCGTTCATCACAACCACTGTATCACTCATTGTTAACGCTTCTTCTTGATCATGTGTCACAAATACAAAGCTAATTCCTAATGCTCTTTGCATTTCTTTTAACTCATATTGCATCTCTTGACGTAATTTTAAATCCAGCGCACCAAGCGGTTCATCTAAGAGCAACAATTTCGGTTTATTCACAACCGCTCTAGCGATCGCCACACGTTGTTGTTGTCCCCCACTCAATGTTTTAATATTACGACCTTCAAACCCTTCTAATTTCACAAGTTTCAAAACAGAAGTTACTTCTTTATTTATATCCTCTTTTGGCATTTTTTTCATTTTTAATCCAAATGCAATATTCTCATACACATTAAGATGTGGAAACAACGCATACTTTTGAAACACCGTATTGATTGCTCTTTTATTTGGTGGTAACTCTTCAAGTACACGTCCATCAAATGTAATCACACCAGCGTCCGCATATTCAAAACCAGCAATCAACCTAAGTAATGTTGTCTTCCCACAACCACTAGGACCTAGTAATGTCACAAATTCATTTTCATTAATATATAAATGAATATCTTTTAAGACTTCTACATCATCAAAAGATTTTGTCAATCCAGAAATTTCTACCAATTTAGTTCTCATGCATTTCACCTCTCGTTTATAGATAATAAACAAACCGTGAACACTCCCCCTCTTAATCAAGATTTGAAGTGGGAGCTTCTTGGGTTGTGCGAGCTAACGCTCGCAAGCTTACCAAGCTATCGAGGCTGTTCGGTCCTCTAAA
>ENA-OSAI01000607-OSAI01000607.1-marine-sediment-metagenome-genome-assembly--contig:-NODE-607-length-11020-cov-9.294118_pt1 | contig 11020 bp, 12 predicted proteins | sample MGYA00237871_ERZ529316 | MGnify/ENA primary metagenome ERZ529316 (study PRJEB26369, sample SAMN03142814) | marine sediment metagenome | biome: marine; feature: borehole; material: sediment... | reverse complement strand
CCGTAGAGTAAGAGGACCACGGCGAGGGTCGGCAGGAGCTCCCCCCCGAAGAGTTCGTAGGCGGCGTACATGAGACCGGCTATCCCGGCCTGCACCACAAAGAGAAGGCCGCCCTTCATCCTTTCGAATCCAGCGTAGGTGTGTCGTGCTCCAGGCTCAGGGTCGGTCGAGTTAGGTCCCCCTCCAAAGATCGCGATTGCGATCTCCTCACCTCCGATCCTACGCATCTCAATTGACTCAAAAGTCAGGCCATTCATCTTAAGTGTACGACTGTCAAGTCGTCATGGGCAACACCCTTTGGGCTCAGTTCTCATCGTCTCTGAAGGCGGAGGTCGGCCGGGCAACCTAACCACCGCCGCGGCCATGCCCGTCATACCCGCAGCGAGGTCAACGCGTCGCCGTCTTTCCCACCGTGGCCGGAGGGTAGGGACCGGGGCAGGCCCGTGGTAGACCCGTGCGGGGGCGGGACGAGAGGCTGACCCCTACCCCGCCGGTCCCTTGGTCGTGCCCGCCGCGCCGAAGGCCCTCTCTCCCAGGAGCTTGACGACGATGCCGAAGACGGCCAGGGTGATGAAGGAGTCCATGACGTGGTGCAGGGCCGTCCCGACCCCGGTGATGAGGAAGGCGTCCCTCAAGGTGGGCACGAAGGGCCAGACGACCAGGGCCTCTCCCAGGGCGTGGACGGGGAGCATGAGCACGAGGACCAGCCAGGGCTTCATGCCCCGCTGGTAGAGGATGGCGCCGAGCACGCCGAAGATGACGTGGATGGAGGCCCTGAGCCCTATCACGGGGCCCAGGACGACGAAGAAGCCCAGGGCTGAGCCCGCTCCCACGGCTCCGGCCACGACGGGGCTGATGAACATGGCCAGCATCGAGGGGACGTGGGAGGCCAGGGTGGCCGTGAAGAAGGGGGGTATGATCACACGGAGGAAGCCGAAGTAGAGGGGGATGACGAGGGCGAGGGCGGTCAGGACTGCACCGAGGGCGACGTGCCGTCTGTTCATTCCGGTTTCTCCTTCCAGCTTTGCGCTCTGTTCTCTCGGCCGGCCTTCACCCCCATTATGACATGACACCTGTCAAGACAGCAATAGCCTTTTAACCCAACGCCTCGAAGTCCTGGACCTCCGGCCTAGTCCTCACCTTTGAGGAGGAAACCGGCTCTCTCGAGGGCCGTCTCGATGCGGTCGAGATGCTGCTCTGAAGGGGCCTCGACGGTGTGCAGGTGGGGGCCGCCGGTGAGGGTCAGGAGCGGCAGGGCCCCCTGCTCGTTCATCTTGGCCACGAACTGCTCGACGTCGCGCCGTGACCGGACCATGAGGAGCCCCCGGAGTTCCCCGTAGAGGGGATGCTCGATGACGACGTCAAGGACGTGCCCGCCGTTGTCCACGATGGCGTTGAGCTCCGTCGCGATGTCGGCCCGTGTGTGGACGCTCGCGAAGGTCCGCCGCACGATGCCTTCGGCGGCAGGGGCCGGCAGGAGGTAGCCGCGAAGGGTCGCGATGATGTCGTGGCCCTCCGCCCGCAGGAGGGCGATGTCCTGCACGATGACCTGCCGGCTCACGCCGAACTCCTCGGCCAGTCCCGTCCCGGTGACCGGCTCGTCGGAACCCTTCAACCGTTCCACTATCCGTCTGCGACGCTCGTGCGGCCGCATCAAGCCTCACCCCACTCGGGCCTCAACTCTCGTCGGAGGGTCCCCTCCTGTCAGAGGGTCCCTCGGCCACGCGCCAGCCTCCCGGGACGGGGACGATCTCCCCGGCGGCCTTGAGGGCTTCGAAGCGCCGGGCCGCCCTCCGCCAGACGCCGGTGTCGAAGACCGGCCGCCCGTCCTGGAGCATGTCCCAGATGATGGGCCTTCTCATCTCCAGGAGTTCGGTCGTTGTCAGGGCGAAGAAATCGGCGGCCTTCATCACCGGCCACGCCTCGGCGACCCTTTCCCTTCGCCTGATGGGGTTGACCCCTTCGAAATCGTCCGAGACGACCACGAGGTCGTAGTCGCTCCAGAGGCGCTCGTCCCCCCGCCCGCGGGAGCCGAACACGGCGACGGCCTCGACGGTCATCAGCCGTCTCAGGTTGGCCACGAAGTCGTCTAGGATGCTGTCGCCGGAGGGAGTCATCTCGAGTGCTCCTCGACGAAGCGGCGGACGGCCAGGGCCGCCTCGAGCGCCTCTCTCGCTATGGTCTGGTCGTAGAACTTGTCCGGAGCGCCGCCTACGCTGTTGGGGTACCTGGAGTCGATGTAGTGCAGGTCGAGCTTGCGCGCGCTGGTACACAGCTCGGGGGGCACCTCAAGGCCGGACCCGGCCAGCGCCTCGAGGAGTTCGACACAGGAGTGCGTTCGCTGTGCGTCTCCCAGCAGCTCCGCGGCCAGGGCCTTCAACATATTCTCCGCCGCCTGCTGACAGTGGAAGGCGGTTCCCTCGTGGAACCCGCCGCTGTAGAGCTGACGGGCCATGGCCAGGTCGCGCTCACCGGCGCGCATCCACCACCGCGGGTCGATCCTCATGGCACGGCCTCCCTCGAGCCTGCTCGGGTCGGTCGCCCGGACCTATCCGTCTCGAGGATACCACAAACGTTGCCGGAGAGCGGCACCGCGCCCTGCCGTTCCGGGAGGCCCCGGCCGTCAGCGTCCCCGATCCATCGGACTCACGAACCCCTTGCCTGGCCTGCTTGCTCAGGAGAGCCCGACAATGGTATAGCCCGAAGGGAACGAGACCTTCGTCTCAAAGGGCTCGGCCCCGTTGTCCCTCGGGCTGTCGATGATGGGAACCTTCAGCCTTCCGTTGAGTTCTTCGTAACACAGTTGCGTCAGATGCTTCTCGATACCCTTGAGACGCTCTTTGGTAGGGTCCTCCACCTCGGCGACGAAGCACCGGAAGCCGGCGAGGAGCTCTATGATCGAGTCCATCAGGGCGCAATGCTCCAGACGATGCAGGAACTTCTTCTTGAAGTCCTTCGGCTTATAGAGGTAAAACTGTTCCTGCTTCGGCCTGGAACCGCTTTCGCAGGCGGAGCTGAGTATCTTGGGATTCGGAATCCAATATGCTCCTGACAGGAAGCCCTGCATGTGGGCCACGAGGCGGTCTGCTATGACTCCCTGAGTCTCACCGATGTAGTACGGGTAGAGCAGATCTTCATGACGCCACGCCAGGATGTAGACCCCGCCTCGCAATAGAGACGCTTCCTCATCCGCGAAGAGAAGAGGAGCGTCGCTCTCGCCGGCCCTCTCATAAAGGCAGTAGGGCCCCCGGAACTTGACCTCTGCATCTGGCATTCCCGTGCCTCCTCTTGGGTCCCGGTCGCTCGCGGACAGCACATCACACGGCTATCCGCACCTTGTAAGATGAAATTCACCACCTTACTTCCACGCCCCTGCCACCCGCCACCAGCTCAGGGTGTGCCTCCCACCGACGGCAGAGCGGTGACGCCGGCTCCATCCGGGCTTTCAGCCGGCATGTCTTCTGAAGCTGTACACTACGGACTCGCCGACCGGACGGTACCCGATCCTCCGGTAGATGCGGTTGGAGGTCGGATTGGCGAGGTCGGCGTACAGACAGCAGAAATCGAGGCCCTCGTCTAACAACAGTTGACTGAGGTCGGCGACGCAGGAGGTGGCGTAGCCCCTTCGCCTGAATTCCGGTGGAGTGTAAACGCCACTGATGGCCACGCCTCTCTGCGTGCGCCGGGCGGTGGTGGCCATCGATACCGGTTCCCCGTCTTCCCAGAAGAAGAGCCGTCCCTGGCGAATCGACCGCTCCACCCTGCGCCGTGCATCGTCCGCCCGCAGTTCCTCCAGGACCGTTTCTCTCGCGAAATCCTGCAGCCACGTTGCGGCCAGCTCGCTATCACCCGCGTCCGCCCGGCGGAGACGGCCGGGACTCCTGCTCACCTCGCGGACCTCGTCCAGCCGGTAGATTTCCAGCTCCACCTGTAGCTCGATGCTGTCTCCTGTCGCGTCCGACCACAGGCTTGCGAAGATTTCGGCGGTAGGGCGGGGGCCGATGACGCCCGGAAGGGCGGCCTGCTTTTCACTCAGATACTCGACCGTGGTCTGGAGCGCCGCCTCCAGCCGCCGGCCGCGGCCGGCGATCACCAGGTTGCGGGGCGGCGTCCTGAGGGCGACGAGCGCGATCTCGCCCCGGTCATCCCTCATGCGCCTAGAAGCGGCCTCTGGGCTTCGGCAGGGGGGTCCTCCAGGGCCAGGATGATTCCCAGGGGCAGATTGTTGACGGCCTCATCCCGCTGGAGAAAGGGGACCACGTCCCGGCGAAAGTCTTGGGCTGATTGATACTCTTGGAAGAACAACTTCCCGACTCCCTTCCGCGTCCGGCCCGGTCCCCGCCGTGTCCGGCCGGCCGGCAACCGTGTCCGGCGCAACCGTATCCGGCCAGCCGACAGCCGGCCCGTGGCGGGGCCGCCCGTCCAGCACCGGTTCGCGCAAGGCGGCCCAGACCCTTGTCTGAAGGGCCGGTGGTACGGGTGTCCGACGCCTACTGACGGAGCCGACTGGTAGTATTGACGGGGGGGGCGGAGGGCCCCCATCTCATCGGGGGAGAGAGGTCATTTCACCGGGAGCGAGGTGTCGACCATGTCCGGCAACAAGAGGGTCACTCTTGGGCAGGTCATCAGCGAAGTGAGAGAGCTTGAAAGGGAAAAGTGGGATGTCTTGGTCACGTGGTCCGGCCTGGAGATCCGCGCCGGTAGGAAGAGACTTGAGGGGGTCGTCACGGACGGGCCGGCCAAGGGGTGCCGTTTCGGATTCACCCGCCACGGGCTGGCCTGGGTCTGCGACCGCCTCGGGATGCCCGTCGAGTATGTCAGCGGGCTCGACCCGAAGATGGCCGCCCGGCTCATCGCCTACGAGCGGAAGAGGAAGAAAGTCGACGAGTTCGACCGGGCCTTCGTCCTCCGGGGCTGACGCGACCTGGTCCGGGGCGTCGTCTCCCCGGCCTATGTGCCGATCGACGACCTCGAGGCCCTGCTGGCCCTCGAGGAGGCCCTGGCGGGCAAGCCCGTCACGGTCCGGGATGCTTTCGTGGGCCTGACCCGCACCGAGGTGCGGCTGACCCTGGACAGGGTCTCCAGTGACCTCGGCCGGTCGCGCCGGGGCAAGGACAGGGCCCATGCCGGCCTCTACTTCGTCAACTCCGAGGTCGGAGCGGGTTCGCTCGCGCTATCCGGTTTCGTCTTCCGCATGGTGTGCAGCAACGGGATGATCGGCGGCGGGTGGCAGCCCTTCTTCCGCCAGAGGCACATCAACGTGAAGCGCGAAGAAGCGCTCGCGCGGTTCAGGTGGGCCGTAGGCGAGGCCGAGCAGGCCTCCCGGCAGGCCATGGAGCAGCTCGGGGAGGCGGTCGACCGTCCCGTCAAGGGCGGAGCACGCTTCGCCCTGAAGCAGCTCGCCGTCCGCCTCCGCCTCAGCCGTCAAGCCACCGAAGAGCTCCTCCGCTGCTATGAGCGGGACCCTCACGAGTCGGTCTTCGGGGTGGTCAACGCTCTGACCCGCCTGGCCCGCAACCGGCCACAAGAGGAACGGTTCCGGCTGGAGAGATTCGCGGCGGAAGTGCTTACCTCGGAGTGGCTGGTTGCATGAGGCTGTGGGTGAGACGCGACCGCGCGCTTGGGCGCTTGCTGTGACCTCGCAGCAGGGGTGCTCCAAGGGAGCGAGCACGAACGGGCACGCGATGGTTTCGAGAGGGAGCGGCTCCTCGTTGACAGCTCGAGCACGAGCAGGAAAGTAGATTAAATGAGGGGAAGGTGACCGGGAAGCAAGTCGAAGACGAGGACGTCACGACTCCACCAACCCTGGTTTCGAGGGGAAAGCGTGGCGGGCGACCGACTTGGAGATACCGATGTGGAGCTGGAGAAGCCGTGATTCCGGAGCGCCTACGTGAACTCATCGAAGGCGGCGAAACCCTGGACGTCGAGTTCAAGGGCGAGGAGAGGGGACAGCTCAGCGACCGGGACCTTGTGGAAACCGTTGTCTGTCTCGCCAACCGTCCAGGGCAAAGCCCCGGCTGGGTGCTGGTGGGGGTCGAGAAGGACGGCCGCGTCACGGGTGCACGCCCCCGCCATGAAGGAGGCACCATCGATACGGCGCGCGTGGCGGCGCTCATTTCTAGCCGCACGCGTCCGTCGCTCACCGTCCGAGTGGAGATCGTGACCCTGGACCAACGTGATGTGCTTGTAATCGAGGTCCCAGCGGTTGCTACACCCGTGGGTACGGCTGACGGCCGTTACGTGCGGCGCGCCTTCGGCGGCGACGGCAAGCCTGCTTGTGTTCCATTCCACTTCCATGAGATGCAGGCCAGATTGGCCGACCGGGGTGTGCTCGACTACAGCGCCTTGGTGCTACCCGGCGTGACGTGGTACGACCTCGAGCCCCTTGAGTTCGAACACTTCCGCCGGAGCGTGCGGGAGCGCCGAGGCCGCAGCGACGAAACACTGATCGATTTGCCCGATCTGGAACTGGCCAAAACCCTAGGTGCGGTGGAGGCCAACAGCGAGGTGCGGGGCGTACGCGTCCTCGGCCTGCTCCTGTTCGGCAAAGAAGACGTGCTGCGCCGAGCTCTGCCGACCCACGAGGTGGCGTTTCAGGTGTTGCGCGGAACCGACATCGAGGTTAACGACTTTTTCCGCAGCCCGCTACTACGCACCATGGAAGAAGTCGAGGCCCGCATTCGCGCCCGCAACCGCGAACAAGAGCTGATGGTCGGCATGCTCCGTGTGGGCGTGCCCGACTACTCCGAACGGGCCTTGCGCGAAGCGGTGGCGAATGCCCTCATCCACCGGGACTACAGCCGCCTGGGCGCCGTCCATATCCAGTGGCACGACGACCGTATCGAGATTTCGAACCCCGGCGGCTTCCCTGAGGGTGTCCGCCTGGACAACCTCCTGGTAACACCCCCGTGACCAAGGAACCCTCTGCTCGCTGACGCCTTCAAGCGCGCCGGCATAGTCGAGCGCACCGCCCGCGGCATCGATACCATCTTCTTCGAGCAGCTACGCAACGGCCGCCCCGTGCCTTCATACGGACGCAGCAGTGAGGAGGGGGTCGTGCTCGTGCTGCCTGGCGGGAAGGCCAACTTGGACTTCGTGCGGCTCATCGTCAAGGAAGGCCAGGCTGGCCATGCTTTGGGATTGAGCGAACTGCTCGTTCTCAACCAACTATGGTTCGAGCGGAGTCTGACGACGGCCGAGGCGTCTCGTTTGATACAACGACCCGAAGCTGAAGCCCGGGCAGTCTTGATCCGCCTGGTGGAGTTGGGCCTCATCGAAGGGCGAGGGGAGCGGAGAGGCCGCACTTGGCACCTGGCCGCCGCCGTCTACCGTCGCTTGGGCCACAAGGCGGCGTATGTCCGGCAACGCGGCTTTGAACCGCTCCGGCAGGAGCATATGGTGCTGCAGTACGTGGATAAGCACGGCTCCATTTCCAGACAAGAGGTAGCCGAACTGTGTTATCTCTCAAGCCCGCAAGCCTATCGGTTGCTCAAGCGCCTTGTGAAGAAGGGACTTCTAAGCCGTACCGCCTCCGGGACGGGGTGTCCGTTATGGGAAAACAACGGTAAAACAATAAAACGCACGCGTGCATTGTATAATATCACGCGTGCGTTAATGGACGCGTGCGGTGAGTAAGATGTGGCTTAGCTCATGCGGGCCCACGGCCTGATGTAGACCATTGACCGGGTGAACCGCCTTTTCGACGCCAGCGGGGGCCTGCTCGAAAAGAAAGCCATCCCTTAGCGATTAAGGAAACGCGGCCGCCAGAAGCAGGGTTCCGCGCCGTGCGGCGCAGGCCGTGTAGGCGAGTTACCAGTCGCGGCCGTCGTACACGCGGCCCCGGCTCGCTGAACGTAGGGCGAACGGGAGCTGACCGCGGACATCGCCGTGGGATGACCATCGGCAGGTGAAGGCGGTCAAGGCTTCAGGGCGCGAGCCGGTTCAGCCCAGGGGTGGGTTGTATGAGGAAGCTCGAGCCGACCCGCGGGTACCTCCTCGTCTACGGCCTGCAGACGGCGATGATGCACCTGCTCGGCCCCTACCTCGTCCTCTGGATGAAGGGGAAGGGCCTCACCTTCGTGGAGATCGGCCTCACCCAGTCGCTCTTCATGGGTGCGACCTTGCTGCTCGACCTGCCGACCGGAGGGCTCGCCGACAAGTACGGCCGGCGCCTGAACCACGCCTTCGGGATGCTCCTTTACGGTCTCGGCTACCTCCTCATCGCCGCGTCGGGCTCCGTGGCGGGTTTCGCGGCCGGCTTCGCTCTGGCCGGCGGCGGGGCGGCCTTCACCAGCGGCAGTCTCACGGCCTGGTTCTACGACTCGGTCGACGACCAGAGGACGGCCTACAGCACGTTCAGCAAGTCCAGCATCGTCGAGGGCGTCGTCGGCCCGGCCTGCGGGGTCCTGGCCAGTCTCATCTCGACCCTGGCCCTGAACCTGCCCATCATCGTGTCGGGCGCGGTAGCGGTGACGGCCTCTTTCGTGGCCGTCATCTGGCTCAGAGAGAACTACGGCGGGGAGCGGGAGCGGTCCTACGCCCGCATCCTCCGCGAGGGCGTCTCGGAGGTCGCCGGCAGCAAGGTTCTGTTCTATCTCATCCTGGCGAGGCTCTTCATGAGCTTCGTCCTGCCCACGTTCATGCTCTACTGGGTGATGATCCTCAGGGACTGCGGTCTGCCGGAGGCCGGCTCAGGGGCCGTCTACACCCTCCTCATCCTGTCGATGTCCCTCGGCGGCCTGATATCCCACCGCCTGTCAAGAAGGGCCGACTTCCGGGGGGTCACGGTGTTCTCCACCGTGGGCTGGGGCGTTCTCTTCCTGGGCATCTCACTGTCCCGGTCGCTGTTTGTGTCCATCCTCCTCTTCCTCGGGGTGGAGATTGCCTACGCCATCCGTTCCGCCGCCGTCCTCACCTTCGAGAACGAGGTCGTCTCCCAGAGGAACCGCGCCGTGGTCTTCTCCTTCCTCGGGACGGTCATGTCCGTCTTCGGCGTGGTGAGCAACCTCTTGATCGGGGCCGCGGCCGACGCCTGGGGTCTCCGGGCCCTCTACCGCCTGGCGGCGCTCTCGGCCCTCCTCTCCGCCCTGTGCGTGCTTGCGGCCGCCAGGAGCCGGAAGCCCCGCGAGGGGCACGGTCGGGAGTGACGGGTCGTTGAGGTCTCAGTTCCGCATCCCGACAGTGTTCGCGCTTCTCTCCGTCGCGGCCGGGGTCCTGGCCCTCAGCACGGCTTTCGGCATCGAGGCGGCCACAGAAGAGGGAACGAGAAGATCAAGGGCGAGTGGACGGTCGTGGGAATTCTCTCGCAGACGGGGCAGGGGATTCCCTGTCCCGGCGGCGGGTGGCCCCAGAATGATGACATGGTCATCTTCACGCCTTACAAACCGAGCTTCCACGTACGGATACTCGCGCTTCGCTCCTTCTTCGGTCCACCCTGCGGTCATCGATGACCTCGAGAAGGTCCCGGGCCTCCGGCGCCGTGAGGGGCGCGAGGCCCCGGTCGTCCAGGATGACAAGGTCCACCCGGCCCAACTTCCCAAGGGGGAGATTCCCGACGGCGTTACCCGCCGTTGACCGGCGCCGCCTCGGTCCGGCGCTTCGGGACCCGGCGGAAGGCGCCCGCGCGGCGGAACCACTCCACGGTGTCGGCGATGGTCTCCCGGAGCGGACGCGGGCGGTAGCCCAGTTCGCGGGTCGCCTTGGCGTGGCTGGCGGCCGAGTTGCTCCTGAGGTAGGCCAGGGAGTCGGTCGTGAAGAGAGGCTCGAGCCGGAACACGCGGCCGAGGAACGACGAGACGGGAGCCGCGGCGTCGGCGAGCCAGGCGGGGACGCGGGCCCGCGGGGCGGGGACACCGGTGACCTCGGACAGGACCGCCAGGAGTTCCCTGACCGTCATCTGCTCTCCGGACAGGAGGTACATCTCCCCCGACCGGCCGCGCTCGGCGGCGGCGATGTGCCCGGCGGCCACGTCGCGCACGTCGACGAAGTCGTAGCCGCCGTCGAGGTAGACCCTCACGCGGCCGCGGACGAAGGCGGTGATGAGCCGTCCCATCTCCGACGGGACGAAATCGTAAGGGCCGATGATGCCCGTCGGGCAGAGGACCACGGTGCCGAGGCCGCCGCCGGCCGCCTGCAGCACGGCCTGGGTGGCCATGGCCTTGGTCTTGCCGTAGGTGAAGGGGATGCGGCCCGGGTCCAGGGGCGTGCTCTCGTCTATCACCGTCCCCCTCGGCGGCTCGACCAGCGCGTGGACGGAGCTGGTGTAGACGAGCCTGGAGACGCCGCAGCGCCGGCAGGCCTCGAGCGCGTTGAGGGTCCCGCCGACGTTGACCTGATAAAGGAGGTCTGTCCGGCCGGGGGTTATGGAGATCACCGAGGCCAGATGGTAGACCACATCGGCTCCCTCGAAGGCCCGGAGGAGGTCGTCGAGCTTCCGCACGTCGCCCCGGACGACGTCCACCTCGAGTCCGGCCAGGGGGCGGAGGCTCTCACCCGGCAGGACGAGGCAGCGCACCTTCTCCCCGCGGTCAGTGAGTTCCCGCACGAGGTTGTTGCCGAGATGTCCCGTCGCGCCCGTCACGACAATCATGGGGCATCCCCCCGGTTCCGGTCGGTCTGATTCTCAGTATGACACTCGGGGGCACGCTTGTCATCATCAGGGGTGCGCGGGTCCTCTGCAAAGCCGCGAATCTTACTGGAGCTTACTGGAGCCGTCCGCGGCAGTCGGCAATTGTGGCCTTGACCACCCGGTCAACCATGGGATATCCTGGTCGTGCGGTGTTGACTGACCCAGCGAAGGCGAGGTCGAGCACATTGACCGTGCCCAGCGTGCCCGTCACCAGACCCGGGGCCGGCGTTCCCGCCATCGAGACGGTCCACCTCAAGAAGTACTACGGGAAGTCGCGCGGCATCGAGGACATCAGTCTCCGGGTCGAACAAGGCGAGATCTTCGGGTTCATCGGCCCCAACGGAGCCGGCAAGTCCACGACCATCCGGACCCTTCTGAACTTCATCTTCCCGA
>ENA-OSAI01000603-OSAI01000603.1-marine-sediment-metagenome-genome-assembly--contig:-NODE-603-length-11071-cov-13.564815_pt1 | contig 11071 bp, 16 predicted proteins | sample MGYA00237871_ERZ529316 | MGnify/ENA primary metagenome ERZ529316 (study PRJEB26369, sample SAMN03142814) | marine sediment metagenome | biome: marine; feature: borehole; material: sediment... | reverse complement strand
AAAGTTTGTTAGATATATTAGCTTAACTCTTAACCAACTGTTTTGGAGAAGAACCTAACTTTTAAGCTTTAAAAAGGAGCACCTTTAAGGCGCTCCCTGTTTTTTTAGTTGTTAACCTTAAAAGCTATGTGTACATCAGCCTTATAACCCACTATCTTACCGTTTTCAACTTCGGCTGTGTTGTTCATTACTTCTACACCTACAATATTATCAATGGTTTTGGCTGCATCCCTTACAGCATTATGAACAGCGTCTTCCCAGCTTTTGGTTGATTCACCAACTAATTCTACTACTTTTATTGTCATATAAACCCTCCTTTAAAATTAATTATTGAGCTGTGTTAAAATAAATCCCCCCTTTCTTCAAGACAAGTTTAGCCCTGTAGGGCGGGTTTTTGTTTGAATTATCCTGAAAAACAAACCAGGTAATAATTCCCAGAGTTAATATTATTAAGATCAGAAAAACAACTAAATATCTTCTAAATACAGCCATTAATTCATTCACCTCTTGTTATATTATTTTCAAAAAAAGTGCCTTTAATACAAAAAAGATGCTTCAAGCATCTTTTTTAAAAAATTCCTGTTGTAATTTTTTTATAACCTTTTTTTCTATTCTGGAGACTTGTACCTGAGAAATGCCTAATTTTTCAGCAACCTGAGTTTGGGTCATATCTCTAAAGTACCTTAATATTATTATCTTTTTTTCTCTGGGTTTAAGTTTATTAATTAATTCTTTAAGGGTTATTTTGTTTATGATATCACTTTCAGTATCCTCATTTTTTATTTGGTCTATTACATATATGGGGGAACCATCATTTTGAAAAGCAATTTCATCTAAAGAAGAAGGTTTTTGGGAAGCTTCAAGAGATAGAATAACATCCTCTACAGATATATTGATTTCCCTAGCGATTTCAGTTATAGTTGGTCTTCTTTTTAATTTTTTGCTGAGCTTTTCCTGAGCTTCAAATGCCTTAACAGCTGTTTCTTTTAGAGACCTGCTCACTTTAATAGGATTATCATCTCTCAAGAATCTCTTAATTTCACCTATAATCATGGGAACCGCATATGTTGAAAACTTTACATTATAGCCAAAGTCAAAATTATTTATTGCTTTTATCAAACCGACACAGCCAATTTGGAATAATTCTTCTTTTTCATAACCACGATGTAAAAAACGTTTTACTACATTCCATACTAGGCCCTGATTGAATTCAATTAATATTTTTTTTGCCTCTTCATCTCCGCTTTGAGCTTTTCTTAACAGCTCAAAGTTCTTTTCTTCTTTCATCCTAAACCTACTCCCGATTTTTAATAGATTTGAAGGTTTTAACCATTTTAACCGTAGTACCCCGACCGAGTGTGGATTCTACCTCCAATGAATCCATAAAATTTTCCATTATAGTGAAACCCATTCCGGATCTTTCAAGCTCAGGCTTTGATGTATATAAGGGTTCTCTGGCTTTTTCGATGTCCTCTATTCCTTTTCCAAAATCTTTTACTATTATTTCAACGGTTTCGTGATTCAACAATCTGGCTTCGATTTCAACAGGTCCTATAGTGTTTTCGTAAGCATGAATGATTGCATTAGTTACCGCTTCCGATACAGCGGTTTTTACATCTGCTAATTCTTCAATACTGGGATCTAGTTGAGAAGCAAAAGCTGCCACCACAATTCGTGCAAAAGCTTCATTTTGTGATTTACTGGGAAAACTTAATTTCATGCTATTATTGACCCGCATTTTTAAACCTCCTCAAAATAATCAATAGCTTCTTTAATGCTGTTAAAATATTTTATAACTTTAAATAATCCAGAAATTTCAAATACTCTTTTTACCTGAGGGTTCAGGTTTACCACCCCAGTTATTCCCCCTCTCTTTTTGATTTTTTTGTATCTGCCCAATATCATTCCTACGCCAGAGCTATCTGTAAAGGTTAAGTTTTTTAAATTAAATACAATGTGCTTAATGTATTCCTGGGATATTTTATTATCGATTTTTTTTCGTATATAATTTGTGTTATGGTGGTCCAATTCACCTGAAAGCTTTATTATTAACCAGTTTTTTTGTAATGAAAAACTTATATTCATAAAACCACCCCTTTTCTATTGGTAAATTATTCTACAATTAACTTATATTTCCCTTCATTAGAAAATAAAAAACACTAAAATTATCTATAACAATAAATGAAAAGAAAAAGAGAGAATCTATTTATGCAATAGCTCTCCCTTTTTATTAACATCCCACATATTGTTCATATATTAAGTTTTACAACATACAAGAATGGAATTACGGAAATAAATTTAGGTCCTTTCGCATCATTCATTGAAATCATTTCTTATTAATTCCATTATACCTTTAACAGCTTCACTCTCATCTTCACCAACAGCTCTAATAATGATCTCATCACCTTTTTGGGCACCCGAACTCATCAAAGATAATATACTTTTAGCATTATATTCAATTTTATCCCTAATAACACTAACTTTAGATGTGTATTGAAAGGCTTCTTTTACCAACTTGGTAGCTGGCCTGGCATGAAGGCCTGTTTCATTCTTTATTATAATTCTTTTTTTATCATTTTTACCTCCGGATTTGTAAGAATTGCTTTAAAAAAATCACTATAGAGTTAAAATAATATAGGATAGGGGTAGGAGCCCTATCCTACTAAGCTACAGATTCCTTTATTTCTTCTTGTTGATTCTTTTCCTTACCGATGGATTTTAAAAATCCTACCATAAATGCCGTAACTATACTGCCTATAGCTATTGCGGTAATATAACCACCAAGGTTACCAACAGCATTAGGGATAGGCAGTACAAATATACCCCCATGAGGTGCTCTGAGGGTTGCACCAAATAACATGGATAGGGCTCCTGCTACTGCTGAACCCGTCATTATTGAAGGTATTACTCTAATTGGATCTGCTGCAGCAAAGGGAATAGCTCCTTCGGTAATAAAGGATATACCTAGTACCCATGCTGCCTTACCAGCCTCAATTTCCCCCTTGGTAAACCTCTTTTTAAATATAATGGTAGCTAATGCAAGGCCTAAGGGCGGCGTCATTCCTGCAGCCATAACGGCAGCCATAGGTTTGTATACCGCTGAGCCCAACAAACCTACACCAAAAGTGTAAGCAACCTTGTTTACAGGGCCACCCATGTCAAAGGCCATCATAAGCCCCAGGATCGCACCCAAGATAATTGCATTGATCCCGCTCATACCTTCAAGCCATTTAGTTAAACCTGTCATTATAGTTTCTATTGGTTTGCCTATTACATAAATCATGAGTAATCCTACAAACAACGAAGAAATTAACGGCAAAATAAGGACTGGCATAAGCCCTTCAAGAGACCTGGGAAGTTTAATATTTTTCTTTAAAAACTGAACCGTATATCCGGCAATTAATCCTGCTATTATTCCACCTAAAAAACCGGAACCAATCTTTGATGCAAGCATTCCACCAATCATTCCGGGCGCAATACCAGGTCTATCGGCAATAGAATAGGCAATATACCCCGCAAGTACCGGTACCATCAATGCAAAGGCTGAGCCTCCACCTATATCCATAAGAGCTGCAGCCAGTGTCCCTTTTTCCTTAAATGCTTCTATACCAAATATAAAAGATAAAGCTATTGTTATACCTCCAGCAACAACAAAGGGTATCATAAATGATACTCCTGTAAGCAGATGTTTCAGTACCCCGCCCCTTGCCTCTTTTCTCTGGGCTGAAATTTTGCTAATTTCATCAATTACATATCTTGCCTCTTTTTTTTCACTATTAATTGCCTTTCTTATTACATCCTCAGGGTTTTTAATTGCCGTTCCTACAGTTACTTCTATTATTGTTTTTCCCTGGAATCTATCCTTAGGTATTTTCGCTCCTGCTGCAAGTATTACAGCGTGGGCTTCTGCTATGTCTTTTTCAGTAAGTTCGTTTTCGATACCTACAGAACCCTGAGTTTCGACCTTAATATCAACCCCCAATTTTTCTGCAGCCTTTTGTAATGCCTCCGCCGCCATATAAGTATGGGCTATTCCCGTCGGACAATTAGTCACTGCAACTACTTTCATAATTCTCCCCCTTACTTTTGTAAGATTTTCAAAACTTCCTCTTCACTACTGGCTTCCATAAGTTTTTGTCTTACTTCCTGATGTACTAATTTTCTGGATAGCTGGCTAAGAAGTCGCAAATGTTCATCGGCTGCGTCTTCTGGAACGGCTATTAGGAAGAACAGATAGGCCAACTCACCATCTAGAGACTGAAAATCCACCCCCCTTTCTGACCGCCCGAAGGCTATACTTGGTTTTTTTACTGCCAAAGATTTACAATGAGGTATTGCTATACCCATACCAATTCCCGTTGTAGCCTGTGCTTCTCGCTCCATTATTGCTTTGTATAACTCAGTTTTTGATGAAATTCTACCATTAGCATACAAGATATCTATTAACTCCTTTATTGCCGATACCTTATCAGAAGCCTTCAAGTTTAAATTAATGTGTTTAACATTTAAAACATCAGAGAGTTTCACAGTTACAGCTCCTTTCTAATATCCTAAGAAAGCCTTCTCATATTAACCTCTTCTGCCATCTTATCCAACGCGTCTTTCTCGAAAGGCATTGTTTCATCGTTACTTATACTGGCTGCTGAAACAGCAATACCATATTTCATTAAATAGTCAAGGGTATAGCCCCTCTCTATACCGAAGGCAAAAGCAGCTACCAGTGCATCTCCAGCACCCACCGTGTTCACCACATCAACCTTTAATGGCTCAGCCACCCATACTTCCCTATTTGTAATCAAGATGGCACCATCCTTATCCATGGAAACTACTATAACCTCTACTCCTTTTTTTAATATTTCCCTGCAGACATTTAACAATTTTTCGGTAGTATCGATTCTAACTCCGTAAGTGGTCTCCAGTTCATTAATATTGGGTTTTATCATATAAGGCTTACCTTCAATTCCCCTCAATAAAGCATTACCTTCGGTGTCCAGAATAGTTTTTACTTTTCGTGTGCTAGCTATTTTGAGCAGATGGTGGTATATATCTTCAGGTACCCCCGGTGGTAAACTACCGGAAATTACAAGCAAATTGCAGTTATTACACCATTCTTTTACTTTTTCATATAGCGAGTTAATTTCCTGTTTTTTTATAGGTTCTCCAGCTTCATTTATTTCTGTTATCAATCGGTTTGCCCTATCCAAAAGTTTAATATTTACTCTGGTGTTAGAAACTGTCCATATAAAATCAGTTTTTATTCCCATTTTCCTCAAAGAATTATCTATAAACCTGCCTTCCTCTCCACCAAGGAACCCAAGGGCAACTGTTTCCCCTCCAAGAAGTTTTATTATTTTAGAAACATTTATCCCTTTTCCCCCTGCACATTTTCTTGATCTTTTAACCCTGTTCAATTGACCTACTTTTAACTCTTCAACTTCCACATTGTTATCTACCGCAGCATTGAGGGTAACTGTAACAATCATCATATCCTCCTTTTCACCTAATAAAGCAATTCGATGCCCAGTTGCTTATACTTTTCTGGTAATTTTCCATTTACATTTTTGTCGGTAACTATACAATCTATACTTTTAATATCTGCAATGCGCGAAAATGAAACTTTGTTAAACTTACTATGATCCACAACTACATATACTTCTTTAGCCACTTCTATCATGGCCCGTTTTGTAGTGGCTTCATTGATATCGGGTGTAGTTATTCCATCCTTAATGGTTACACCGTTAGCACCTATAAATGCTTTATCTACCCTAAATTTCTTTATTGTAGCATTAGCAATGGGTCCCACCATAGACAAGGTGTTCCACCTTATATAACCTCCAGTTACAATTAATTCAACACTATTTGATTTTGCTAGCTCTATAGGGATTGTAACCGAATTTGTTAAAACAGTAACCTTTTTACCCTTTAATCTTTTAGCAATTTCAAGAGTAGTAGTCCCGGAATCCAAAATAATTGTATCTCCATCTTCAATAAATCTGGAAGCCAGTTCACCGATATATTCTTTTTCTTTAAGATAAGCATCTTCCTTTTCTTTGAAACTGGGCTCAAACCCCGTAGTCTGAATCGAAACGGCTCCACCATGGGTTCGCTTTATTAGGCCCATAGCCTCTAGTTCCTGCAAATCACGTCTTATAGTGGATTCTGATACTTTGAATTTTTCTGTAAGCTCATTTACTTTTATTCTTTTGTTTGTATGAACAAGTTCAACAATCCGGGCTTTTCTTTCTTCAGCAAACATGTTATCCACCCCTGAATATTTATGAGTGTTTTATTGATTATTTATAAACGTTTATGAATGTTTTTGATTGATTATATTTTACCATATTCACTTTAGATTAATCAAGTAAAAATGTTGTTTTTAAAAAATTGCGACCTGTGAAATAGCTTTTCAGCCATAAACTCAAGCCACATTTTCTTTTTCTACCAGTTTAAATTTTATATTCCTCTTCAAAAGCCAATTGAACTGCTCTTTATTCTGATGTAACGTTATCACTGATGCCAGAGAAGAGGAACCACCCATGCTCCAACTCATACCATTATGCTTTTGCCTGTCGGAAACTACAAGATCATTAGCTTTTTCGCCTCTGTTACTTGATATCCTTAGCCCAAGCTTCTTTCTTAAGGCATAGCACGGTATATAGTTGTAATTCCTATCAAAATAACCTATAAGTCTATCTATAGCACTTTCATTTTTTATACTGTTTTTATCAACATCTCTTAACACCTTAACAGCATGGTCAACTTTGCCAACCCATAAATACGCCAACACCTTTTCAAGCACTTTATTTCTCATGTCCCTGTTCTTAAGAGCCAGGCTTAACTGCATCTTGCATTTCTCCACCAGATGATACCAGTCAAGAATAATCCTGAACGGTATCCACCCAAACATTGTATTGATTGCAGAGTGCAGATCCCTTGCACCATCTACAAAAAACAACAGTGTAGCTTTATTAAAAAGACCATTATTTAAGAGAAATGCTGCCAGTATCCTTAAAGTCCCGAGTACACCAAGCCCGTTTAGTATGTACTGACCTTTCCCATTTTGAACATGTATAACCGTATTCCTTACATATTCCTTATGTTCTTTCTTTTTACTGTTCTTGCTCCTGCCGTTCTCCTTTTGCTTTTTGACACCCACTTCATCAACTGATATATTAACACTCCCAAATGGGTTTTCAAATACTTCATGAAGCTCTGATACTTCTATCTGCACGTCTTTTTCCTTATCCTTGTTATATTCATCAACCGCTCTGCTTGCTAACTCTTCAGGTATTAAATCGGATTCCGGAATAACCTCAGGGTCCCCATCCCAATCAAGAGGTTTTCCATCCTTGTCAAAACCATGTTCTTTAAGTATGACATCTGCCTTCACCTGTAGAGGCACAGGTTGATTTTGGAGAAGCTGTAGTTAACGAAAGAGGTAAAGACATTAAAGGATATTACTTGAATTTATCTTTTCCTTTCAGTAATGCAGCATACTGCCAGGTATTTAAAAGTCAGAACCAGGAATGTTTGCTAGAAGGTCTAAAGAGAATATTCGAATACATAGGATGTATCCCAAAGAAAATTTGGTTTGATAACATGTCTGCGGCTGTAAAGGAAATTAAAAAGAATGGTGATAGAAAATTAATTGAACAGTTTGAAAAATTTTCACTGCATTATGGTTTTGAACATAATTTTTGTATCTTTGTGCCTGTTCCCAGGTTCAATGATATAGAAGAATTTAATAAAACCCTTTTAGAAAAAGCAGACAGGGATATGGAAAGACCCCACTACAAAAAAGGGGTTAAGATATCAAAACTCTTTGAAAAAGACAAAAAAGCAATGTTTAGCCTTCCAGCAAAAGACTTCGAGGTATCAAGGCTTGTAAAATTAAAGGCTAATAAATGGGGAAAAGTAAGTTTTGATAATAACACATACTCTACCTCGCCGGCTCTTGCTTTAAAGGAAGTATGACGTATAACAAAATAACCATAATGGATGAAGACTACAAAATTGTAGTTGTCCATGACAGAGTATACGGCAAGAACCAGGATGTGATGAACTGGTATCCCTACTTATCTTTGATGGCTAGAAGACCAAACGCTCTTAAATACACGGGGTTTTACAAAAAACTGCCCGAGCCATGGCAGGAATACCTTAACGAGTGTAATTATCAACAAAAGAAAAAGGCTCTAAGCCTTCTTTCGAAAATGATTAATAAAAACAGCATGGATGCTGCTGCAGAAGCACTGGTTAAGACAATTGAAAAAGGTGTTAAAGATACTGACAGCATTTTTGCCACCTGGTATCGTATAACAAATAACATTCCAGAACCGCCCGAAATTCAAATATCCGGGGATATACTGGAACTTGTAGCCTTTAAGCCCAATCTCAAAGAATATGATAGTCTCTTTAGAGCGGGTGAAGCCAAATGAAAGAGCTAATTGAGAAATACTGTCGAGAATTGAGGTTGGGAAAAAGCATAGTTGAAAATTATCAAAGTATTAAGGCTGAGACACATGAAGAATTTTTAGCAAAACTCTTAGAGCTTGAAATTGAAAACAGGGCGGTAAGAAGGAAAAACAGACTTTTAAAGCAGGCGAACTTTGACGTGTTTAAGACTTTTGAAGGATACAAATTTGATAATGTGGATATTTCGGAAAGCATAACTCTAGAAGATATAAAAAATGCAGAATTCGTAAACAGGAAAGAAAACCTCATACTGTATGGAGCAGTAGGGACAGGTAATTATAGAAAGTTTTTGTTTATGGAAAGATTTTAGACAAATGCCAATAAAATCAACAAATATGTCTGAAAATCTTTCCATAATATTTTTATTTACAGAAGCTTTGCAACCAGTTTAACAAATCTTTATCTTCACTCCAAGGAGGAACATCTTCCGTTACCACTTCAATATAAGCAGATTCTAACGCTTTTCGTTTCATATCAGAATTGGCCTTTGCGTAAAGTTCTGTTGTTGTCACATTGACATGTCCTAAAAAAACTCGTATATATATTAAATTTACACCAGCTTCCAGCAAATGCATTGCTTTTGTATGTCTCATCATATGGGGGTTCAGTTTGTCCGGAAATAGTATTTCTGGGTTTAATTCTTTCGCTTTTTTTAGATTCTTCTCCAAAATATATGTTATTCCTGGTCGCGTGAAAGGATGTCTGCCACTATTATAGAACAGAGGATGATTCTGCTTACCATTATCTAATAGGTGATTCTCTTCTAAATAGTTTTTTAATAAGTCACTGGTTTTTCCTATTATTGGAACGTATCTCTTTTTATTGCCTTTCCCCGTCAGTAATACAGTAGCTGGTTTCGAGAGACGAATATTGCATACTTTCAAATCGATTAACTCTTGTACCCGTGCTCCGGTGTCATAAAGAAGAACCATCATTGTTAGATCACGTCGACCTTTTGTTGTATCTGTATCTGGTTGTTCAAACAGAAGTTTTAGACTTTCCTGAGACAGATAATCAATTGGCTTGATTTCCCGCTTTTTAAAAGGAATACACAAAATCTTCTGGCATTCAAACATGATTTCCGGATTTTCTGACTGTACATATCGATAGAAACTATGAATAGCTGCTAAACGTTGGTTACGTGTATTAATGCTGATTTCTTTTGACTTTTCAAGCCAAAGTAAGAAGTTTTGTATTGTCTCGGTTTTTATCTTATTAAGTGTTAGGTATTCCGGACTGATATTCAACTGAGTATCGCAAAACATCAGTAGCTGTTTAAATGTATCCCGGTATGACTTGATTGTATTCATACTGACATTTCTTTGCCCAGGTAGATACTGTGATAAGTACCGAGTCAGTGTCTTTGCAAAATCAGTCTGCTTCATGGAATTTCACCTCTGGTATTAAGGATGAAAAGTGCTTTTCCACAGAAACAGTGATCGTTGGATATAAGTCAGCGGTAAGTCTTAGATAATGTTGAGTACCTCTTAAATCAACATGGCCTAAATAAGTAGACAGATACGGAAGGAGATTGGTGAGATCTTCTCCCTTTAATACCCATTTTTTTAAACAATGGACTGAAAAGGTGTGCCTTAAATCATGAAGTCTTGGTCCTTTACCGCTATGGGAAATACCAGCTTTCCATAGTAAATCTCTAAAGAGTTTATATATAGTGCTTTCCTTATAATGTCCACCATAAGGAGATGGGAAAAAGTAAGTATTAGATACTCATACTTATGGACTTCATGGGAATACTGACGACATCGCTCTGTTAATGTCTTAGCCATTGGAACTACTCGTTCCTTTCCAAACTTAGCATCTCGTATAAAAAGAATTCCATTTTCTAAATCTACATCATGCCGTTTCAAGTTTAAAGCTTCTGAGATTCTCAGACCACATCCATACAGCATTCGTATAAGGAGTTGCAAAACAAGATGTCTGTTAGGAGAAACATTGGAAACAGGATAATTGTCACAAACAATAAAAATATTTCGCATTTCTTCCTCTGTAAAAATATACGGTACATAGGAATATCTTGTTATCGTAACAGCTGCAGCCGGATATATATATGCTTCATATCCGAGACGAACCATGTATTTGGCAAAGCCTCTCGCTATTGAAATTCTTCCACTTCTTGTACTGTCAGTTTCATTAGGCTTCTTTTCCGTCCATAATAGAACCATTTCTTTGGGAAGTCTTTTTTCTGTCAGATTATTCTTCTCGAGAAATATATCAAGCTTCTTCAGAAGCGAGGCACCTTTGATATACTTGTAACCGATAGCCCTCTGTTCTTTTACATATCCATCTAAAAGATTACTGAGATTGCTGGTAAACATAACATTATCTTGAGGCATCTTTAAGCACCTCCTCCGGATCAAGGGAACATTGTCTTAAACCTTCGATTGAATGGGGATATATTCCCCTAAATCGTGAGGGTGCACAGTTATTATTTCAAGTAATAGCTGGGTGTTATGAAAAAAGGAGTGTCATAATTACGACAAACTTAGAGTTCAGTAGATGGAATAGCATATTCTACGATGAGAGACTAACCAGTGCAATAATTGACAGATTGATACATCACAGTCATCTTCTGACATTT
>ENA-OSAI01000599-OSAI01000599.1-marine-sediment-metagenome-genome-assembly--contig:-NODE-599-length-11141-cov-14.527061_pt1 | contig 11141 bp, 10 predicted proteins | sample MGYA00237871_ERZ529316 | MGnify/ENA primary metagenome ERZ529316 (study PRJEB26369, sample SAMN03142814) | marine sediment metagenome | biome: marine; feature: borehole; material: sediment... | reverse complement strand
TTCTGTGAGAGCAAAGAAGTCGGGAAACTACTCCCGACTTCTAGCTACTCGATTTCTAATAAGCATGCAGGAATTTGGTCTTTTAAATAGAAGTATATAATACACTCAAAATTTGAAAAAAATAGTATTAAATTGGTTTTTTAGGAAAAATATATAAAAACCGGGAGGCACACACGATGAAAATAGCCGTAGGCAGTGACCACGGTGGTTTCAATTTAAAGAAGACTATAATTGAGTACCTTGAAGAGAACAACATCAAATACAAGGATTTTGGATGTTATTCAGATAAGTCTGTTGATTATCCTGATTTTGCCAGGCTTGTTGCGGAAGCTGTTTCCAGGGGAGAATTTGATAGGGGTATACTAATATGTGGCACAGGTATTGGAATTTCCATTGCCGCCAACAAGGTCAAAGGGATAAGAGCTGCCCTGTGCAATGACTGTTTTTCAGCCCGCATGGCCCGGGAACACAATGATGCAAACATATTGGCAATGGGAGAAAGGGTAATCGGAAGAGGCCTTGCCCTAGAAATCACAAAAACCTGGTTGGAGTCGAAGTTTCAGGGTGGGAGGCACCAGAGAAGGATAGACAAAATAATGCAATTGGAAAGGGAAGGGTGATGTGTAATGGACATATTAAGGCTTGTTGATGGCGAGGTGGCTGAAGCAATAAAAAAGGAAATTGAAAGACAAAGGAATAAGCTTGAGCTGATAGCTTCAGAGAACTTTGTGAGCCGGGCCGTTATGAAGGCTATGGCTACACCCCTTACGAACAAATATGCAGAAGGATACCCGGGAAAAAGGTATTATGGTGGATGTGAGTATGTTGATGTAGTGGAAAACCTGGCCAGAGAAAGGGCCAAGAAAATATTCAATGCCGAACATGCTAATGTCCAGCCCCATTCAGGGGCTCAGGCCAACATGGGGGTTTATTTTGCCTTTCTGGAAACGGGAGATACGATAATGGGTATGAATCTGAGCCATGGTGGTCACCTTACCCACGGCAGCCCGGTTAATTTTTCAGGTAGGTTTTATAATGTTGTTTATTATGGAGTAGATAAGGCAACAGGAAGAATCAACTATGATGAGGTTATGGAACTGGCCCAAAAACATCGGCCCAAGCTGATTGTGGCTGGAGCCAGTGCATACCCCCGCACGATTGATTTTAAAAAGTTTCGAGAGATTGCAGATGAGGTTGGAGCATATTTAATGGTAGATATGGCTCACATAGCCGGTCTTGTAGCAGCAGGGCTTCATCCAAACCCGGTGGCTTATGCAGACGTGGTGACTACCACAACCCATAAAACCCTCAGGGGGCCCAGGGGTGGAATGATTTTGTGCAAAGCTGAGTATGCTCAACAGATAGATAAGGCCATTTTCCCGGGGATTCAGGGAGGCCCCTTGATGCATGTCATAGCTGCCAAAGCTGTGTGTTTGAAGGAGGCAATGCATCAGGAATTCACGAGTTATCAGCAGCAGATTGTAAAAAATGCCAAGGCCCTTGCCCGGAATTTGATGGATAGGGGCTATGATTTGGTTTCCGGTGGAACGGATACTCACCTTATGCTGGTTGACTTGAGGAAACTCGGTATCACCGGAAAAGATGCCGAGGAAGTTCTGGATGAAGTCGGAATTACTGTTAACAAAAACACCATTCCTTTTGATCCAGAGAGCCCTTTTGTAACAAGCGGCATCAGGTTGGGTACACCAGCCCTTACTTCCAGAGGTATGAAGGAAGGTGAAATGGCGGAAATAGCTGCATTAATACATGAAACCCTTAAAAACAGGGGAGATGCCATCAAACTGGAAGGAATAAGGAAAAAGGTTAAAGAACTGTGCGAACGTTTTCCCCTTTATGAAAACCTTGAATAATATGATCGAGAGTGCTGATGCTCAAGAATTTTACACCGGCCAGCTTCGGCAGTCAGGGCAAACCAACTGCTAGAGAATATTTATAAAAACATATAAAAACCTCAAAATTTTTTATATATTTATCTTATAATTATTTTGGAGTGATAGAGTTACAGATAATAACAGTATTTTCGGCGAAGCTTCAAGGGAAAACGGCCAATAAAGCCAAAAAAATAATCAAGGAACTAAAAGAAAATGAGTAAGACAATAAGGACATACAAAATGAGAATAAAAGACAAAAAATTCAAATCCAGAGTTATAGATTATATATACAAGTATAGGCATTTTGAAAACATGTATATAATACTTTTACATCAAGACCATAAACAAGATATAGGAGATTTCAAGCTACTAACAGATTACAAAGTAATGAGAGCAGTATTTAGGGGTACAAAACCTAAAAAAGAAAAAGACAAAATAGAGTATCTTGAAAACAAATATAAAAATCATCAAATAATGAACGAGTTAATAGCATTATCCAAAGACCTTAAAATTCACAATCTAGTAGAAATAATAAAACGAGTTAAATCTCAATATAAAGGATTTTACACAAAAACAAAAAACGGAGATCATAGAGCAAGACCTCCTAAACCCAAGAAACTATCAAAACTAACCAATTATACAATTCCATTAGATAGTGCTAAAGGCTTTTCATTAAAAAAGAAAAATCAACTTGGAATAAACCTTAACAATAAAATGATAAAGACATATATAAACCACAAACATTTAGAGAAAATAGTAGGAGATTTATCTAAGATTAATGCAGTACACCTTAACTTTTCAAACAATGAATTGTATTTACTTTTCATTTATGAAAAAGCAGAAAAAGAATTCAAAGAAAAACCTTACAAATGTGCAGGGATAGATATAGGGATAAACAATCTATTGAGTATATATGTAGACGATAAAGATACCCCTAGTCTAATAATAGATGGTAAACGTTATAAAACATATAACGCTAACTTCAATAGATTTATAGGGAAATTAAACAGAGAGATAATGACTGTTAAAGATAAAAACAGAAAAAGATATTTAGAAAAATATAGGACATATCTTTATGAGAGAAGAAACAGGTATTTTTATGACCAATTTCATAAAATCAGCAAAAGAGTTTTAGAATATCTTCAAAAATATGATGTAACAAAGCTTGCCATATCAAAAAATTTAGCCAATCTAAAAAACAATGGTAAATGCAATTTAAACAAACCTATCAAACAAGACTTTATACAAATTCCTTTTGTTAAACTTTTAAATTACATTGGTTATAAATCAAAAGATTATGGGATTAAAGTAATTGAAGTTGATGAAAGCTATACTTCAAAGACAAGTTCGCTTACAGAAGATATAAAAGTAATACAAGAACTATCACAATACGCCATCGACTTAACTAATGTTTTCAATGGAAAGCGAGTTAAGCGTGGTTTATTTAAAGATAAAGCCATAAATAAAATCGTTAATGCTGACTTAAACGGAGCAAGGAATATATGTATATTAGGAAACAAAAAAGCACAGCGAAAATACAGAGAAGGAGGGAAAAGCCGTTGGCTTATATATAAGCTGTGCAATCCGATCAAAGTAGGAAGCGACTTCGAGTTATGCAGGCTTATAAAATCTGCATAATAGGAGTATCGGATAAGACCTATAGATTTATAAAAATTTATAGGTATGCGTTGCTTTCTATAAGGTTTTTATAGATATAAGTCAACGGAATAAACAATGGAACAAAAGGTTTTTGTGTTTGACCATCCTTTGATTCAGCACAAGCTCACCTTTATCAGAGACAAAAACACTGGGGCTAAAGAGTTCAGGGAACTGGTTGAGGAAGTATCGATGCTCATGGCCTACGAGGTTACTCGGAATTTACCCATGGAAGAAGTTGAGATAGAAACACCCATATCAAAAGCAAAAGCCCATGTTATAACAGGGAAAAAACTTGGCATTGTTCCCATACTAAGGGCTGGTCTTGGAATGGTAAACGGCATGCTCAAATTGATACCAACAGCCAAAGTGGGGCATATAGGGCTGTACAGGGATCCTGAAACTTTGCAGCCTGTTGAGTATTATTGCAAACTTCCCAGTGATGTTCATGAAAGGGAACTGATAATCCTTGATCCCATGCTGGCAACCGGTGGTTCTGCCAAAGCTGCCATAACCTTTTTAAAAGAAAGGGGAGCCAACAATATTAAACTGATGTGTCTTATTGCTGCACCGGAAGGCATTGAGACCGTCTATAAGGCACATCCTGATGTGGAAATTTATACAGCTGCAGTGGATGAAAAACTCAACTCTCATGCTTACATAGTTCCAGGATTAGGGGATGCTGGAGATAGGCTTTTCGGAACCAGGTAGTGGAGGAGAAAAAGGTGAATAGGAGACCTTCATGGGATGAATACTTTATGGAAATTGCCGGGTTTGTAGCTACACGTTCAACGTGCCTTAGAAGACAGGTGGGGGCCGTCATTGTGAAGACCAAACGTATACTGACAACAGGTTACAATGGTGCACCTAGTGGTATAAAACATTGTGTTGAGGTAGGGTGCTTGCGGCAAATGATGCAAATTCCATCTGGCGAAAGGCATGAACTTTGTAGAGGCCTGCACGCAGAACAAAATGCCATTATACAGGGTGCGGCTGTAGGTGTTTGCATAAAGGGGGGGACTCTTTATGTCACCCACCAACCGTGTGTTTTGTGTGCAAAAATGTTAATTAATGCAGGGATAGAAAGAATAGTATATAAAGGAAACTATCCCGATGAACTGTCACTGAAATTGTTAAAAGATGCTGGAGTAAGTTTGGTCAAATTTGAGGATATTGACAATGCATGAAGCTATCAGATAAAATTTATACAGGTTTCCAGCCCTTAGAGAAAAAAAGATAATCAGATGCTGTTGTGGCAAATAATTAAAGAGGTGGCTACTTTATGAACACAAACCCTTATGTTTTTGCCTTGATAATAGGATGTGTTCTCTCGTACATTTTTACTCCTTTTGTTAAAAAGATAGCTTTTAAAGTGGGTGCTGTAGACATACCCAAAGATGATAGGAGAGTGCATTCTAGACCCATACCCCATCTGGGTGGGCTGGCAATATATCTTGCCTTTGTTATAACTGTGCTGGTTTTTGTTCCTCTGAATTCAGGTTCTGCTGTGTCGGGAATGCTGATAGGTGGAACTTTAATAGTTATACTGGGAGTGATCGATGACATAAAAGAACTTTCCCCCAAAATAAAGTTTGCCGGACAAATCCTGGCTGCTCTGGTGCTGGTGCTGTTTGGGGTAAAAGTTGAATGGGTAACCAATCCCCTGGGTGGTATGTTTTATCTTGGTAAATTGAGCATTCCCCTTACGATTTTTTGGATAGTTGGTATAACTAATACCCTAAACTTTATAGATGGCCTGGATGGTCTGGCTGCCGGAATATCTTCCATTGCTTCTTTTACCCTGTTTTTGGTAGCATTGAAGGAAGGCAATACTGTTGTTGTTATAATGACTGCTGCCCTGGCTGGAGCCGCTCTGGGATTTTTGCCCTACAACTTCAATCCCGCCAAGATCTTTATGGGTGATGCGGGGGCAATGTTTTTGGGATACATCCTTGCAGGAATTTCCATCGAGGGTGCCATCAAAAGCGCTGCAGCCATAGCCCTGATTATACCAATTCTGGCCCTGGGGCTTCCCATCTTTGACACAGCTTTTGCCATTATAAGGCGAATTGTAAACGGTTATCCCGTTACTCAGGCTGATAAGGACCATATACATCACAGGCTGCTGGCAAGGGGGCTGTCCCAGAGGCAGGTAGTTCTTATTATGTACTCGATAAATGGTGCTTTGGGCATGAGTGCCATTGTGCTCTCAGAAATAGGCAGCATTAAAGCGGGGATTGTGTTGGTGTTTTTACTGGCGATAATCCTCAGTGCAGGGCGTCAGTGGGGTATTATAGATTTGAGAACGAAAAAGTTTGATGCTTAAGGTGGTATAAAAATTGAATAAGTTGAAGGTAATGACTGTTTTTGGGACAAGACCTGAAGCGATAAAGATGGCACCTCTTGTTGCCATGCTCACACAATCCCAACACATCCAATGCTGTGTGGTTGTTAGTGCTCAACACCGGGAAATGCTGGATCAGGTGTTGGAACTTTTCAATATCAAACCCGATTATGACCTTGATATAATGAAACAGCGCCAGAGCCTGTCCCATATAACATCAAAGGTAGTTGAAGGTATGGAAAAAATAATCAAAGAGGAAAACCCTGACATCATTCTGGTTCATGGTGATACAACTACTACTTTTGCTGCAGCTCTGGCAGCTTTTTATCAGCACAAGAAAGTGGGACATGTGGAAGCGGGTTTAAGGACCTTTAACAAGTGGTTTCCATATCCAGAGGAAATGAACAGAAAGCTTGCAGGAGTTCTTGCTGATATTCACTTTGCTCCAACCAGCACTGCTAAAGACAATCTTATCAGAGAAGGAGTAGACCCCACGAGCATTTTTGTCACCGGTAACACCGTTATAGATGCCCTGTTTAACACTGTTAGGGAAGATTATGTATTTAAAGATGGCATCCTGAAAAATCTGGATTATGAAAACACCAGGGTTGTGCTGGTTACAGCTCATCGGAGGGAAAACCTGGGCGAACCCCTGGAACAGATCTGTATGGCGATAAATGAACTAACACAGGAGTTCAAGAATTTGTGTTTTGTATACCCTGTGCACTACAATCCCGCCGTCAGGGAAACAGCTCTTTCCCTGTTGAAAGACAATCCCGGGGTTAAACTGCTGGATCCCCTGGATACCCAGGAGATGCACAATTTGATGGCAAGGAGTTTTTTTGTGTTAACGGATTCAGGAGGGATACAGGAAGAAGCCCCTGCTCTGGGTAAGCCTGTGCTTGTAATGAGAGATGTGACTGAACGACCTGAAGGAGTGAAAGCGGGCACCGTTAAGGTTGTTGGGGTGGATAAAGAAAACATCATTAAAGAAGTGAAGAAGCTGCTGCTGGATGAGAATGAATACAACCGCATGGCAGAAGCCGTCAATCCCTATGGTGACGGGGAGGCTTCAATCAGAATTGTTAAGGCTCTTTTATACTGGTTTGGATTTACAAAAGAAAGGCCGTCAGAGTTTTGTGTAGAATAAGCGTGGTTCCTTGCCACGCTTTTTTAGGAGGGGTTGATTTTGAAAATAAAGGATATCATGACCAAAAGCCCCGTAACATTAAATCCAGAAGATGGTCTGGGTAAAGCTGTTCAGAAACTCATGGATGAAGACATAGATGGAATCCCGGTGATAGATGCTGACAATGAAATAATGGGATTGGTTTCCAAAAAACACATCTTAACTGCCTATATTAAGGGTATTCCCCCTGACACACCCGTTAAAGGAATAATGGCCACAGAAATTGATAGTATAAGGGAAGATGAGTCCGTTGAAAAAGCCTGGGAATATCCTGCAGGAACACTGCCGGTAGTGGATGAAGAAGGTAAGCTGGTGGGTATCCTTACCAAAACGAATTTGTTGATGGGGTATTATAAGGACCTGCAGGAAGTAAAAAGGCTCAACAAAGAGCTGGATGCCATTATAGAGTCTTCCTATGATGGTTTTTATATTACGGATGGGAATGGCTATACCCTTCGAATAAACAGTGCCTATTCACGGATAACGGGAATCAAGCCTGAAGAAGTAATAGGGAAACACATGAAAGAGTTAGTAGACAAAGGGGTTTATTCCCAGTCTGTGACCCTTCTGGTTCTTAAGAAAAAAAAGCCCGTTACCATCATGCATGATATAAAAACGGGCAAGAGGGTGCTGATAACGGGAAATCCCGTGTTTAACGAGAAGGGTGAAATAGAAAGAGTTGTTACCAATGTCAGGGATATAACGGAATTAAACAGATTAAAAAAGCAGCTGGAAGAAACCAAAGAACTTACCCAGAGATACCACATGGAATTGCAGGAATTAAGGAATAAGCAACAGGAATTAGATGGCATTGTTGCTAAAAGCACGGAGATGAGAAAGACCATCGAGATGGCCGAAAAAGTTGCAAAAGTGGATTCAACAGTTTTAATTTTAGGAGAATCAGGTGTGGGGAAGGAAATCCTGGCAAAGATCATTCACGCTTCGAGCAGACGGAACAATGGCCCCTTTATAAAAGTTAACTGTGCCGCTATACCGGAAACCCTGCTGGAGTCAGAACTCTTTGGTTATGAAGGGGGTTCCTTCACAGGAGCCAAAAAGAAGGGCAAGCCGGGTATGTTTGAGTTGGCCAGAAATGGAACCATTTTCCTGGATGAGATTGGTGAGCTTCCGCTAAATCTTCAACCAAAACTTTTGAGAGTGATACAGGACAGAGAACTCATAAGGGTAGGGGGAAGTCATCCCGTTGAACTGGATGTGAGGATAATCGCAGCGACCAACCGGGATCTGGAGGAAATGGTAAGGAAGGGCAAGTTTAGAGAAGATCTGTTTTACAGGTTGAATGTTGTCCCCATTACCATTAAACCCCTTAGGGAAAGAAAGGATGATATTCTGCCCCTTATTGTGCATTTCGTTGAAAGATTCAATAAAAAGTACCAGTTGAACAAGAGATTTGCTTCTACTACCGTTGATATTCTGATGGAATACACCTGGCCGGGTAATATCAGAGAACTGGAAAACATGATAGAACGCCTTATGGTTATGGTAAACGATGATGTAATACAACCCCATCACCTGCCCGGCAGAATCAAAGGTACAGCTCTGACCATAAATCACCTGCTGAAAGATGATGCAATAATTCCATTGAAAAAAGCTGTTGCTGAAACGGAGAAGAACTTGATTAAGAAAGCTCTGGAAAAATACAAGACAACCCGAAAAGCTGCAAAAGCCCTGGGAATAGATCAGTCAACCGTTGTCAGGAAGGCTCAAAAGTATGAGCTGAGCAAGGTGTTTGATTTTGATGCCCACAAGCGATGACGTATTACATCGATAACGATGCAAAAATCCATCACAAAGCTTTTTGAGTATCGAAACACAGACAAACAAGTCGATGATAAAATGCATCAACTCATTAAGCAAAAATGGCTATACTTTTTGATTAGCAAGCTTTATTGATATTGAGACTGGACTTAATCAACGTCTCCGGCAACTCTACTTGATGTTTACTTGTTGAGTTAAATTTGAGGATAGTGTATCGTTATACAGGAGTATTGTTGTTACCCACAAAACATACATTGAGTTGAGTGCCGGTCAAAAACCTATAATGTTCTTTTTGATTAAGTCCAACCTCTTTAGCGCATCATTTAACGTCTGTAAGCTCGATGAATAATGATGAATTAACGGGATAATTATAAACAAAAATAAAAGACAAGAGAACAGCCCCCGCCCCGATTTTGGGGTTTTTTTATTCGATTTTTTTGTGCCTGGCACAGATAAAAATGGCACAAAAATTGCATTATAAATACTGTGAGATGCATAATTAAATGAAATGGAGGTGTTGTAAGGTGGACAAAATAGTTTCCCTGGAAAAAGCGCTGGAGAAAATCAAAGATGGCATGACCATTATGATTGGCGGTTTTTTGGGTGTTGGAACTCCAGAAAAACTTATCGATGGAATGATTGAAAAAGGTGTAAAGGATTTAACGATAATTGCAAATGATACTGCATTTCCAGAGGTTGGTGTTGGCAAGCTGGTTGTTAACAAGATGGTAAAACATGTCCAGACATCCCATATAGGAACAAATCCTGAAACAGGCAGACAGATGAATGCTGGAGAGACTGAAGTAGAGCTTATACCCCAGGGAACTCTTGCTGAGAGAATAAGATGTGGTGGTGCAGGTCTGGGTGGTTTTTTAACTCCTACAGGAATCGGAACCATTGTTGAAGAGGGGAAGCGTAAAATAAAAATAAGGGATAAGGAATACCTCCTTGAATTGCCTTTAAAAGCCGATGTGGCTCTAATAAAAGCACATAAGGCAGACAAAAAAGGCAATCTGGTTTACAGAAAATCTGCCCGAAATTTCAATCCCATTATGGCCATGGCTGCCGATCTTGTGATAGCTGAAGCCCAGGAGATCGTAGAAGTGGGAGAAATCGACCCTGACGAAGTAATGACCCCAGGTATATTTGTAGACATGATCGTAAGGGGGGATAAATAAATGGATAAAAACAAAAAAAGGGAACTGATTGTAAAAAGGATTGCAAAGGAACTAAAGGATGGAGACATTGTGAATCTGGGTATAGGTATGCCCACGATGGTAGCAAACTATGTAAATGAAGGCAAGGAAATCATATTCCAGTCGGAGAATGGGTTTGTTGGATTGGGTCCCAGGCCTGAAAAAGGCCAGGAAGATTCAGATCTTACCAATGCCGGTGGCCAGCCTGTCACCATTATTCCTGGAGGGGCATTTTTTGACAGTGCCACATCCTTTGCTATAATCCGCGGCGGCCATGTGGATGTAACTGTGCTTGGTGCGCTGCAGGTTGATGAAAAAGGAAACCTGGCAAACTGGATGATTCCAGGCAAACTGGTTCCCGGTATGGGTGGAGCCATGGACCTTACAGTAGGAGCCAAAAAGGTTATTATCGCTATGGAACACACCTCTAAAAAAGGCGATCCCAAGATCCTGAAAAAATGCACTCTGCCCCTAACTGCTAAGGAAGAAGTGGATCTCATTGTAACAGAAATGGGTGTAATCGAGGTTACAGACAAAGGCCTCGTGTTAAAAGAAATCAACCCGGCCTTTACTGTTGAAGAAGTTCAGAAAAAAACCGAAGCTGAACTAATCATTCCTGATGATCTGAAGGAAATGGTGGTAGACTGATTTGGCGGTTTATCATTAAAATGCTAATTGCGGTTCTTCTCCAAAACAGTTGGTTAAGAAGCTAGAATTTTCGCAGCATCCGGCGCTCAACAACGTTTACTCACATATAGCAACAATACTCCTATATATAGAGACTTCAGCCTCAGATCTAACTCAAACAAGTAAATACTAAGTTGATTACTGGATTCCATTAGCCCAAAAAGGTCGTGTCCAATTATTGTGTAAAAAAATCTGTTAAATCCGTATAATTGTGCAAAAAGGAAGCAAAAGTTAAACCCCCCTCATCCGGTTGGAATAATTAGAATAAAAGGTGCAAAACCAATAATTGGCTGGAGGGATGAGAAATGGCTCAGTATAATAGCATGCTATTGCCATTGATTCCGAACTTTTGCACTATCCAAAAGGAGGAAAAGATAAAGGCATGGCCAATCACCACC
>ENA-OSAI01000594-OSAI01000594.1-marine-sediment-metagenome-genome-assembly--contig:-NODE-594-length-11190-cov-15.122946_pt1 | contig 11190 bp, 12 predicted proteins | sample MGYA00237871_ERZ529316 | MGnify/ENA primary metagenome ERZ529316 (study PRJEB26369, sample SAMN03142814) | marine sediment metagenome | biome: marine; feature: borehole; material: sediment... | reverse complement strand
CCCCCGACTGGACTTTCACCAGTAAGATTAGTACCATGCCCGGCACACAACAAAAGGGTCGTCGATAAACATCGACGACCCTTTTTAAATACTTATTAAAAATCACAATTTCTTGGTGTTCTTGGAAAAGGTATAACATCTCGTATGTTCTCAACACCAGTAATATACATCAACATACGATCAAATCCCATTCCGAATCCAGCGTGTTTACATCCGCCATATTTACGTAAATCAAGATACCACGCTAACTCCTCTTTTGATACGTCCATTTCTTCCATACGTTTTTCTAAATAATCCAAACGTTCTTCTCTTTGAGAACCCCCGATTAATTCTCCACTACCTGGAACCAACAAATCCATCGCTGCGACTGTTTCACCATCATCATTCATTCTCATATAAAACGCCTTAATATCTTTCGGCCAATCAATAATAAATACTGGTCCATCAAAATGTTTCACCAAATATTTCTCATGTTCTTTTGCTATATCCTCACCATGTTTAGGTTCATATTCAAATGTTGTTTTTGCCGATAGCAAAACATCAATTGCTTCTTTATGCGTAACCACTTTAAATGAACTTCCCAGTACTTTTTGGAGTTTTGAAAGCAATCCTTTTTGAACGAACCGATCAAAAAATTGCATTTCCTCCGGAGCCCTATCTAATACATATTGAATAACATATTTCACCATATCTTCTGCCAATTGCATATCATCTTTTAAATCGGCGAAAGCGATTTCTGGTTCAATCATCCAAAATTCACTTGCATGAGTAGTCGTATTTGATTTCTCAGCTCTAAATGTAGGCCCAAAAGTGTAAACATCTTTAAATGCCATAGCAAATGCTTCAGCTTGTAACTGGCCAGAAACAGTTAAATTAGATTTTTTTGCAAAGAAATCACTATTAAAATCAATCAAACCATCTTCAGTTTTTGGTATATGATTAATGTCCAAGGTAGTAACTTGGAACATTTCACCAGCACCCTCAGCATCTGCAGCAGTAATAATTGGTGCAGCCAAGTGCACAAAATCACGTTCTTGGAAGAAAGTATGCACTGCGTGTGTTAATAAGCTTCTAACACGAAATACCGCACTAAATAGGTTCGTTCTCGGTCTCAAGTGTGCATGTTCACGTAAAAATTCTCTACTATGTCTTTTTGGTTGGATTGGATAATCCTCTAAAGAATCTCCAATCAATTCAATTTCTGTAGCGTGAATTTCAAAAGGCTGTTTTCTATCAGGTGTTAATAATACCTCACCAACAATTCTAATTGAGCTTCCAGTTCGATATTTTTGTATTTCTTTAAAATTATCTATCTTTTGATCTTCATATACAACTTGGATTGTTTCAAAAAAAGTTCCATCATTCAGACTAATAAACCCGAATTCTTTTTGCGCGCGATTACTTCTAACCCATCCAAAAAGCTCAACTTTTTTCCCACTGAACAATTCTTGATCTTGGTAAATCTTTCTAACAGTTTGCTTCATTTTATTTCCTCCTTTTTTTAATAAAAAAACGTCCTTAAACAAAAGTCTAAGGACGAAAAATATTCCGCGGTACCACCTTAATTCAATAAGCACTCAACTCTTTAACGCAGAGGATACGGATGGGTCTACTCAATTCTTCCATCACTCCTGGTGTTTTTCATATTTGTCTTTTCATCTAGCTCACACCATCCTAGACTCGCTTTTGATAGGTTCAAATATTACTCTTCCATTCATCGTATATAGATAATCATATCAAAATCTTTTAAATTGTCAATATGGAGTATCAATTTTATCAAAAAAAGCAAGTATAAACTTGCTTTTAATATGGTTTTTAACTAGGTGAAAATCCTTCATATTCAAACAAACTACTCAATGGCTTATCACATAAAATGTTAATAACTCCACGAGCAAATAAATCTGCGATGCTCAATTGTGTAATTCTTGGTGATTTCTTATGATCAGGTAACTGTATTGTATTCGTGCACACAACTTCTTCTAAAACCGAATTATTAATTCGTTCTATTGCTGGTGGTGAAAAAAGCGGATGCGTGCAAGCAGCATAAACCTTTTTTGCGCCTCTATCAAGAAGTGCTTGTGCTGCGGATGTAATTGTTCCAGCAGTATCAATCATATCATCGATAATAATCGCTATTCTTCCTTCAACTTCCCCTACAATTCCCATTACTTCTGAGACATTAGGAGCGGGTCTTCTTTTATCAATTATCGCAATTGGACAATTCATAATATCCCCCATTTTACGAGCTCTAACAGCACCACCGTGATCAGGAGCAACAATAACCACTTTGTCTTCAAAATGTTTTTCTTCAAAATAATTTACAATGATTGGCATTGCTCTAAAATTATCTATTGGGATATCAAAGAACCCTTGGATTTGTGCTGCATGTAAATCCATCGCAAGCACTCTAGTTGCGCCAGCGGTTTCAATTAAATTCGCAACCAATTTAGCTGAAATTGGTTGTCTAGATTTAGACTTTCTATCTTGCCTAGAATAACCGTAATAAGGCATAATAACATTAATCGTTTTCGCTGATGCACGTTTCATTGCATCGATCGTAATTAATAATTCCATGATATTCTCATTGACAGGTTCATGTGTAGGTTGCACTAAAAAAACATGATGACCTCGAACTGTCTCCTCTAAATTTACTCCGATTTCACCATCCGCAAATCGACTTAAGTCAATCTTGCTTAGTGGAATACCAGACAACTCAGAAATTTCAGTTGCTAATTTTTTATTTGCACTTAGACTAAATAACTTAACTTTTTGACCGTCTATGATTGCCATACGAGCCTCCTGATTTTTTCAATTATTCTTAACCTTATATACAATATCACTTTAACATAAAAAAAGCAAAAATAAAATGCAACTTTATAAAAAAGTTACACTTATTTTTTATTTCTATTCAACTTCTTCGTCAAGCTTGTTGTATGCTTCAATAACCGCATTTTCTATAACATTGCGGGTCTCTTGATTAATTGGATGAGCTACATCTTTAAACTCGCCATTTGGCATCTTTCTACTTGGCATAGCAACAAACAATCCCGCTTTCCCATCAATAATACGCAATTCATGAACTACAAAACATTCGTCAATTGTGATTGCAGCGATGGCTTTCAATCGGTTTTGACCATCAAACTTCTTAACTCGTACGTCTGTAATATTCATTCTCCCACCTCGCGTCTTCTTTACTACTTTAATTAATTATATCATACCTAGAAAACGGTTTCAATGTATTTTTTTGCATAAATCCCTTAACTACCGTATTTTCGTCAGCAATGTAGTATATTTTTCATCGAAATTGGATTGAATTTCTTTTAACTTCTTCTTTTTTTTAGATAATGCATAGACTGTAGATCCAGAACCACTCATTAAAACAGCTCGTAATCCTTGATCAATAAGCGCATTTTTTATATTACGTACTTCAGGCACCAATTCAAAGCTAATAGGTTCCAATGCATTGTACAATTCACGAACAACCAGCTCATAGTTGTCATTGTAAATAGCATTGGTCATATTACTAATTTTTCGATCCACCAAATCTTCTTCTTTTACTTTAGAAAAAACGTCTTTTGTCTGAATATGGATTTTAGGATTCACAAGTAGAACATACGCACTTAAGTGTTTATCTAAGAAGAAAAGTTCCTCACCCTTACCTCTTGCAATGCATAATTTATTATGAATACAAAAAGGAATATCTGCTCCTAGACTAGCACTTAATTTCACCATGTCTTCCTTCGATAAATTCAATTTCCATAATCGATTTAGCCCACGAAAAGTAGCCGCAGCATCAGCACTACCACCTGCTAAACCACCTGCTATCGGTATATTTTTTTTAATATGAATATGCGCTCCTTTAGTCACTCCAAATTCTTCTTGTAATAACTTGGCTACATCATAGACAATATTCTCTTCTTGTTTTTTTGTAATTTCAATGTTTGACGTGACTACAATTTCTCCTGTTTGATTCTCTTTAAAATTAAGCTCATCATGTAACTCTAAAGCTGCCATCACCATTTCCAAATCGTGATACCGATCAAATCTTTTCCCAACAATGTTTAAGAACAAGTTAATTTTTGCATAAGCTTTCTCTTTCATGTAGTCACCTCCTAAAAATTCATTATTCACTTACAACATATCGTGGATAAAAATAAGTATGCATTTTTATAAAATCTTCTACCTTACATTTTTCTGCTCTAATATTTCCTTCATATCCAAGATGTTCAAGATCACTAATTAAATGTATTTTATCTACGTTTAAAAAAGTATATAGATTATTCACTAGTGTTTTTCTACGTTGTGTAAACGCTGCCTTAACAAACCGTATAAAATGTTGTTGATCTAATACGCGATCTTTCGTACTTTTTCGATCTAATACAATCACTGCACTATCAACATTCGGTTCAGGAATAAACACTGTTTTCGGTATTTTCATTCCAAAACTTGCATGTGTCATATACTGAATAATAACGCTCAATGCATTATAATCTTTCGTACTAGGCTCTGAAGTCATCCTTCTAGCTACCTCAAGCTGCATCATAAAGACCATTCGTCTAATCTTTGTACTTTCTTCTAAAATCTTAAAAATAATTGGTGTTGTAATATAATATGGTAAATTTGACACAACCACAACCTCTTGATCTAATGTCAAAAAGTGTTCAATATCAGAATCAACATCCCGTTTTAAAAAATCATCTTCTATTAAGTGAAACTTATCATTTAAAAATTGTTGTTCTAATATAGGAATAAAATCTTTGTCGATTTCATAAGCCAATACTTTTTTCGATTGTTCTAGCAATATTTCCGTTAAACTACCTAACCCTGGACCAATCTCAATGACAGAAGTTTCTTCATTAACACCTGATAATCGGACGATTTTTTTTAGTATATTTTGATCGACCAAAAAATTTTGACCAAATTTTTTCTTCGCTTGCAGTTTGTTTGTATTTAATAGATCTTTGATCTTTGATGCTTTTCCTATATTCGCCATGAATTCATCTCCTTAAAGCTTCTTCTATATCTTCTCTCACAATACCAAACATACATAATTTTTTATAAAATGTTTTGCCATTATCCAATCCAATACCCAGCTTTTCTCCTAATTCTCTTCGCAACTTTTTTGAATTTTCATGACCAACAAGCCCCATATCATACATATCAAATAACAACAACGATTGTCCATTTTTTTCACTAGTTGATAATATATGATTGAGTGCTTCTTTAATTTTATCCTTAGATACGTGTTCAACACCAACTTTTTTCTTATTCCTAGAAATTGCATCTTCTTTTTTAACATACGCGTGGTGTGTTGATCCTACAACATTATTTATAATACGTCTAATTCTTTCTCCTTGCATATCAGGATCCATCAATAGTATCAAACCTCTATTTTCATTGAGGATTTTTAGCTCATCTAATGTTTCTTTTGATACCTCACTACCGTTTGTGATCATAACATCTGCATTTGGATAAATCTCTTTTATCAAACTTAAATCATGCATTCCCTCAACAACAATGACTTCTTTAAATGTATTTTCTTTAGCGTAATCCATGTTTTTCAAAATACTCATTCATTCTTTCTAATTCACTTGGAATTTCTATTTTCTGTGGGCACTTAGGTAAACATTCTCCACATTCAATGCACATAGATGCATCCGCATCTTCTTTAACTAAATGGGCAAATGATCTTTTCGCTCTATCTTCATCTTGATACATTGAATAAGCATTGAATATCCTAAAGTTTCCTGGAATATTCACACCGTGAGGACAAGGCATACAATAATTACAAGATGTACAAGGAACTTCTTCTAATTTCAATAAATCTTCTCTTACTTCCATAATAAGCTTCGATTCATCTTCATTTAAAGAATCAAAATGAGCAAAAGTCTCAATATTGTCTTTCACTTGTTCAAAGTTACTCATACCACTTAAAATTACTTTGACATTCGGAAGACTTCCTACATAACGAAACGCCCAAGAAGCAATTGATTTATTTGGTTCTCTGTCAATTAATTTTTGTTCAACTTTTTGATTAAACTTAGCCAAACTACCACCCTTGACTGGTTCCATCACAATAACAGGTATCCCTTTTTCTGTTAGTATTTGATACCCTTCAATCCCTTGTTGATGTTCGATATCCATATAGTTTAGTTGAATTTGCACGAAATCCCATTCATATAAGTCAACCCATTTTTTAAATGTTTCTAAATCGTCATGAAAACTAAATCCAATATTTTTTAGCTTACCTTCATCGCGAAATTGTTCTAAAATCTCCAAGACACCTAATTCAACTGTCTGATCATATCGCTCTTTATTGACTGCATGAATTAGATAGAAATCAAAATACTCAACACCAGTTTTTTCTAATTGCTCATGAAAAATACGGACGACATCTTCTTTTGTTTTACAATCCCATAATGGCAATTTATCTGCTAAAAAATAAGATGACCTCGGTTTGTCTTTAAGCAATTCTCTTACAATAACTTCGCTTTTTCCACCATGATAAGGATAGGCTGTGTCAATATAATTAACACCTCTTTCCATAGCATAATCCATCATTTTCTTGGTCAAATCAAAATCTACTTCGCCGTCTTTTTCAGGAAACCTCATACATCCAAATCCTAAAAGAGAGACTTGTTCTTCTTTATTACCTATATGAATTCTTCTCATCTTCATAACTTGTACTCCTCCTTAAAATATCTTCTCTTTATCTTTTTATTAATGATTAGAGGCACCACTCTTTGCTTCACTTCAATGTTCACATTCCCAGCATTTGATTCTTCTCCATCAGTATTCCATTTATGATGATGATCTGTAGTAATGCGTAATTTAGACGATCTAAATCGCTGTACTCCAGGCAAAAAAGTTGGTGATAACAAAAATGAAATAAAGTATAGTAAGTTATTGAATAGCGGTATATAACGGTACAAAACCACATCTACTTTTCCATCATTTAATATTGGTTTTTGTACAATATTAAATCCTGCAACTTTTTTAGAATTCACCACCATAATAAGTGAAAAATATCCTCGGATAACACCCTCATCATGCTCAATTTTTGTCTTAATCATTGGGATAGTAAAAAACTCCTTAATCCCCGTTAATATATATGCAAAGTATCCTATATACTTTTTCAGCCTTGAATCTGTAACATAGGAAATATCAACATATGTCCCCATCGCAGTAACATACATAAAATAACCATGATTACTTTTTACCAAATCAATATATTCAACTTCATCTTCTAAAATGACATCCATCGCTTTTTTAATATTCTTTGATATCTTCAAAGTACCAGCGATATCACACGCAGTTCCAGAAGGTAAATATCCAACTTTTGGAACATATTCTGCTTCAGCCAAACCATTTATACACTCGTGAAGAGTCCCATCCCCACCAGCAATTATCAATAAGTCAACTTGCTCTTCAGCAGCGTTCCGCGAAAGATAAATCGCATCCTTTTTTCTTCTTGTTTTTTTAATTGAAACCTCATACCCTTCATTGTTTAATCGATCAACAACATAAGGTATCTCATCAACAAATTTCTTTTTCCCACTAACAGGATTATATATTAGCGTACATTTTTTCATGTTATCACCCTTCTAACAGGATTATTATACCATAGCTTGCATAATTTAAAAAGGCTATGATATGCATATCATAGCCTTTTTCTTTACTTAATAAGTGTCTGTGCCGCAGTGATGATTGCCGTGTTATAAACATCTTCACTATCACAACCACGCGATAAATCATTTACTGGTTTATTTAATCCTGCCAAGATTGGCCCCATTGCCTCAAAATTACCCAGTCTTTGCGCTATTTTATATCCGATATTACCAGAATTTAAATCTGGAAACACAAATGTATTTGCCTTTCCTGCGACTGTACTATTTGGATATTTTTTCTTTGCTACACTGCTTACAAATGCTGCATCAAATTGCATTTCACCATCAATTTGATACCCTGAATTCATTGCTTTTGCTTTCTTAGTAGCTTCAACTACTTTTTTTGTCTCATCCGTTTCAGCACTACCATTTGTAGAAAAACTAAGTAATGCTACTTGTGGTTCAATCCCAAACATTTCCGTTGCTTTTGCTGATTCAATCGCAAATTCAGCCAAATCATCACTTGATGGATTGGGATTGATTGCACAATCTCCAAAGATATATTTCTCTTCATCTCTAACCATTAAAAAGTATCCAAATGTTTTTGACACTCCTGGTTTTGTTTTAATAATTTGTAACGCAGGTCTAACCGTATCTCCTGTAGAATGAATAGCACCACTAACTAATCCATCTGCTTTATTCATAAATACAAGCATTGTTCCAAAATAATTTTCATCTAGCAACAATTTCATCGCATCTTCTTTTGTTGCTTTTCCTTTTCTTCTTTCAACAAAAGCATCAACCATTTCTGCGTATGCTTCATAATTATTTGGATCAATTACTTCGCAATTACCTAAATCATATTCTGGTGAAATGGTCTTTTTGTCCCCAATTAATATTGGTTGGATCAAATCTTCTTTTGCCAATCTAATTGCTGCCTCTACAATTCTTACATCACTGAATTCTGGGAAAACTATCTTAATATCTTTCCCTTTAATTTTCTCTTTTAATTGACTAATAATATCTGCCATATCGTTCACTCCTTTACCCTAACTTATTTTACAACAAATATATAATAATGCAATATCTTTCATATTATTCAAAAAAAATCCTGATTTATGGTAGAATATTTTTAGGTGATTATATGAATAAACTAACAACCATCCTATATGATTTAGATGGAACATTAATAGATACAAACAATGTTATCATAGAAAGTTTTAAGGCAACTTTTCAAAAACATTTTCCAGATATCCCTCTTTCTCGTGAAAAAATACTAACTTTTATTGGACCTACCTTGCAAGAGACTTTTGGAGAATATACGAACGATTTGTTCCTTATTGAAGATATGATTAATACTTACAGAAACTTCTATGTAGACTATGAAATGGGCAATTTTGAGATATATCCCGGTGTACTTGAAACAATTAAACAATTAAAACAAGATGGTTATCAACTCGGAATAGTGACATCAAAATTCAAAGAAGCGGCATGGCCAAGTTTTACTTATTATTCATTGGATGATTACTTCGATGTATTTATATCTTTAGATGATGTCGACCATCCTAAACCCCATAGAAATCCAATAGACATCGCTTTAAGCAAATTCCCATCAAACGGTAAGGCCATCATGATTGGTGACAACCAAGGAGATATTTTAGCTGGTAAAAACGCTGGTATCTATTCAGCAGGAGTTGCTTGGAGTGAAAAAGGTAGTATGCATCTCATGGAAGTAAACCCTGATTTTATGTTGGGATCAATGAGCGATATATTTACCATCATAAAAAAAATAAATAAGGAGGATTTATAATGGATTGTATTTTTTGTAAAATCATCAATAAAGAAATACCTGCCAATATTGTTTATGAAAATGAATACGTATTAGCCTTCTTAGACATTACACAAGGAACAAAAGGACATACTTTAGTCATTCCAAAAACACATAGTAAGAACATCCTAGAAGTAGACACAGAATCGTTAAACCATGTCTTTACCACAACACAAAAAATAGCGAAAGCGATTCAAAAAGCTTTTGATCCAATTGGTATTAACATCATTAATAATACCAATAAGCCACTTCAAAGCGTCTTCCATTTTCATGTTCATATCATTCCAAGGTATGAAGATGATGGTGTTGTTATTAGAACAAATAATAATCACGGTAAGCACTCTAATGAAGAACTTCTATCAACAACAAAAGCAATTACTCAAAACATGTGAAATGTCTCATATTCATTGAGACATTTTTTATTATTTTCATTTCGAAAAATCCTTTTAAATAGATATTTCCCGGTGGTTTGAAAACCATTTTAATATCATCAAAAAGAACAACACAACGCAAATAATTATTGTTGCAATCAAGAAAGCAGACTGCATTGAGTATTGAAAACTAATCCACGCCATTAAAGGTCCAGAAATGAGTTGCCCTATCGCATCAGTTTGAGACATAGTAGAAAGTACTGTAGCCTTAATTGCGATTGGTGTTTCTCTAACCTGAATCAATTCGATGAGTGGTTCTTTTGCTTCACGTACAATTTGAAAAACAATGAAACCACTGACAGCGATATACGCAGATTCCATATACGTGAATATCAATAATCCTCCAATCATCATGATGGTGAAATAAATCAACCATGTATAAGCGTATTTTGCTTTATGTACATGTTTTTCAACGATTGAAAGCAACAAAAATCCAAGCAATGCAATTGATAAAGCCACGATAGAAGTAATCCAAATTGGCGAGACGCCACTCAATATTTCTCTAAATCCAATTTCATCTAAAATAAAGATTTCGTTTAAACGATCGATTCCCTCGCTGTATAATCCAAGAAAAAAAATAACAATCCAAAGGACACGCAATATTTTACTCTTCCAAATATGTTTTGCTCCACTTATGAGTTGAATAAAATAGCTCTTAATCATTGATGTGTGATGATTCACAGGAACAAACAAATGTTCTTTCACAAAGAAAAATACATAAATTGATAATCCCATAAATAATATACCACTGAAGGCCATCGCCCATCTAACCGAAATAGATCCTATTAGAGCCGCACTTAATATCCCTAACACAATCGCTGCTTTACGATATTTCGCTGCTTTAACAAATGTTTGTTCAATCTGTTCATTTCTTGTTTCATCTGATACCCAAGCAGAAAGAGCACCGCTAATAAAGGTATATCCAAATCCCCATAAACTTTGACTAAGAAATATTACCCAAAAGGTGGTTGTACTTGTCTCTAAAAATAACCCCAATGAAACAATAAACAACCCAATAAATATCGAAAGTTTTCGACTCTTTAAATCGGCTAAAATTCCCGTAGGGATCTCAAACAAAAAAACACTAACTTCGAGTGCTGTTCCTAAAAATATGAGCTGATATGGTTCTAACAAAGCCACATCAATTCGATAAATTGCTGATGCAGTAAAATAAAGTAAAAAACCATAAGACATTAATGCTGATATCCATAAGTACTGTTTCCTTGCGTTCATCTAGTCCTCCACATAACGTTCTACACTTATCATATCAAAAGAGGCTGTAAAGAAATGAAATCTTAAATGATTTCTGACTTTACAGTCTTTC
>ENA-OSAI01000592-OSAI01000592.1-marine-sediment-metagenome-genome-assembly--contig:-NODE-592-length-11247-cov-11.538152_pt1 | contig 11247 bp, 8 predicted proteins | sample MGYA00237871_ERZ529316 | MGnify/ENA primary metagenome ERZ529316 (study PRJEB26369, sample SAMN03142814) | marine sediment metagenome | biome: marine; feature: borehole; material: sediment... | reverse complement strand
CGACGGGCCGCCGCGGGTGGTGGCCCTGGGATTCCAGCTCGCCGACGGCAAGCTGGTCGGGCCGCAGGATTTCTTCGCCGACACCGCCTTCGACAACGCCAGGAAGCTGGCCAACGACCTGGCGGATTACATGCGAGGCCTCGGGCCCTTCGAGCCCCATCGCCTGCACCTTGACGAGATGGAGTACACCACCCTGCCGGACGTCATGGCCAGGCTGCGGGACAGGTTCGAGGAGATGGATGAATAAGGGGATGAGGGCCCACCCCCCGGTGGGCCCTCAACTGTTACCCGAGACCACCCTCAGCCCGGTCCTCTCGAGCACAACGCGGTCGCCCTCCACCCTGACCCGGACGTAGCTGCCGGGCCGCATGCCCGCCGCCTCCAGGATCGCCCGCGGCAGCTTGACCTCGCCGCGCAGAAGCTCTACACGCCGTCGTCGGTCTTGCGCTCTAGAAGTCATGGTGAAGCCCCCTCAGTTGTGGGAACAGTATAACACCATCGGGGGATGAAGACTGTCGAAGCGGCTCGGTGGGGGCACGCTAAGAAGGTCGGCTCCCTTGTGACGGGAAGGGAAACCAGGTCCTGCCTGCGAATAGAGAAGAGACGTCATACTGGTGAGGTAGATCTGCCGTGTGGAACTCCCTTTTCGCCCTCGTACGGGACCTCCCTCCCGAGGTCGCCGTAGTGTTTGTGGCCATGCTGCCCGTAGTGGAGCTGCGAGGGGCCATTCCCCTCGGCATCTCCCTCGGGGTCCATCCCCTCGAGGCCTTCATCCTGGGGGTGGGGGGCAACCTGGTGCCGGTCCCCCTGATCCTCCTGTTCATGGAGCCCGTCTCGGCCAGGCTGCGTCGTGTGGGGGCCCTGCGGCGGGTTATCGACTGGGTCCTCGGCAGGACCGCGGCCAGAACCCACCGGCTGCGGAGCTACGGGCTCATAGGTTTGGTGCTCTTCGTGGCCACCCCACTGCCCTCTACCGGCGCCTGGACGGGGGCTTTGGGGGCCTCTCTCCTGGGCATGGGGAAACGGGCGAGCTTCCTGGCCATCGCCCTCGGAACCTGCCTAGCGGGTGTCGTGGTGACGGCCTTGAGTGTGCTCGGTATGATTTCCGTGAAGACTATGGGTTGAAGACGACAGAAGTAAAGGTGGGATTTGAGAGTGAACGCGCTAGTGAAAAGAGGAGTAGACCGCATAACCTGGGCCGGCAGGGGGATGCCCGTGCTCGGGTCCATCAGGGAGAGATGGCAGAAGGAGAGGCCGCTTGAAGGGGTGAGGGTGGCGGCGTGCCTACACGTGACGACGGAGACAGCCAACCTCCTCATAACCCTGAAGGAGGGCGGCGCTGAGGTGCGGCTGTGCGCCTCCAATCCGCTGAGCACCCAGGACGACGTGGCCGCAGCGCTGGACGAGGTTTACGGCGTGGCCACCTTCGCCGTACGGGGCGAGGATCGGGACACCTATTACGAGCACATCCACCGGGTCCTGGACCTAAAGCCCCATGTGACCATGGACGACGGCGCGGATCTGGTTAACGTCCTCCATTCCGACCGCCGCGAACTGCTCGACGGGGTATTGGCGGGAACCGAGGAGACGACCACCGGCGTCATAAGATTGAAGGCCATGGAGAGGGACGGTGTGCTGGAGTGCCCGATCATAGCCGTTAACGACGCCCGGACCAAGCACATGTTCGATAACCGCTACGGCACCGGGCAGTCCACCATAGACGGCCTCCTGCGGGCCACCAACCTGCTGGTGGCCGGCACGACCCTGGTGGTGGTGGGCTACGGCTGGTGCGGCAGGGGAGTGGCCGCGCGGGCCCACGGCATGGGCGCCCGCGTGGTCGTCGTCGAGGTCGACCCCCTGCGGGCCCTCGAGGCGACCCTGGACGGCTACTGGGTGACGGATATGGAGGAGGCGGCCCGTATGGGCGACGTCTTCATAACCACCACCGGTAATATCAACGTCATCGACACCCCGCATTTCGCCCTGATGAAGGACGGGGCGATGCTCGCCAACTCCGGCCACTTCGACGTGGAGATCAACCTCAAGGGGTTGGCGGCGATGGCCCGTGAACGGCGAAAGGTGCGGGAGAACGTGGAGGAGTACCTCCTCGAGGACGGCAGGAGGCTCTACGTCCTGGCCGAGGGGCGGCTGTTGAACCTCGCGGCCGCCGAGGGCCACCCGGCCCAGGTCATGGACATGAGCTTCGCCAACCAGGCCCTCTGCGTGGAGTGGTTGGTTACTAAGAGGCCGTCCCTCGAGAGGAAGGTGTACAGCGTTCCGGAGGAGATCGATAGGGAAATAGCCAGGTTGAAGCTGGCCAGCATGGGGGTCCGGCTCGAGAAGCTGACCCCTGAACAGGAGCAGTACCTGGCCAGCTACTCACTGGGCACCTGAGGTGATGCCATTGAAGAGCGGCAGAAGGGCGGCCCTGGTCGGGCTCATCCTGCTCGTCGTGGTCTGGGTGGGCGCAGGGGCCGTTCCGGCCCTGGCGGCTGACGACGCGGACTCGTCCCTCTCGGCTGGGCTCGAGCTCATCGCCGATGTGGTCAGGTATATCCGGGCCCATCACGTCTCCGAGGTAACCCTCGATGAGCTCATCGAAGGGGCCATCGAGGGGATGCTGTCCGTGCTCGGCGACGACTACTCGGCGTACATGACCCCGTCAGAATACGAGGAGTTTAACATCGACATACAGGGGAGCTACAGCGGTATCGGGGTGGTCATCACCCAGAGGGGCGAGTACATCGTTGTGGTATCGCCCTTCGAGGGCAGCCCCGGCCAGGAGGCTGGGCTCCAGCCCGGTGACCGCATCGTCAGCGTCAACGGCCGAGACATCGTCGGCATGACCGTTGAGCAGGCGGCCCGGCTCATCCGCGGCCCTGCAGGCACGACGGTGAGGCTGGGCATCGAGCGCGACGGCACGACCTTCGAGGTGGAGATCGTCAGGCGCGAGATCGTCCTGCACACCGTGGAGGGACGGATGCTCGAGGACGGGATCGGCTACATCAAGGTCGCCCTCTTCGACCAGCGGACGGCGAGCGAGTTCGGGCAGAAGCTCTCAGAGCTTAAGGAAAAGGGCCTTAAGGGCCTCATCCTGGACCTCAGGGATAACCCCGGCGGGCTGCTCTCCGCTTCCGTGGAGGTGGCGGGGTACCTGGTTCCGCCGGGCCCGGTGGTGCGCGTAGAGGACCGCGCCACGGGCCGGCAGGTCTTCCGGTCGGACACCCCGGCCCTGGGCGTCCCGCTGGTGGTCCTGGTCAACGGGGGCACGGCCAGCGGCGCCGAGATCGTGGCCGGCGCGGTTCGCGACCACGGCGTGGGCATCTTGGTGGGAACCAGGACCTTCGGCAAGGGCAGCGTGCAGTCCATCATCGACCTCGAGAACGGGGGCGGGCTCAAGATCACCACCGCCCGTTACCTGACCCCGGCGGGGACGGCCCTCGACGGCAGGGGCCTGGAGCCCGACGTCGTGGTGGAGCCCCTGCCGCCGCGGGAGGAGGAGGCCGAGTTCCCGGCCTTCCAGTTCAAACGCGAGCTCAGGCGGGGCCTCATCGGCCTCGACGTCCTCGACCTGCAGCAGAGGTTGAGGGCCCTCGGTTACGATCCCGGGCCCATCGACGGCATTTTCGGGCCCCTCACCGAACGTGCCCTGAGGCGTTACCAGCAGGACCGGTCCCTGCAGCCCACCGGGGCGCTCGACGAGGCCACGGCGGCCACCCTGGGCCGAGCCCCCGACGGGGAGACGGAGCCTCCCTCAGGCGACAGGCAGCTGGATGAGGCCCTGGCCATCTTGCGGGACCAGATCAGATAGGCTCCTCACCTGCCTGTGGGGGGCCACATTACCCCCAAAAGAGGACGTTCGTGTGCGAAATTATAGGGGGAGGGCCCCGGAGCGGGGCCACTACACCCACCTCATCCTTGTGGAAGCGCCCGGCGCCAGGGCGCTTCCTCTTTTGTACCCCTGACGCAGTTTGTAACAGTTGAGTAACAATGGGAGGGGCGATTTTCTTTATGGGAGGAATGGAATACTAAGTAAGAGAAGTAAAACATCCCGCCCTGTTGATTCCATCCGAATTTCCGCCGAAGGAGAATCCGGATCTTGAAATCGCTGCCAGTGCTCTTAATCCTAGCGTTAGCGACCCTGTTTCTATCAGGTTGTGGCCAGGAATCCCTGGTGCCCCCGACCCAGGTCGCTCCGCTCCCGGCGACGGCCGAGGTGCTCGGCCCGGAGACGGGGGACGAGGTGGACCTTCGCGAGGTGCCGAGGCGGGACCTGGACCTCCTGTGGTCCGAGACCTACGACGACGTCTTCTCCACCTCCCTCTCCCGCGATGGCTTGGTCATCGTGGCCAGCGGGAACCTCGGCCCGCGCTGGAACAGCAGGATCGGGTTCAACGTCTACGACCGAGAGGGGAACCTCCTGTGGCAGTACCGCTTCCGGGACCGCGGTTACCGGAGCGTGTGGACGGAGGTCCTGGGGCAGGGGCGCTATGTGGCTGCCGCCTCCTACTACTATGACTCCTCAGGCCACGTCCACCTCTTCGAGGGCGGGACGAGGCTGTGGTCGGTTCCCGTCAAGGGGCCAGTGTCGGTGGCCATGCCCCCTGAGGGGGACTATCTGGCCATCATCGACCACGTGGCCTCGGCCCTGATGGTCTACGATACGGCCGGGAACCGGCTGATGCGCACGGAGGTCGGTGAGGACGCCCAGGTAGATATAGTCATCGGGGGGCAGTTGATCCTCCTCAAGGACGAGGGGCAGGTGGCCCTCCTGACGCCGGAGGGGACGCGGATATGGGGCTATCCCCTGGAGGGGACGATAAAGAGGAACATCGCCCTGTCTCATTCCGGTGACCTGGTGGCCGTGGCCACCGGCGACGCCGATAGCGTGCTCTACGTCTTCGACCGGAGCGGGGAGCTGCTGTGGAAATACGTCCTGTTCCCCTCGGGCACCAACGAGCTCACCTTCAGCGCCGACGACCGATACCTGGCGGTGTATAACGTCGGGCGTCGCGGCGGGGTTTACGTCTTTGACGTCGAGAGCGGCGACCTCCTGTGGCGACGGTTCTTCCGGACGCCCTCGGGCCACCTCTCGGATATCAGAGACGTCGTCTTCTACCTCGCCGAGGAGGATTACCTCCTGCTGGTGGACCACGTAGATATCTTCGAGGTGGACGGTGAGCCCGTCGAGGAGCATCGGCTGCTGGCCTTCGACGAGGCGGGCCGGGCCCTGTGGTGGACGCCCCTCGGCGTGAACGTAGAGGTAGACCTGTCGCGGGATGCCACCACCTGCGTCGTGAGCACCAGCCCGCCCGTCGATGTGGCGGGACGGCAAGCCTGTGAGCTCAAGGCCTTCGACTTGGACGCGGCCCTGCGGGAGACCCTCAGCCCTGGGCCGGGATCCATCGAGAGATGAGTGGTGAGGGCGGATGAGACGTGCGCGCGCCATAGGGCCCTCCCGGGGCCGACGAGCCTTGGGAGCTTTCTTGTGCTTGACCCTTCTTCTGCTGCTTCTCCCCTGGCCCACCAACGCCGACCAGTTCGCCTGGTCATATCCCGATACCGTCGGCCACTGGGCGGAGCGCGAATTGGCCGTCCTCACTGCCCGTGGGGTCATAGAGGGCTATCCCGACGGGTCCTTCCGCCCCGGCCGCACCCTCACCAGGGCCGAGTTCGCCAAGATGCTGGTGGTGGCCTTGGGCTACGACCGTGGGGTTGATGTGCTGGCCGCCGTTCCCTCCCGTTTCTCCGACGTCCGCGAGGGACACTGGGCTGCCGGGCACATCGAGAGGGCCGCTGAGCTCGGCCTGGTGGAGGGTTACGAAGACGGCACCTTCCGTCCCGAGAGGGGCGTGACGCGGGTGGAGATGGCCGCTATGGTGGTCAGGGTCCCGGGACTCGCGGGCGGCGAAGTGCGGCCTTCGCTCACCGAGTTCGCCGACGCGGCGGAGATCCCCACCTGGGCCGGCTCCTACATATCCCAGGCCGTCCACGAAGGCCTGTTAATAGGATTTGAGGACAGGACGCTGCGGCCGGCGAGGCTCACCACCAGGGCCGAGGCAGTGGTGCTCCTGTACCGCCTGCTGGAGAAGCGCGGCGAGCTCTGGGACGTGCGGGGAGAGGTCGTGAGCGCGGCGGACGGTTCGGTGTCCCTGGCCCTGCCGGGCTATTCACGCCCCCTGGCCCTGCCCGTCGCCCCCGACGCTCTCCTGCTGAGGAACGGGCTCCCGGTCGGCCCGACGGACCTCCAGCCGCTCGACGAGCTGGTGGGGGTACTGGGCCCCGAGGGGGAACTGGTTTACGCCGAGGTCTCCTTCCAGGAGGTGGCGGGGTACCTGCTCGAGCTCGACGGCCTCCTGGCCTCCTACGTGACCAGTGACGAGCTGAGGTCCACGGTGGCCCTCCGGCCCGACGTAGTCGTCTTTCGGAACGGGGCGGCCGCCTCCCTCAGGGACCTGCGCCCCGGCGACCGGCTGTACATGGTCCTGGACCGCGAGGGCGCGGCTCGCTACCTGGAGGCGGTGACGGTGGACCTCAGCGGCCGGATCCTCGGCCGCGGCCCTCAGGGCCTGGAGGTCCTGACCGGTGAGGGCGAGAGCCGCACCTATCAGGTGGCCCCGGGGGTGGTTATATATATAAGTGGGGAGCCCGCGGCCTTTGGGGACCTAGCGCCGGGCCAGATCATCGAGGCGGCCGCGCTGGATGACGGCGGCCGGATCCTTTACCTGGAAGTGAGATAGGTGAGACGTCTCCTGCATCTTTCCCTCGTAATATTGCTGCTGCTGACGATGGCTCCCGTGGGGACCGCCGAGCCCCTGCAGCAGGACGTGCAGCTGGCCATCGCCATCAACAGGGAGGCCGTGGGGCTCCCCGAGTTCCTACAGGAGACCGGGGCCACGGGCGCGGGGGTGGTCATCGCCATCATCGACACCGGGGTTGACCCCGGCCACCCCGACCTGAGCTTCACCAGCGACGGCCGGAACAAGATCATCGACTGGCGCGATTTCACGGCCGAGGGCAGGGTGGACACGGGGCTCGTGGCCTTCGCCACGGGCGACCTGGTGCGTATCGGGGACGAGGCCTACCTCCTTCCCCCGGTGCGGTCCACGAGCGGGCGCTACCGCTACGGTTTCTTTCGCGAGGATCAGCTCGATGCAGGGGGCAACCTGGGCCATGACATAGACCACGACGGACGGACGGGAGAGTCCTTCGCCGTCCTCCTGGTAGACGCCTCTGCATGGGACGTCTACGACACGGTGTTCGTGGACACCGACGGCGATCGCTCCTTCGCCGATGAAACCCCCCTGAGGTCCTTCCGCGAATCGCGGCGGGTGGGCTGGTTCGGCGACATCGAGTCCGCGGCCAAGACCCCCTTCGTGGTGAGCCACCTCGACCCCGGAGGCGCCTACGTGTTCCTGGGCTTCGACGGGAACGGACACGGAACCCACGTGGCCGGCATTGCCGCTGGCTTCGCCGGTTACGAGGGCGGCATCACGGGCCTGGCGCCGGGCGCCCAGATCATGAGCCTCAAGGCGCTCGGGTCTTCCGGCGACGGCAACTGGCAGGACATATCGGCGGCCGTCCAGTACGCCGCGGAGCAGGGCGCGGATATTATCAGCATCAGCGTGGGCGGGGTCGTGGACATCAGCGAGGAGGGCAGCGAGGAGTCCCAGCTGATCGCACGCGTGGCGGAGGAGTACGGCGTGTTGTTCGTCCTGGCGGTCGGCAACGGCGGGCCGGGCGTCGGATCGGCGGTGACCCCGGGCGTCGTCACCGGGTCGATCACCGTGGGAGCCTTCGTGTCGCCGGAGATGTGGCGGCAGCAATACGGGTACCAAGTGCCGGAGCCCGGCTTATGGAGCTTCAGCGCCGTCGGGCCGCGTAAGGACGGCGGCCCCGCGCCGGACATCGTGGCCCCGGGCAGCGCGCTGTCGACGGTCCCCGAGTGGTTCGCCCCTCGAGGCCAGGCTTGGTTCGAGGGGACCAGCATGGCGGTGCCCCACGTGGCGGGGGCCGCGGCGTTGCTCTTGGACGCGTCGCGGCGTGCGGGCATGCAGGTGGACGCGGCAGCCCTGGTCAGGGCCCTGATGCAGAGCGCCGACCCCGTCCCGGGATACCACCTGGTGGAACAGGGCTACGGCCTCCTCAATCTGTGGGAGGCCTGGCGGGTTCTCAAGGACGGGGGCGGGGCCGGGGGGCTCGTGCACTTTCATGAGGAGGGGCGGACGCTACGAGGCCTGTACTACCGGGGCGGGCCGCTGCCGGGCCGCGTGGAGGTGCAGGTGGAGAACCTCTCCGAGGACGTCCTGCGGCTGAGCTTCTCCGAGGTCCCCGGCTGGCTGGCCTTGGAGCCCGCTGACCTCACCCTGCCGCCGGGCACCTCCAGGCCGCTGGCGCTCCTCTTCCGTGGTCGCGATCCGGGCCTCTACAGCGGGGTCATCCGCGCTGCGGCCGGCCAAGGGCCAGCGCCCGAGCTGTGGGATACCGTCATCATACCCTACGAGTTCACGAGGGATAATAACTGGAGCGTGTCGGCCGAGGGGGAGCTGGGCCCCGGCCGGTACGCGCGGTATTTCTTCCGCGTTCCCCCGGGCGCCACCGAGCTGTCGCTGACCCTGAGGACGGCCCTGGACGAAGACAGGGCCCCCCTGGGTAGGGTGCGCCTCCAGGTCTTCCGGCCTGACGGCAGCATGGCCTACACGGGCGATTACGTGGGCGCCCCCAGGGAAACCGGGCTCAACATGACGCGCTACACCCTACATCAGCCCGAGCCGGGGGCCTGGGAGGTGGTCGTCTACAGCTCGGCGTCCCTCTCCGATTACGGGCTCGAGGCCTCCCGGTACTTCGTCGGGGCTCGGGTTAGCGGCATCTGTGCTGAGGGGCCCCTGCGGCTGTGGCTCCCCGCCGGCGAGGAGGCGGTGACCCTGGAGTCGACGCTGACTCTCATCAACCAGGACTGGGGTTTCTTCGGCGGCGCCGAGGGGTACGGGCTCTATGAGCGGCCGCTGTTCACCAGGCGGAAGCTCGATCTTAACGCCGACGGCACCAGGACCTACCTCCTCGACCCCGTGGAGTCGTTGGAGCTCTTGAGGGTGGAGATCGCCAACCCCGACGCGCCCGTGGCCGACCTGGACCTCTTTCTGTACCGCTACCGGGAGGGTGGCCTGGAAGAGGTGGCCTCCTCCAGACGGGCTGGGACCAGCCACGAGGTGATCGAGGTCCAGGACCCGGAGCCGGGAGAGTACGTCGTCCTGGTCGAGGGGTACGCCTCTCGTGCTGGCACTTCCTTCGACCTCATCGAGGTGCGTCTACCGGCCGCCGGGGCGGTCGTGCTCGAGGACTCACCGGCCTACCACCGGCTCGGTGAGTCGTGGGAGGTGCCCCTGCGGGTGACGGTGCCGCCTGGCGAGGGCCGATACCTGGCGTATATACTGGTCAGGAACCTTACCTCGGGCGAGGCTGTGGCGGTGCTGCCCCTGGAGGTGTGGAGAGGGGGCGAGCCCTTGGTGGCTCAGGTAAGCTATCCCGCCCTCGAGGTAGGCGAGCCGGGGTACCTCAGGGTAACGGTCAGGGATTCCCGGAGTTGGGCGCCCGTGGAGGCCAGGGTTACGGTAAAGGGCGTGGCCTATGAGACCACCGGGGGAGAGGTCTTCGTGCCCTACACGCTGCAGAGCGCGCTGGACCGGCTGGACATCCTGGTGGAGACCGAGCGCGTCTATCAGCAGGTGACCCTTCCGGTGAGGGTGAAGTATCAAGGGGCGGGCGCGTCGCCGTCCGAGCCCGTGCCCGAGAGCTGGCGCAGGCGCCTCTACCATCTCAGGCGGACGACGCTGGGCGAGCGGGAGGCATCGCACGAGGGGTTCTGAGACATAAGGCAACAGGGAGGTATCGCGCGGGATGCAGTTGTTCATCGACACCGCCAACGTGAGCGAGATCAGGGAGGCCCACGACCTCGGCGTCATCAGCGGGGTCACCACCAACCCCACTCTGGTGGCCAAGGAGGGCCGGGAGTTCAAGGAGGTCTTGGAGGAGATAGCGGGGATAGTCTCCGGGCCCATCAGCGCTGAGGTGCTGGCCACCGAGGCCGAGGGCATGGTTGTGGAGGCCCGTGAGCTCGCCGCCATCAGCGACAACATCGTGATCAAGATCCCCATGACGGCCGAGGGCCTCAAGGCGGCTAAGAGACTCAAGGCCGAGGGCATAAGGACCAACGTCACGCTGGTCTTCTCGGCCAATCAGGGCCTGCTGGCGGCCCTAGCCGGCGCCACCTACGTCAGCCCCTTCGTCGGCCGGCTGGACGACGTGGGACAGGACGGCATGGAGGTCGTGGAGCAGCTGAGCGAGATCTTCGAGGTCCACGGCCTGGAGACGAGGATCATAGCCGCCAGCATCCGGCACCCCCAGCACGTGCTGGAGGCGGCGCTGGCCGGCGCGGACATCGCCACAGTGCCCTACCCGGTCCTCATGCAGATGCTGAAACACCCCCTTACGGAGGTCGGAATCGAACGGTTTTTGGCGGATTGGCGGAAGGCGAAGGTCAGGCGTTGACCGCGTTACCCCGCGGTGCTATGATCATAACGCCGCGAGAGCACTAGGCCTTCCCAATCGCCTCGACGACAGGCGGGGGCCTAGGTGCCAGGCCCCCTGAACCTACCACTATTCGCTTTCCGAGGTATAAATCATCAGCAGAGTGGTAATAGATAGCAGGGCAGGACCCTTCAGATACGCCAATCCGAGCCTTTTCCTCTTTAGCTGAACACCTTTTCCCTTTTCAAAGGTCGGTGGGGTTGAAACTTGTTCTTTGTGAGGTGGCAAGAGATTTGAACGTGAGCGAACTGGAAGCCATGACCTTGCCGGAGTTGCACAAGATAGCCAAAAAGCTCAACATCGCCGGCTATAGCTCTCTTAGGAAAAAGGAACTGGTCTTCGCCATTATCAAGGCCGAGACGGAGCAGGACGGCATGATGTTCGTGGAGGGAATCCTGGACATCATGCCCGACGGCTACGGGTTCCTACGGCCCGGCGACTACCTTCCCTCCGGCGACGACATCTACGTCTCTCCTTCCCAGATCAGGCGCTTTGACCTCAGGACAGGTGATCTTATCTCCGGCAAGGCCCGGCAGCCCAAGGACAACGAGCGGTATTGCGCCCTACTCAGGGTCGACGCCGTCAACGGGGTAGACCCCGAGGAGCTGGTCGACAGGGTGCACTTCGAGGCCCTCACCCCCATCTTCCCCGAGGAGCGTT
>ENA-OSAI01000588-OSAI01000588.1-marine-sediment-metagenome-genome-assembly--contig:-NODE-588-length-11302-cov-16.228950_pt1 | contig 11302 bp, 8 predicted proteins | sample MGYA00237871_ERZ529316 | MGnify/ENA primary metagenome ERZ529316 (study PRJEB26369, sample SAMN03142814) | marine sediment metagenome | biome: marine; feature: borehole; material: sediment... | reverse complement strand
TTTCTTTTGGAAAGCTATAAGAGAAAGCTTTTGATTTGTCATTGAAACCACTCCCAATCGAACTAGCGTTTGATTATATTATATCAAACATTAGTTCGGATTGGAAGGGGTTGCTGATTAAAAGGTATAGTCATTAAAAGAAAAAAAGAAAATAAAAAGAAAATAAGGTATATTTTTTTCATAGAGACCTCATCCTTTCTATGTAAAATTTTGTCCCTATGAGGTTTCTATTTTTTTATTGACTACCTTTTTTCCTGCTTCTCCTACTAAAATTTTACACTAACGATCTTTTAATTGATATATTCAAACACCTTATTCCCGTGATTATCATAAATTACCCCGGGGTCACCGCTGTTATTCCAGATATATGCCCCCGTCCATTTTAAATCCGTCGGCGGATTATCAAAGGCATTTTTTCCACTCCAGATTCGCACCTGCTTCCCTGCTTTTAGAATGAAACTGTTTGGAAAATAGAAGGTTTGATTTCCCTTTATACTGACCAGCTTCCATCCGCTCATATCAATATCCGTTGTTCCTTTATTTTCAATCACTACGACCTCATTTTTAAGGTCAATACTCTTTATAACTACATTGCCATATTTATCCCCCACCGTTGGCTTTTCTTTTGCTCCCTCAGTATCTTTGTAATCTTTCTCTCTAAATATCTTCAGCGTTGTTCCATCCGTAACGATAACTATCGTTCCGTTTAAATCGGTCCTTAAAACTTCTATATTCCTTTCGGATAACCTTTGTAATGTTTCCTGGTGAGGATGTCCGTATCTGTTGTTTTTGCCTACCGAAATTACCGCTATTGATGGTTTTATTGACTGCAGCAGTGCGTTTGACGTTGAGGAATTGCTTCCGTGGTGGCCTACCTTTAAAACGTCTACTGCCGGTGTTTTGCCGATAAGTTTTGTTTCAACATCCGACTCAAGATCGCCTGTAAATAAAAACTCATTGTCTCTGTAGTCAAGCAGGGCCACAACAGAATTATCGTTGGTACCATCATATCCGTCGCCCAGCTCGATTATATCAAGGTCTATATCATCGCCCATGTCAAAGTGTAAATCATCGTCTTCCAGATAAATAGCTCCTTCATGGTTAACCTCATAATTGACGGCCGTCCAGTAGTCTTGGTATGTCTTTGTGTCCGCAGCTTCTCCGGAATCTATTATTCTTTCTACCCTGAAAGCTTTTAGAACATCGTCCAGTCCCCCTATATGATCTTCGTGGCTGTGGGTTGCTATCAGTATTTCTATATCGTCTACGTTCTGATTTTTAAGGTAGTTTACAACTAAACTTCCGTCCGCATTGTTGCCCCCGTCAATCAATATATCGTAATTGTTAGGCGCCTGTATGTATATTGAGTCTGCCTGGCCAACATCCAAAAAGTGAACTTTTACTATTTGATCTCCTGCCCTTTCCCGTTCTCTATAACGGGTTTGTATTCTAATTACCCCGTTGTTCCAAATAACTTTGTCACCGAGGGCTTCTCCCACAAAACGCAGAGGTATAAAGGTGCTGCCGTTTATTAACTGTGCCTCAACGGTCAACCGTTTTTTCTCACCATTTACAAATGCGGTTTTGCTTCCTATTGGAAGTTTGACTTCTTTACCGTCTCGTATTCCTATAGCCGTTCTCATTTTGCTGTCCCATTTAACCTCGCATCCCAATGCTTCAAAAAAGGCTCTCATAGGCACAAGGGTTGATCCGTTTTTAATGACAGGGGTAGGGATGAAGTTTTTCTCCTGGCCATTAATAAATACCTGAATACTATTAGAGGCCTGTGCTCCAGGTATAAAAACCATAACACTAAAAATAACTATTAAAAATAACGATACAATTTTCTTATCTATCAACCGCATCACCATCCTTTTATTAACTTTTTATAGTAAATATTATATAAAAAGGATTATATTTCCTTCTTTTTCTTAAAAAAAACAGGTCCTGTTTAAACCCTACACATCAAAAAATTTTATTTTTCATTCTATTTAAATCAATATCAAGAACTTTGGCTATTTTTAGCAACTCAACTGCTGAAAGAGTATTTTTTTAAATTTTTCTTCCAATTCCCCATAATTCATTGAAATCATATCAGCCAGAAGTCTCCTGGTCATCTTTTTTTCATACAGTATCATATCAATATATTTCCCTATATGCATTACCTTCACCTCCTAAAATTTTTTTTAAATAATTATAATATCGAACATTTAGGTCAAGGGGATGTATTCAAAAATTAATTTTAAAATTTATACTCACAAAAAAAGAAGCCCAATTAAGCAGCCTCTTTTTTATTTTTCTTCTTTTTTCTTTCTCTTAGTTTCTCAATTTTTTCTATAATATAGCTGGATGCCTCCATTACTTCCTTTAGATTGTTCTCTAATTCTTTTACATCATTGCCCCAACCTATTAAATAATCCCGTGAAAATGGATTATAAATTCCCAGGTAATTACTTACTATAAAGCTGACGGCTTCTGCCTGGCATTCTTTTTGTTCTTTTGTATACTGTTTTTCCTTATTCTTTTGATGCAGTATTTCATGCCCCCATTCATGTATAAGGGTTAAGGTCATATTAACGGAGCTACCCTTTTTAACCTCAATTTTACCTCCGTAACTGGCCCCTTCGGCTTTTGGATCCGCTCCAACCCTTTCAACCTCTTCTACCTTAATTCCATCTTCCTGAATTAAACTTTTTAATAAATTATATTCTTTTGCGCAGTCTCCCTCTATTTCGAAAAAGAATTCCGTAACATCTTCCTCATCCTTTACCCTTATCGTCTGGCTTATATCAAAAACATTTACTACACCGAAGTATGTAACCTGTTTTTCTTCATATACCAGATTACCTTCTTCATCTCTTACAACATTTCCATCTTCATCCTTTTTTTCGACCTTCTTTTTATAGGTCATAGGCGCTAAAATCTTTATAGCCTTTTCTCCCTTTTTAACCTGGTATCCCAACTTCTGCCACTTTCTATATCCTGCTACCCTGGTAGCATGCGGGCACTGCAGCTGAATTAAAAGCATATTATTCGGTGAATACCTGTGAAAGTTTGAAGCAAACTTCAGGTATTTTTCAAGCCTTTCTGTTTTTCCCTCTTTAACTTCCTCCAGCAGCTTTTCAAACCCTTCCCTCACCATTTTTTTAACCTTTTGATACTCTTTTCGATGTTTTTTCATTTTAAGAATACCTCCTTTTAATTGATATATTTTAAACCTTTTTCTTGTTTTTAATGCCTTTATGAAGAACCACAAACCATTTTCCTTTAGACTTAAACAAACACTTTTCCTTAAGCAGAACCTTAAAATCCTCCTTGTTTAGACGGCCGACCATCGACAAATCGCAAACAGGATGCCCCTTATACTCAACAAACCTTATACTTTTCTTCCTGCCTTTTACTAAAACGCTCTTCATTGAAATATCCTCCTTTAAAAGTTTTTTTAACTTTAAAACCCTAAACCTTTAACAAATCAAATTTGAAAAACCTTTTTCCAAAACCCCTCAATAAAAACAAAATCCCCCAGGGACCGAAGGTCAAGGGCACCCGCAGGGTGGGAGCGGCGGAGGTATGGCTCGGTACGGAGGAAGCCGCTCCGAACCCTTGAGCGAAGGTCTCCGGGGGATAAAATGCTTACTTTAAGAGGCTTTGGAAAAAAATAAAGGAATCCAAAATAGGATTCCTAAAACATAATAACTTTTGATAATTTTTTAAATTAATACAATTTCCTTGCTTTGTTTAACGTTATAGGGGTTTACTATAACTGCCGTGTATCCTTGTTCAGTCAAAAACCAGGCCTCATTTTCCTTATAGGTAGGCTATAAACCAAGTTTGTGCCAATACTTCAAGCCAGACATGAACTGTTTCAATTCCTTATAGGTAGGCTATAAACCTGATGGTGTGCGGGTTGATGCTGTATATGTTGAAGAGTTTCAATTCCTTATAGGTAGGCTAAAAACTTTTCTTTTTTATTGCTTTTTCTATATCGATCCCAGTTTCAATTCCTTATAGGTAGGCTAAAAACGAGGAAATTGTAACATGGCAGGATGTTGCAACAGTAGTTTCAATTCCTTATAGGTAGGCTAAAAACTTATTGGGGCAAGCCTTACCAGTAACAAAAAGGCTGGTTTCAATTCCTTATAGGTAGGCTAAAAACCTTCAAAAATCTTAGCGGGCTGACCCCCTAAATTTGGACACTATGCCTTAATTACTAAGCGTTTTGCAGAATTTTGGATAAATGCTTTATGAAACTCCCTTGGCGATAGATAATTAATACTAGAGTGGATTCGTGTATCGTTGTAGTACTTAATAAATTCTGTAACTACTTGATAGGCTTCTGCGTAGCTTTGAAATTCGTATAAAGACAGGCATTCTTCCTCTAAAATCCTGTGAAATGCTTCTATATGAGCATTCTTGTTTGGAGTTTTAAAGGGTATCCGTTCATGCTCCAAACCCAGGTTCCGGCAGGTTGCCTCAAACGCGTCGGACAGAAACTGTGGCCCACTGTCGGTACGAATAACAGGCAATTTATCAGCCTGATAAAGCTGCCGACGCAGTAACGCTCCTTTAAGTGTGGTAATGGCGTCTTGAGCCAAACAAGAAAGGCCAATATGATAGTCAACAATCATCCTGTCATAAACGTCGATAATGGACATGAAAAAGAAAAAGCGATCTTCCCCACATATGTAGCCATACTTGACATCCATTTCCCAAAGCTGGTTTGGGGCTGTAACGGTTCGATTTCTGGCCACTCTTCTGGGATGTTTACGTTTTACCCGTCGCTGTGGCTTTAAAACGTCCAACTCTTTACATAGTCGGTAAACCTTCTTTTTGTTAATTACGAGTTTGTATTTTCGGCGCAAACAGATTGTCAGCTTGTGGTAGCCATAGGCATAACCTTCTCCTTCGATTAGTTCCATGATATATTCTTTGATTTGTTCGTCTGAAACTGAGTTGCCATGAATATCCACTGAATAGCCGGGAATGGGCCTGCCACCACTATTATGGGCTTTGTGTTTACCCTTTTGCTTTAGGTGATAGTAATACGTGGAACGGCTTATTCCTACAATACGTAATACTAAAGTTGCATGATAACCACGATTTATCCATTTTTGAGCAATATTTACTTTATCCTCAAGTGTGGGTTTGTTTTTTTTAAGAGATCACGGAGAATTTCGATTTCCAGGTCTTTTTCTCCAAGCAGCTTTTTCAATTTTTCGTTTTCTTTGACTATTTCCTTGTATTCCTGTTCGCTATAGATGGCGGTGGTACGGTTCTTTAAAGAGGTTTTACCATCAAGGAAGTTCTTTTCTCCTACCACTTTATAGGTTCTAACCCATCTGTTAACCATATTTGGGTTGAGTTCATGCTTACGGGCCACCATGGCACCGTTACCGGTTTCGATAGCTTCTTTTACAACTTTTAATTTGAATTCTGGAGAATAACGTTTTCTCTTCATGACGCCTTGCCCCCTGTTCGTTTTAGATTTTATCATGTTAAGGCTGTTTGTCCAAATCAGTTAGGGGGCTAAATAGTTAGCGCCTTCTCTTCATCAAACACGGTTTCAATTCTTTATAGGTAGGCTAAAAACTCCACAGCAGCAGGAACAGCATTTTGCAAATCCATAGTTTCAATTCCTTATAGGTAGGCTAAAAACTCCTTCGCTATCTTTTTATATTTCTTTAAAATATGGTTTCAATTCCTTATAGGTAGGCTAAAAACAAGAAATGGATTACATCTTCCACATTGAGAACCGCAGTTTCAATTCCTTATAGGTAGGCTAAAAACCTTTGAGTGTCCGTATATTTATAACGTTGTCATAGAGTTTCAATTCCTTATAGGTAGGCTAAAAACAATCATCTGCCTCATCTAGTATTTTATCTATATACTGTTTCAATTCCTTATAGGTAGGCTAAAAACCCTTGCTGGGTTGGTGCCCGGGGTTAAAACAAGTATGTTTCAATTCCTTATAGGTAGGCTAAAAACGAGTTAAGAGGGGACTCACACAAAGAGACATGGCTAGTTTCAATTCCTTATAGGTAGGCTAAAAACGCGTAGACAATCAAAGATGTTATGGGCAAATTAACTAGTTTCAATTCCTTATAGGTAGGCTAAAAACCCGTTCCGCCTGCGGCTTCTATTAGTGGCCTTACAGGGTTTCAATTCCTTATAGGTAGGCTAAAAACTTGATTTTGGATGGACGGAAAAAGAGATCAAGAGAGTGTTTCAATTCCTTATAGGTAGGCTAAAAACGGAAACCACAAAAAGGGGATATGATTCTTTTTTGCGAGTTTCAATTCCTTATAGGTAGGCTAAAAACCATATTATTTGCCCTTTTTGCCAGAGAGCTCCTTCCAGTTTCAATTCCTTATAGGTAGGCTAAAAACTGGTATGCTTGGAGGTGGGAGTGACTGAAGCAGTAATGTTTCAATTCCTTATAGGTAGGCTAAAAACAATGTCGGAAGTATGGGGGCAGTTAAAACAGAGTATGTTTCAATTCCTTATAGGTAGGCTAAAAACTAAAAACCTCCTTAAAAGATTTTCTATTATAATTATAGTTTCAATTCCTTATAGGTAGGCTAAAAACCATATCAATATTGTAAAGAATGCCGATATAATCCATGTTTCAATTCCTTATAGGTAGGCTAAAAACCAGACGTTACCATAATTCCTACGAAAATATTCAACGGGTTTCAATTCCTTATAGGTAGGCTAAAAACTTTGTTGAAGGATAAAATAATGAGAGTTACGGAGGGGTTTCAATTCCTTATAGGTAGGCTAAAAACCCTATATGGTCAAGCGCTCCACGGTCAAACAAGCCTAAGTTTCAATTCCTTATAGGTAGGCTAAAAACATTATGGTCTTTTCAACAACAATCTTTCTTTTTACTCGTTTCAATTCCTTATAGGTAGGCTAAAAACGCCTGCAACAGGTTGAAGTATGCACGTCTTACACCGGTTTCAATTCCTTATAGGTAGGCTAAAAACTCAAGAGTGCCAGCATGAATGGCGGGCGTTAAAAGCGTTTCAATTCCTTATAGGTAGGCTAAAAACGGAAACCACAAAAAGGGGATATGATTCTTTTTTGCGAGTTTCAATTCCTTATAGGTAGGCTAAAAACTTTGAGGGATTATGGGGTTGAAGGGCAAATTGGACGTTTCAATTCCTTATAGGTAGGCTAAAAACATATTAGGAAGAAAGTAGCGGAAATAACTTCCCCGAGTTTCAATTCCTTATAGGTAGGCTAAAAACGTAAAAGACATAGGGCACATTACAAACGCCAAGTGGGTTTCAATTCCTTATAGGTAGGCTAAAAACGATACACCTTGCAAAGATGAGAAGAAAAAGGAGGAAAGTTTCAATTCCTTATAGGTAGGCTAAAAACAGGTATTACAGCGGGTGTAAGAGGAAAAAGCAGTAATGGTTTCAATTCCTTATAGGTAGGCTAAAAACGTGAGTATGACGACAAAAAACGTTGATGCTATGAGAGTTTCAATTCCTTATAGGTAGGCTAAAAACATCCATACAATAACAAGGTTTTGGTATTGCACAACCTGTTTCAATTCCTTATAGGTAGGCTAAAAACTTGTGAAGAAAGGACATAATCCACCGCAGTTTATGAAGTTTCAATTCCTTATAGGTAGGCTAAAAACGCAGAAAACATTGCAAAGGCTTTGCGTAGCAGAGGTAGTTTCAATTCCTTATAGGTAGGCTAAAAACGATAACCTACAAGCAGGTTAATCATGGTATTCTACGAGGTTTCAATTCCTTATAGGTAGGCTAAAAACTATCTTGTTGAGTTAATCCTTTTTCTTTCCTTAATTGTTGTTTCAATTCCTTATAGGTAGGCTAAAAACTTATGCCGGTTTTGTAGTCCTCTACAGGACCAGCAAGTTTCAATTCCTTATAGGTAGGCTAAAAACGAACACCGAAAGGAGAGTGTCCGAATGAAAAGACGTAGTTTCAATTCCTTATAGGTAGGCTAAAAACCCCCACTCCGTTTTGGAGCAGAGGCTTCGGTGAGCCTCGTTTCAATTCCTTATAGGTAGGCTAAAAACTTCCACCGGATTTGGAATCAGGCAGAGAAGGGCGAGAAGTTTCAATTCCTTATAGGTAGGCTAAAAACTATTTCCCCATGGTTCGTATGCACCATTGTTGATGTGGTTTCAATTCCTTATAGGTAGGCTAAAAACGTTGTGGAAGCAGTATCAAAAAGTTAAAAATAATGGGCAGTTTCAATTCCTTATAGGTAGGCTAAAAACTTGAGCAGATATGACACATCAGCGGATGATGATTTGAGTTTCAATTCCTTATAGGTAGGCTAAAAACGAAACCAGTGGAAATATTGTTTGAAGCCAGAACAGAAGTTTCAATTCCTTATAGGTAGGCTAAAAACTTTATAAGTTTGTGCTATTGATTGTTGTTTTTCATAGGCGTTTCAATTCCTTATAGGTAGGCTAAAAACCCATTTTACTATTGAAAACACTGTGTTTTGCATATTCGCTATTTTTTAAAAAAGTCCTTCTTTTTTTTGAAAAAACTTTGTAACCATTGAAAACACTAAAAAAACGGCAAAATAAAAATGTCGTCGATCCCCGGTGGTTTTTGCACTATTGAAGATCGACGACATATTTCATATTTCATAATAGCAACAAATAAAAAGCTCAATAAAAAATTCTCTAAAAGGTATTTTCGTAAGGTAGTGTCCTGAATTCACATAAAAGGTAAGGCTGCTCTTTTTTGGTAGTGTGATTAATTTAATAACACTTTTCACCATAAAGAAACGGAAATCCTTTTTTACATACCAGATTTTTTGAAGAAAAACCGTAAATCAACCAAGACAAAAATAATAATTTCAACAAATTTTGCATTGACCAATTTACTGAATCTAAACTTAAATTAACAACTAAAATCTACTCTATAAATTCTTTTTTTAATAAAGCCTCTATAACTTATACAAAGTAACATGACTTTTCAAAACCTCAGCAATCAGCCTATCTGCCTTTGCTAAATCAAAGGAGCTTAACTCAGGTATGCTTACCCATTTACTCTTTTGGTGTTCCTTCAAATTTACACTTCCATATTCAACTCCAGTTAAGAAACTAAACAACCTAACATGAAATTCAGGATACTTATAATCCACCATTAAAAATGGCTCCGGTCTTTTTATCTTCAAAGCCAATTCTTCTTCTATCTCTCGACAAAGGCATTCAACAAGTGTCTCTCCCGGCTTTACCTTTCCACCAGGAAACTCCCACTTGTTCGCCAGATAACCCTTACTATTCCTTTGTGTAATAAGTACTTTTCCTTCGTCATTGACTAAAATTGCAGCTGTAACAACTATAAAATTCTCAGAAGCAATAGCTTCTTCTATCCTCAAAACCTTTTTAGCTAAACTTTCGTTAAACTCTTCTCCGTCTTTACCATGATGAACTCTTTTATGGCAAGTGGGACAACAGGCAATAACATACCTAGGATCATCCGGGCCATTATCTGATAAGCGTCGAATGTGATGTGGTTCTAAATAAGGATTACCATCTGGCCGGTCAAAAGGCCCTGGTCTACCACAAGCTTCACAGAAACCATTTGCTCGTTCCAACACATAGTTTGCAACCTGAGCACTTCGTTGATAATAATTTCTTTTTCCTTCCTTTTTCTGAAACCCAGTTGATTTTGCTGCTGCCGCTAACGCAGTTTCCCTTTTAGACAAAAATGCTAATCCTTCACTAGATATCTGTTCAATAACTGAATAAAAATCTATAGACGCTGGAGCTAATCTAAAAATTATACCTCGACGCAAATTTCCTTCTTCATCTGGAATTTCTTTATAATAGTGATCAACATAGTCCATTGGTCCTATAAACCTTCTCAAACCATTTGGCAAAGTTTCAAATAAAAGAAGTGCTTTACCATTTTGTACATGGTCCCGTATTGCTTTGTTGCCACGCTCAAATTTCATGTCTCCTTTCTGACCTTCTCCCGTATAGTGATAAAATCCATCTTCTTTCCAGCCATCTTCATAACCATAGTCTTTACCTCTATCACTACTAAATAAAAAAATAAACGGGTAAGAGCGTGGAGTACTAATTCCTCCTTGTTGTTGTCCACCATATAAATCATGGAGATACTTACGTTTATAGAGCGAACCAATTTTTAATTCTTTTGGTACATACAAATTTATCACCTGCTTTTAAAGCATTAGATTCAAATTATATACTCAGTACTATATTTTTCTTTTTAAAAAACAAAATCCCTTGCTAAAAAATGTCGAAATATATATCTAAAAATTTATTTCAGCAGATGATTCTATAAGAAGATTTCTATTGAAACAGCAGCAAGTACTATATAGCTCCCTGGAAGTTTTGGAGTAAATACTTGTATATGTTAGAATTAGTATCAAATGGGGGGTAATAAAAAATGATAAAAAGACAGTAAGTACAGCGATGAATTTAAAGAGCAAATCTTAAAAGAATGCCAGGAAACAGACATAGTTGTATCTCCCTGTATCAAGCATAACTTTTGCGGTTTTAATATCATATTCCGCTTAATTCCATCCTACGATTCCATATTTAGGAAGCTTTTTAACCGTCAGGGTTCTTCCGATCCGTATGCATAACCCTTTTAAAAGGTAATTTTCTAATCCGGACAGTGACGTCTTTGCTCTATTTATTTTTATTCTTTTAATTTACATGGATATTATTTCTACAAAAAATTTAATCCGGGAGCAAACTGCTCCCAATTCTAACCCCAACAATCACATACCGAACACTTACCATTCACTAAAACATGACTACATATCGGAAAAAATTCCATTTGCTAATCCCTTCTAATATCTTCTTTCAAAATCTTTAATCGCATCTTCCAAAGAAGAATAATAATGCCCCCAGAAATGCGATTTTGCAACTACATTGTAATAATGTTTTGTAATAACAGATTTACCCATTAACATCCCTCCTTTCAGAAAATTTATCTCCCGGGACCAACCTGACCACGAGCAAAGCTTTAAGTAAGCTTTAAAAATTTAAAATTTTAAACAAAACCTTTTTCCACCCCCCAATTCAAAAGCAAAAACCGGGCCCCTGGAAGTCAAGGTGGAACACAGAAAAAATTGTGCAGCAATTTTTTCGAGTAGACCTTGATGGCAGGGGACCGGTTATTATAATCTCCTCCTGGGGTTTTGGAAAAATAAAATAATTAGAGGGGCAGCTCATATGTCGCCACCCTTGCCGCCCGTGATCTGGCTACAGTACAGGTTGCTCACTTAAAGACCAGGTTTGAACTGGCTGAAAGGTCCCTTTTGGCAG
>ENA-OSAI01000587-OSAI01000587.1-marine-sediment-metagenome-genome-assembly--contig:-NODE-587-length-11326-cov-12.132020_pt1 | contig 11326 bp, 9 predicted proteins | sample MGYA00237871_ERZ529316 | MGnify/ENA primary metagenome ERZ529316 (study PRJEB26369, sample SAMN03142814) | marine sediment metagenome | biome: marine; feature: borehole; material: sediment... | reverse complement strand
CTGGCGTCAGGAGGTCGAATTTTACCTGGTGCTTTTAGCCCGCAGGGTAGTTTGACCCCGGTGGCCTGGTGCGCCACAGGTTGTTGCTCCCTTGTTTGGGAAGAGTTCAAATAACTGTTTGTCTTAGGCTTATCTTACTATTGCCTTTTTACCATAAACTGTTTTCAAGGTAGGGTAAAAGTTCATCTGTACCACCCAATCAACTTTTAAGTGTAGGGGCTGTGGCAGAATCCATCCAAAAGCTGTATAGACATTAAGAATTAACTAGATCTGTTGTAATCTAGCGAGACTTTACTAAAAGTTTGACAAAAAACCCCCTTCATCCCTTGCATATAAAGGGTTTCAGAGATGTATATACTAAAAGGCATTTTACAATCAAAATTTCGTATGAGGTTTACCGTTAACTCTTTTCAACAATCTACCAATATGTATGCTTGCCGACTGTTAGTTTTTTAAAAAGTAAGATATTTAGTTTCTACAACATTTACTAAGACTTATCAATACCGCAATTTATTGCCAATATTTTCAGTCTATACACATAATCGCTTATAACTATTGTAAAATATGAATTTGTTAGATTCGCTTAGTAAAGTCATGCTAGGATGTTGAATTCAAATTAATATCCAAATTTTAGAAAGACATTCGTAAATTCAAAGAAGCTGGTACTCTAACATATTTAACCAGGAGGTTGTAGAATCTGGAATATTAAAAAACTTACCAGTAAAAGCTTGATTTCTGAATAAACTGTTTTGGAGAAAAACTAAAAAATATTGCCTATATGATTTAAAAAGTAATGTACATACATTTCAAATGATTGGAGCGAAACATTCGGATGAAAAAAGAACATAATCATAATAGCCTTAAAAGCTGTATTGTCATGCTACGAGCTGTACTCCCCAATTTATCTAATGCTGAACGTCGAGTAGCTGAGTATATTTTGGAGAACTCTAGCAATATAATTCAATTACCAATTACCGAGTTGGCTGATAGAGCTGGAGTGGCAGAAGCTACCATTTTCCGGTTGTGTAAACGCTTAGGTTATCGAGGATATCAGGCTTTAAAAATTGCCTTAGCAGCAGATTTAGTGACACCTATAAAAAGCATTCATGAAGATGTAGAAAATGGGGATGACATGCTTACTATAGCTTCCAAAGTTTTTGAATCAAGTATTCATAGCTTTCGAGAGACTATAAAACTGCTAGATCGAGAAGCTTTGGAAAAAGCTGCAGAGGCTATTGCCAAAGCTCGACGTGTCGAATTTTATGGAGCAGCGGGTTCAGGTGTGGTGGCCTTGGATTGTTATCATAAATTTTCACGAACGGGAATTAACTGTATAGCCCTTACTGATTCTCATTTACAGATAATGTCTGCCAGTTTACTAACTGAACGGGATGCAGTTGTGGGTATCTCTCATACCGGTAGCAGTAAGGATATAGTGGAATCCTTGCAGATGGCTAAAGAAACAGGAGCCACGGTTATTTGTATAACGAGTTTTATGAAATCACCTATAACTAAAGTTGCTGATATTTGTTTGTTTGCTAGCGCTCGAGAAACTCGCTTTAGAAATGAAGCTTTTGCTAGCAGATTGGTTACTCTTGCAATCATGGATTCATTGTTGGTAGGGGTTTCCTTGCGCAGGCAAAATGAAGCTTTAAAGAGCATTGAAAAGACACGAAGGGCTATAGCCCTTAAGAGATATTAGATAATTGATAATTGAGATATAAAAAAGAAGAGATTAATTTTTTTAATACTTTTAGAAAAAAATTTTCATCATATCAAATAAAAATAAAAAAAATATCTCCAATAAATTTTTTTAGATTCCTTTGATAGGAGGGTAAAGTTTGATTGGTAATAACAAATTAGCTCAAATAGGAGATTATCAGAGAGCTATCATTAAAGCTCATCTTTGTTCTACTGGTTTGACTTATGATAATTTAAACAAACCGATAATTGCGGTTGTAAATACATGGAACGAAGTGAATCCCGGGCATATCCCTTTACGGGAGCTTGCTGGTTACGTTAAAGCAGGAGTAAAGGCTGCCGGAGGAACGCCATTAGAGTTCAATACCATCGCCATTTGTGATGGAATTGCCCAGGGCCACAAAGGAATGAAGTATTCATTACCAAGTCGTGAACTCATTACTGATTCCGTTGAAGCCATGATTCAAGGGCACGGCATTTTTGATGGAGCTGTATTATTGGGATCCTGTGATAAGATTATTCCAGGCCTCTTAATGGCAGCAGCTCGTCTAAATATACCGTCTATATTGCTGACAGGTGGCCCTATGATAAATTACATACCACCGATAGAACATAAAAAGGATCGAAAGCTTTTTTTAGCAGGGAAGCTGGAAGAAAGAGATTTAGTAGAAAGAACGATGCATTACTATACGGGGCCAGGAGTATGTCCTTTTCTTGGGACTGCTAATACTATGGGAATCATTTCAGAGGCTTTGGGTATGTCTCTTCCCGGAAGTAGTTTGCATCCTGCTATAAGTGCTCTGCGGAGGCAGGCAGCTGAAGAAGCGGGTCGCCAAATAGTTCAACTAATTCAGAAGAAATTGACACCTGACAAAATTTTAATTCGTGAAGCTTTTGAGAATGCCATTAGTGTGCTGTTAGCTGTTGGTGGCAGTCTTAATTCGGTACTCCATCTTTTGGCAATTGCTATTGAAGCACGTGTAGATCTAGATATTAGTATTTTTGATAAAATTAGTCGCCGGGTTCCCCTGTTGGCAAACATTACACCAAATGGAGATGCACATACGGTGATAGATTTTTATCGTGCTGGAGGAGTTCCCGCTCTATTAAAAGAGTTATTACCTTTAATTCATGGAGATATAATCACAGTTTCTGGAAAAACAGTTAAAGAAAATCTACACAATGCTAAAATTTTAAACAATAAAATAATACACTCTTTAAAAAAACCCCTTGCCTCTACTGGTAGTATAGCAGTATTGAAGGGGAATTTGGCTCCTGAAGGAGCTTTAGTTAAAGTTTCCTCCGTTTCTACTAGACAGCGAATATTTAAAGGGCGAGCTTGTGTTTTTGATTGCGAAGAAAAAGCCCTTGAAGCATCTCGAAGCGGTAGTATTGATTCGGGATCAATAGTAGTTATCCGCTATGAAGGCCCTCAAGGGGGCCCGGGTATGCGAGAGATGCATCGGGTTACTGAAATTCTCCAGCATCAAGAGAATATAGCTGTTATCACTGATGGGAGGTTTTCTGGTGCTACTACAGGTCTTTCAGTAGGATATGTTTCACCGGAAGCAGCAGATGGTGGACCGATAGCTCTAGTGCGGAATGGAGATTTGATAGAGATTAACATACCTGAGCGGCGACTCCAACTTTTAATAGACGAAAAAGAATTAAAGCAGCGTAAAGCAGAAGTAAAAGCTTTAGAAAAACTTACCGAAAGCAAATTTTTACAGTTGTATGCTGTTTCAACAACATCGGCTGTTTCTGGTGCTGTCCGCAAAAAAATAAATCGGGAGGCTACCAAGAGTGAGTAAAAAAGTTTTAGTTACAGCATTATCTTTTTCACGCTATTCTCAAGAACCCAGAAAAATTTTAGAAAAGGCAGGTTTTTATCTGATTTGGAATAAGGAAGGACGTCCTTTGCAGGAGGAAGAATTAATAGAAAGGATTAAAGGAGTAGATGCTCTAATTGTAGGTGTGGATCAAATTACAGAAAAAGTAATAGCCGCTGCTGACAAATTGCGCATTATATGTAAACATGGTGTGGGGGTAGATAATATTAACTTGGATGCTGCGACCGGCCGAGGTATAATGGTTATTAATGCTCCACATAGCAACTACACGTCTGTAGCAGATCTAACCTTTGGTCTTCTTATAGCAGCAGCGCGCAAAATACCTTATGCAGATATGATTACAAAAAAAGGAAAATGGAATAGGATTGTCGGTCGAGAAGTATGGGGTAAAACTATAGGGATTGTCGGTACTGGTCGTATTGGTTTGGCTGTAGCTCAACGAGCTAGAGGTTTTGATATGAAAATACTTGCTTATGATAAATTTCCTAATATACAAGCAGCTAATGAAATAGGATTTAATTATGTTTCATTGGAAAAATTGTTATCATTATCAGAATTCGTTTCGCTGCATCTACCGTTAACGAAGGAAACGCGGCACCTTATAAACGAAAAAACCCTTTCTTTAATGAACCCTGAAGCTATTTTGATCAACACCGCTCGAGGTGAATTGGTAGATGAAAAAGCTCTTTATCAAGCATTGAAGGAGAAGCGATTAACTGGTGCTGCTCTGGATGTCTATGCTGAAGAACCTCCTTTGAACAGTAAGCTTCTAACTCTAAGTCAAGTCATTACTACTCCACATATTGGTGCATCTACCCATGAAGCCAATTACCGTATGGGTTGTGCGGTGGCAGAAAGTATTATAAAGTTTTTTGCAGGAAAAATTCCAGATTATGTAGTTACTAGTTGTAGGAGGTGAGATTTGTGAGTTCAGGATCTGCTTTTCTTGGTGTTGATATAGGTACAGGAAGTTGCCGTGTTTTGGCTGTTAACCATAAGGGAGAAATCTTGGCTCTCGACAAAGTTAAGTATCCTACTGTTTATCCGAAACCTGGATGGGCAGAACAGGATCCTGAGAAAATTTATGGGGCGATGATAAAAGCGATACATAGCGTTACCCAAAAACTTACTCAACAGGGGTTTAGGGTTGAAGTAGTAGGTTTGAGTAGCGTATATCACAGTCTTATAGCTTTAGGGAAACACAATCAGCTTCTTACCCAATCTATTATCTGGGAAGATCTTAGAAGTGCTTCTGAAGTAGATGATATTAAAAAGGTAAAAGAATCTGAAGAATTTTATTACCGGACAGGCTGTCCTATCCATTCCCTTTATCCTTTAGCTAAAATATCCTGGTTGCGAAAAAACTGCCCAAAAATTTTTAGTCAGGTAACCAAGTTTATTTCTATTAAAGAATATATCCTTCTAAAATTATTTGATTTATTTGTAATAGATTATTCTGTAGCTTCTGCTAGCGGATTGTTTAATATCCACTCTTTAGACTGGGATAATAGTATTTTAAATTTTTTGGAGATCAAGAAATCTCAATTGTCCAAAACAGTATCAACCTTAACTATTTTAAGACCAATGCTTCATGAACCAGCAAAGGCCATGGGGCTTTCTCCAGAAGTTCCATGGGTAATAGGGTCAGGAGATGGTGCCCTTGCTAATCTTGGATCTGGAATTATAAAACCTGGAGCAGCAGCGGTAACAGTAGGAACTAGTGGAGCAGTTCGTGTTACTAGATATGAACCTAAATTAGATTTACAAAAACGAACCTGGTGTTATCATGTAACTGACGGGCGGTGGATAGTGAGCGGAGCTATTAATAATGGCGGTTTGGTTTACCAGTGGTTAGCTGATACTTTTTTTAATGGAGAGAAACGACAAAAGCAGTCTATATATAATGTCCTTAACGCTTTAGCCTCAGAGGTTCCTCCGGGTGCCCAAGGTCTGCTTTTTCTTCCTTTCCTGAATGCAGAACGAAGCCCATATTGGAATTCCTATGCCAGAGGAGTTATTATAGGTCTTGGTTTGCAACATCGAAAACAGCATCTGGTGCGAGCTGCACTGGAGGGCATTGTTTTCGGATTGTATAGTATTTTTGAAATTTTAGAAAAAATCATAGGAAGCAGCCAGGAAATTCGTGTAAGTGGAGGTTTTGTTAAATCTCCTATTTGGTTGCAGATATTGAGCAATGTTTTTAATAGAGCAATCAATGTATCTAATACGGAAGAAAGTTCTGCTCTAGGAGCTGCTTTATTAGGTATGTTAGCTATAGGGGCATTAACTAATATTGAAGATATTGGAAAAATTATTCGGGTTAGGAATGTTTGTAAACCAGATAACGAATTACACGTTTATTACCATAAACTCTACCAGGTTTATAAAAGAACCTATTGGAAAATAGTTGATGAGTTTACGGCTTTGGCAGAATTGCGACATGAGGCGTTGCAATCAGATGTTGGTGAAAGGGGGGAGATGTAGTATAGCTGAGATTTAAACTTTTAAAGGATTGAAAGGAGAGGTTGAAAAAGTTTATGAAAATCAACTATTAGTGAAAAGGGGGCTTTAAAAGTGAAAAGTAAAATTAAAAAACTGAGTATGTTTATCTTGATTGTAATTGTATTGACTTTAACGGTTACCGGGTGTGGAGGAAAAACAACCAATCAAACGGTTGAAAACAAAGAGCCTAAAAAGGCTAGCACAATTACTCTAAAAATTGCTAATTATTATGCAGCAGATCATCCTGTAAATGAAGCCTTGGAGGATATATTTAAAGCTGTTGTGGAGAAAAAGACAGATGGCAGAATAAAGGTAGAGATTTATCCTAACAATCAATTAGGCAATGAGCAAGAATTCATTGAGGGTGTCCAGCTCGGAAATATTGAAATGGCTATGACAGGTAATATGTGGGAAAATACCGTTCCTCAGTTCAGAATTATGCAGTTGCCTTACATGTTTGTTAATTATGAACATGCTGATGCTGTGTTGAATGGTCCTATTGGTGAGCAAATCTATAAATACCTAGAACCTCTGAATGTTAAGGTTTTAACTTCATTCCCGAATGGATTCAGGGTTATATCGAACAATAAAAGGCCCATTAACTCAATTGAAGATTGCAAAGGTATTAAGCTTCGTGTTTTTCAGGGTGAAATCATTATAAAAGAAATGAAAGCTTTAGGTTTTGACACAGTGGTTATGCCTTTCAGTGAAATATTTACAGCTTTGCAACAGGGAGTGGTCGATGGGCAGGATAACCCCCTAGCAACTGCTTATTATGCTGGGTGGTATGATGTACAAAAATATGTAGCAATCACCAACCATATGTATAGCCCTGGATATATAGTTATTAATGCAGATGTTTGGAATAGTTTATCTGAAGATGAAAAAGCAATTATTAAAGGTGCTGCCAGGAACACAGCTGAAGCGATATTAAATGCTGTTCAAAGCCAGGAAAAAGATATTATTAAAAAAATAACCGAGAAGGGCGTTGTTGTAACATACCCTGAGCTGAAGCCATTTATGGAGCGGGTTAAACCTATCATCGATGAATATATTAAGGAATATCCGGAAACAGAAGATATTATCAAGGAGATTCAAAAACTAGGTGAGCAATACCTTAAATAATCTATAGTTAAAATTACTGTGTCTCATAATCGCATCTGTATTTTGGCAAAATATGGAGAATTTATACAAAAGAAGATACAGCTCTTTTGCTATGGAGGAAGCCTCTTTTAATAGCTGTTAAACAGTTCATTAAGCCAGAGAAAACATTCATCTTGAATCCTTTCAGCAACTGTTACAATTATTTCCTAAAAGCTATCCAAATTGGTTGATGCAGTAAATTATATAAACAAGTCAGGTGTTGGTATTATCCAGCACCTGACTCACTAGATATAAAATATTTTTGTGTTATTTTTATTTTAACTTGAAGAAAAAGGGAGCTGTGGTAAAAACCATGTTTAGGTTTTTTGAATATGTATATAAATTAGTAAATCTTATTATGCTTATTATGCTGATAATTATGATAGGTTCAATTTCTATCAATGTAGTAGCTCGTTATTTCGGTATGGCCTTTACCTGGATAGATGAAGTTAGCAGGTTGACCTTTGTATGGATGTCATGTATGGCTATAGTTATCGGATTGAAAAAAGGTTTACACCCTGCTTTTGCTGTGATAGTGGGTAAAACAGATGGTATAGTTACTAAGTTGTTACTAACAGTTATTAATATATTAATTTTAATATTTTTGATATATTTGCTGAAGGGCGGTATTGATTATATATTCAAAATCCATGTACAAAAGACTGCTATTCTAGGTATTTCCGTTGCATGGAAATATTCGGCTGTTCCTTTTGCGGCGATCATTATGATCCTAGAAGTAGTTAAAAAACTTGTATTTGTTTGGAGAAAAGATATCTACAGATTAATAGATTAGTGATTAACAGATTAGTGAGGTGGTTTGGTTGATACCGATTTTGACGTTTCTAGTTTCACTAATAGGGTTTACTATTTTAGGAGTGCCAATAGGTTTTGCCATAGGGTTAACCGCTATTGTTTTGATGTTCTTTATAGGTATGCCCGAACCCATGATACTAGCTAGAAGATTGGTAACGGGGATAGATATTTATACTTTATTAGCAATTCCTTTCTTTATGCTGGCTGGAGAGATAATGAATAAGGCTGGATTAGTGCATGATATTCTTAAATTTGCCAATGCCATGGTTGGTCGATTTAAGGGTGGATTATCTTATGTTAATGTAGTTGGGAGTATGTTGTTTGCTGGTATTAGTGGTTCTGCAGTAGCAGATACAGCTGCTTTAGGTTCATTAGAGATACCTATGATGGAAAAAGACGGGTATGATAAGCCTTTTGCTTCTGCCATTACAGCTGCTTCTGCAATAATTGGCCCCATAATTCCGCCAAGCATTCCTATGATTATTCTCGGTTCAATTGCCCAAATTTCTATTGCTAAATTGTTTTTAGCAGGTGCCATTCCGGGACTTTTAATAGGTTTATCTCTTCTTGGATATTCTTATTTCATTTCTAAAAGAAGAAACTATCCTGTAAGTGAGGGTGTTAATATTAAAGAGTTTTTTCAAGTATTTAAAAAAACAATATGGGCTCTAATTTTGCCTCTAATTATTTTAGGAGGAATTATTGCAGGGATTTTTACTGCAACTGAAGCTGGTGCCATAGCTGTTATCTATGCAGTAATAATTTCCTTAGTGATCTACAAGGTAAAACTTAAAGACTACCCTGAGATTTTAAAAGGAGCAGCTTTAAATACAGGAGTAGTTATGCTGGTTTGTGGAACTGCCATGGTATTGACCTGGTATCTGGCGGTTGCGCAGGTACCTCAGTTTTTAACTGCTTTTTTGATGAGCATTACTCGGAACAAATGGTTTTTTCTGTTTGTGTTAAATATTTTGCTATTTTTTGTGGGTATGGTTATAGATTTAACTCCTGCTTTGTTTCTGCTAGTTCCCATCTTGATGCCCATTAGTAATGCATATGGCATTAACCCTATCCACTTTGGAGTTATTATAGTTACCAACCTTTGTATTGGCTTAATAACTCCACCCGTTGGGACAGTATTGTATGTGACTACCTCTATTTCTAAAATTAAGCTAGAAACACTAGTCACAGAATTGATACCGATGTATGTGGTGTTATTTATAGTTTTAATGTTAATTACCTATGTACCTATGTTTGTCTTGTGGTTACCGTCACTAATTTAAATTAAACTGGAGCTGATTTGAATGTTGGTAAATTTTTATTATCCAGAGATTAAAGGAATAGAGATCCCTAATGAAAATTTATGTGGTGTATTCAAACCTAAAACTACGCAGAACAACTTTGATGTTGAGAAATTGGTCCAAAAAGCTTTAGACCAACCCATTGGAAGTCCTAGGTTAAAGAATAGAGTGAGAAAAGGAAATAAGATATTAATTGTAACTGATGACAACACTCGTTTTACTCCTGCTGATAAAATATTAAGAGTATTGCTGCCATATTTAAATGAATTGGGTATTAAAAAAGAAGATATTACTATTCTAATAGCATTGGGAACTCACCGTGCTATGTCTAAAAAAGAATTAATTATCAAGTTGGGCCATGAAGTAGTAGATGAGTACAAAGTAGTTAATCATCTCTGGGATAAAGAAGAAGAGAACATTTATTACGGTAAAACTTCAAAAGGGATAGAGATATGGGGAAACAGGCTGCTAAAGGAGTCTGATTTTGTAATTGGAATAGGACATATAGTGCCCCATAGAGTAGCCGGTTTTTCTGGAGGAGGAAAGATTGTTCAACCGGGAGTATCAACAGGCAAAACAATCGGTGATATTCATTGGTTAAGTGCTTTAGTTCCTGGTACTGAAATAATGGGGAAAAGAAACAACTTGGTGAGAGAACAAATAGATGAATCCGCCAGGTTAATGGGTTTAGATTTTATAATAAATGTTGTACAGGATTTGAAAGGAAAAGTAGTTGGTGTATTTGCCGGAAATTTAGTAGCTGCTCATCGAGCAGGATGTGATTTAGCCAAAGAAGTCTATGGAGTTAAGGTTCCAAAAGCCGATATAGTAGTTGTTGATTCATATCCAGCTGATATTGAGTTGTGGCAGGCGGCCAAAGGTATCTATTCTTCTGAATTGGTAGTTAAAGATGGTGGTTATGTTATTTTGGTAACTCCTTGTTCGGAAGGGGTATCCAAAACTCATCCCGAAATTGAAAAATTCGGATATTTATCATTAGAAGAAACGCAAAGGCTTATACGTAAAAAGAAATTGGAAGATTTGACCGTAGCTGCTCATTTGGTTCATGTAGGTAGGGTTATTAAGGAAAAGGCTCACGGCATCATGGTGTGCCCGAATATTTCTAATAAAGTGAAACAAAAACTGGGTTTTATTCCTGCTTCTTCAGCACAGAAAGCATTGTCCTATGCTTTGCATAAAAAAGGACAGGATGCATCCATTGTTGTTATGCTACATGCGGGGGAGATTTTGCCAATAAATTAATGAAGGAGTGATAATTTATGAAAAAGCTTGACTGTATGAATACTATAACAAAAACAGGCATTATTTCAGTAATAAGGGCTGATAATGTTAATCGGGCTGTAGAACTAGGCAAAGCTGTAGCTGAAGGAGGTATCAAGGCAATAGAGGTGGCTTTTACAGTTCCTAAAGCACATCATGCTCTTGAAAAATTATATGGCATTTTTGAACATTCTGATATTTTACTGGGCGCTGGTACAGTAATGGATTCAGAAACAGCCAGGATAGCCATATTATCAGGAGCCGAATTTATAGTGTGTCCCCATATTAATATAGAAACAATCAAGCTTTGTAATCGTTATCAAAAAGTTATAATTCCGGGAGCTATGACAGTTACAGAAGTAGTTAATGCTATGGAAGCTGGTGGAGATATAATTAAACTTTTCCCAAGTAGTGTTTTTGGACCCAAGGGGGTTAAAGCTATATTGGGCCCCCTACCCTATGCTCCTTTGGTACCAACAGGAGGTGTTAACCTCGAAAATGTGAAGGAATGGATTAGAGCAGGTGCTGTGGCTGTAGGTGTTGGAGGAGAAATTACTAGAGTGGCTCGAAAAGGGAATTATAAAAAAGTAGCGGAAACAGCCCAAGCTTTCATAAACAAAATTAAAGAAGTTAGAGAAGAAAAAAACTGTTGTTAATTTTAATAATGCATCTTCAACACTCTGTGCTTAAAAAATTTAATAGTTAATATTTGTAAGTTCTAGGTTTTTCCTTTGA
>ENA-OSAI01000586-OSAI01000586.1-marine-sediment-metagenome-genome-assembly--contig:-NODE-586-length-11359-cov-8.330326_pt1 | contig 11359 bp, 6 predicted proteins | sample MGYA00237871_ERZ529316 | MGnify/ENA primary metagenome ERZ529316 (study PRJEB26369, sample SAMN03142814) | marine sediment metagenome | biome: marine; feature: borehole; material: sediment... | reverse complement strand
CCCGGGGCCGGCTGCCGTCCGGTCGTGGCCCTGGCGGGCAACCCGAACACAGGCAAGAGCACCCTTTTCAACGTCCTGACAGGCCTCAACCAGCACACGGGGAACTGGCCGGGCAAGACCGTCCTCGTGGCCCAGGGGGTGGCCAGGCACCGCGGCCGCCCCTACACCATCATCGACCTTCCGGGGACGTACTCCCTGCTCGCCAGCTCCCTCGAAGAGCAGGTGGCCAGTGACTTCCTCTGCCTCCAGCGTCCGGACGTCACCGTCGTGGTCGCAGACGCCACGTGCCTAGAGAGGAACCTCAACCTCGCCCTGCAGGTCGTGGAGGTCACCGACAAGGTCGTGGTCTGCGTGAACCTCATCGACGAGGCTGAGCGCAGGGGGTACGCCGTCGACGTCCGGACCCTGGCCGACGAGCTGGGAGTCCCCGCCGTCGCGACCGTCGCGCGCGAGGGCCGGGGCGTGGCCGAACTCCTGGACGTGATAGAGGGCCTCGTCGACGGGACCATCGTCACACGGCCCCGGAGGGCGACCTACGGGCCGGAGGTGGAGCGGGCCCTCGAGCGGCTGGAGTCCCGGCTGGCCGGCAGGCTTCCTCCGGGCGCGGCCGTCCGCTGGCTCGCCGCCAGAGCCCTCTGCGGCGACCAGAGTGTGCTGCGCCTCCTGTCCGACCCGGAGGAGGCCGTCGCAACGTTCCTCCCCCGGACCGCGAGGGGCCCCCTCGCAAAGGCCGAGAACGTCCCGGCCGAGGGGAGGGCCTCCTCTTGACCGAACGGACGAAGGCGCCCCCCCTCACCACGGCGGCCATCACCGACAAACTGGTGGGCAGCCTCTACCGCAGGGCCGAGGAGGTGGCCCGGGCCGCCGTCACCCGGCACGGCGAGGGCTGGGACCCGACCCCGGCCATCGACACCCTGCTCACCTCCCGGGTCACCGGCCTGCCCATCATGCTCTTCGCCCTCGCCGCCGTCCTCTGGGTGACGGTGGTCGGCGCCAACTACCCCTCGCAGGTCCTCACCTATCTCCTCTTCGGCCTCGAGGAGAAGCTCACCCTGCTGTTCGCGGCCCTCGGAGCGCCGGCCTGGCTGCACGGCGTGCTCGTGCTCGGGATGTACCGGGGTCTGGCCTGGGTGGTGTCGGTCATGCTCCCCCCCATGGCCATCTTCTTCCCCTGCTTCACTCTTTTGGAGGACCTCGGCTACCTTCCGAGGGTGGCCTTCAACCTCGACGCCGTGTTCAAGCGGTCGGGAGCCTGCGGCAAACAGGCCCTCACCATGAGCATGGGGTTCGGCTGCAACGCGGCCGGCGTCATCGCCTGCCGCATCATCGACTCGCCCCGGGAGCGTATGATCGCCCTCTTGACCAACAACTTCACCGTCTGCAACGGCCGCTTCCCCACCCTCATCGCCCTCTCGACCGTCTTCGTCGGCGAGGGGACGAAACAGGTCCTCGGCCCGGGGCTGGCCGCGTCCCTGGTCGTGGTCGGCATCGTCCTCACAGGGGTCGCGGCCACCTTCGCCGTCTCGTGGCTGCTCTCGCGGACCCTCCTCCGCGGGGTCCCCTCGTTCTTCGCCCTTGAACTCCCGCCGTTCCGCCGGCCCCGCGTCGGCCAGGTCCTGGTGAGGTCTCTCCTCGACCGGACCCTCTTCGTCCTCACCCGGGCCGTGCTCGTCGCCGCACCGGCCGGCGCCCTGGTCTGGGGCCTCGCCAACACCCCCGTCGGCGGCCACAGTCTCCTCGTCCACCTGGCCTCCTTCCTCGAGCCCGCCGGCCGGCTCCTCGGTCTGGACGGCTTCATCCTGACCGCCTTCATCCTCGGTCTCCCGGCCAACGAGATCGTCCTGCCCATCCTCCTCATGAGCTACCTCTCGGGCGGGACGATGGTCGAGGCGGAAAGCCTGCAGACGCTGGGAGGCGTTCTCGTCGCCAACGGCTGGACCCGGCTCACGGCCCTGTGTTTCATGCTGTTCTCCCTTCTCCACTGGCCGTGCGCCACGACGATCCTCACCGTGTGGAACGAGACGCGGGACCGCCGCTGGACGCTTGCGGCGGTCCTCCTCCCCACGGCCGTGGCCGTGGTCGTCTGTTCGGCTGTGGCCCACGCTGGCGGGGTCCTTGCGGCACTGGCGGCAGGATGAACCGGACCCCCTACTCCGGCGCCAGGGGCAGCCTCAGGCACATCCGGGTCCCACCCCCGGGGCGGTTCTCCGCCCAGAGGTCCCCGCCGTGCCGCCGGGCGATGTCGCGGCTGATGTAGAGGCCGAGGCCGAGACCGTCGGGCATCCTCCCCTCAAGGTTCGTGGCCCGGTACAGCCCCTGGAAGACCGCCTCGAGCTGGTCAGGCGGAATGCCGATGCCCTCGTCCTCGACGACCACCAGGACCTCGCCCGGTCGCCGCTCGACGCCCACCCGGACACGCGCCCTTCCGGGCGAGTACTTGACGGCGTTGCTCAAGAGGTTCGCCAGGACCTCCACGAGCCGCCTCCGGTCACCTCTCACCTTGACCCCCTCCGGCGGCCCGGACACCGAGACCTCCGAGTCGAAAAGGCCTGAGGCGTAGGGGCTCGTGGCCTCGGCGACGACCTCGCCCAGGTCGACTTCTTCGAGGTCGAGCGGGAGTCGGCCGTTCGCGACCCGGTAGCCGTCCAGGATCTCGCCCACGAGGACCTGCAGGCGCCTCAGCTCCTTTTCCGCCAGCCGGAGGCAGGCGGCGACATCGGCCTCCGTGCCCGCCCCCGCGTCCGGCTCCGCCGGCCGCCCCCGACCGTCGAGCCGACCGGTGGCCAGTTGGACGAGGCCGAACGCGGCGGCGAGAGGGTTCCTGAGCTCGTGAGCGAGGACCTGGATGAACTCCTCCTTGGCCCGCTCCAGCCGGCGGAGCTCGGTCACGTCCCGGTAGGTCAGCACGCCGAGAGAGACCCTGCCGGCGTCGTCCCGCAGGGGCACCCCGCTGACCTGCAGGGTGAGCCGGGTCCCGTCAGGCCGTTCGAGCAGTACCTCCTTGTCCCGGAAGGCCTCCCCTGGGAGCACCCTCGTGACCGGCCATTCGGCGCGGGACATGGGCGAACCGTCCGGCCGGTAGAGCTTGACCTCCCGCACGTACCCCATGGGGTGTCTCGGAGGCCACGTCCCGTCCATGATGTCGCGGGCCATGCGGTTCCTCATCAGGAGGGCTCCCTCAGAGGAGACGACGGACACACCCTCGCTGAGGTTCTCGAGGATGGCCCGCACCTGCTCGGCCTGGGACTCGGCCTCACGGCGCCGGCGGCTTATCTCCTCGAGCAGGGCTCTCCTCACCTCGGCCGCCGCCCGGGCCTCGGTGATGTCCATCGCCACCCCGGTGATGATGTAGGTCTCCTCGCCTCCCCCCCGTGGGCGGCGGACGACCCTGCCGCGGCTGCGCACCCACCTCGTGGCCCCTCCAGGCATGATGACCCTGTACTCGGCGTCGAAGACACCTCGCTCCGTCACGGCCCGGCGGGCGGCCTCGAGAACCGTACGCCGGTCGTCGGGGTGCAGACCTTTGAGGAACTCACCGACCAGCATGAAGGAGCCCTCCGGCCGAAGGCCGTGGATGCGGACGAACCCGAGGTCACGGATGTCGACACCTGTGTCCGGGTCGTAGCGCCACGCCCCCATCCCGGCCGCCTCGAGGGCCAGGCGGAGCCTCTCCTCGCTGTCCTGCAGTCTCTCGCAGGCCTCCTTGAACTCGGTCACGTCGCGCACGGCGGCGGTGACCGATTTCACCGAGCCGTCGCGGCCCGGCTCGGGGACCAGCCGGCATCGGTAAGTGCGCGGCCTGCCGCCCCTCGTGGCGGTGAACTCGAAAGTCAGCTCCCGCCCGGTCTTGAAGGTCTCCCGGAGCGCTCTCTCCCAGAGATCGACCAGCTCGTCACCGAACCCGAGCTCACGGCTTGTCCGCCCGATGAACCAGCCGGCGGGCTTGCCGACGGTCCGGCATACGGCAGGGTTCACGTAGATGTAACGGAGCTCCCGGTCGAACCGGGCGATCAGGTCAGGGTGGCTGTCGACGAGGACTCTGAAGCCGTCGTCCACGGTCCCGATGTCGTCCCTCGTCATCCGCCGTCACGCCCGACAGCCGAGTTGACGACGCTGACAACGTCGGCCAGGTCGAAGGGCTTGGTCAGGAGGCCCTGGTAGCTCCCCTCCGCCGGGAAGCCGTCTCCCTTGGGGACCGCCCCCGTGACTAGTATGACCGGCACTTCGCGCAGGCGCCGCTCTCTCCGGATGGCTTCCAGGACCTCCCGGCCTCCGAGCCCCGGCATCAGGAGGTCGAGCAGGACCGCGTCCGGCGGAGGCTCGACCGCCAGCCAGTCGAGAGCCGCGGTCCCGCTCGTGAGCACGGTGACCTTGTGCCCTTCGCCTTCCAGCACCTCGCGGAGGATGAAGCCGATCGACGGTTCATCTTCGACAATGAGGACGCGTGCCAAGAGTCCCCTCCCGGGTGACGGCGGACTTGTCGCACCAGCCCGGAGCACGGGAGAACCCCGGCCGGCGCGCACCGAAGCCGACGAAGCCGGGGGCGGCCGCCCTCCGGGCGAGAGCAGGCAATGGCTAACAGATACGACACGAATTAGGGGATTTCCTGGCGGCCGCGGCAAAAACCTGTCTTAATTCGGCCCCCCGGCGGCCTCTCGGTCCGGCCCCCGGCGCTCCCGCTCCGGGATGCCCGCCCTCCGGTCCCCCGGAGGTGTCCGGCAGGGGTTGCCGCATCCCGCACAGTCCCGGGCCTGGCACGGCTCCATGTGGATGAGGAGCGACGTCCGGTCCCAGCGCTCCTCGACGGCCTGCTCGATGCGGTCGGCCAGGTCGTGGGCGTCGGCCAAGGAGCGGTCGGGATGCACGACCAGGTGGAGGTCGATGTGCCGCTCTGGGCCGGCCTTCCTGGTCCGCAGCTTATGGAACTCGACGTACTCGTCCCTGAAGGACTCGACGATCTCCCGGAGGACCTTCTCCTCCTGGACCGGGAGGCGCACGTCAAGGAGGGGCCCGAGCGACTTGAGGATGAGGTCCCAGGCTGCCTTCAGGATGAGGGCGGCCACCCCGAGGGCGATGATGGGGTCGAGGACGGACGCGCCGGTGAAATGGATCACCACCAGCCCCAGGGCGACGCTCGCGGAAGTGTAGACGTCGGTCCGGAGGTGAAGGGCGTCCGCCTGCAGGGCCAGGGAGTCGGCCCTTCGGCCGACCCGGAAGAGATGCTCGGAGACGGCGTAGTTCACGAGCCCCGAGGCGGCCATGACGACGAAGCCGACACCGAGGGAGGCCACCTCCGCTCCACCGAGGAGCTCCCTCAAGGCCTCGGCGACGATCCATCCGACGGCGACGAAGATGAGGAGGGCCTCGACGAGGGCGGAGAGGTTCTCTATCTTGCCGTGCCCGTAGCGGTGCTCCTCATCAGGAGGCTGGCTGGACCGCCTCACGGAGAAGAGAGCGATGAGAGCCGCGGCCAGGTCGAGGCCTGAATGGACGGCCTCGGACATCACGCTCACCGAGCCCATCGCCAGCCCGGCGGCCAGCTTCGCGACGACCAGGGTCGTGTTGGACACCACCGACAGGGCCGCGGCCCTCACCGTGATCTGCACGGGTTCACACCCTTCCGAGGAGACGGGGCTCCCCGCCAGCCGAAGGAACGAGCCCGCCTCCCGGGGAGCCTGACGGCTATAGTCTATACCACGGCCCCAGGACCCTGACCCTGCCGGGTCCTCCAGCGCCGTCGGCCTCCCCTTGCGCAACCCGCTAACTGTTCTCCGGCAGGCCTGGAGCCCTTGGAGCAGGCAACTCCGTCGTTACGTGGAACCTGCGCTCAGGACCGGGTCGCCCCAGGCGGCCGTCCGGGATTCCTAGACCTCACTCAGGCGGCCGCCAAGGAGAGGAGCAGCGTTGCCTTGCCTTCACGTCCCCGGGCCGCCCTCTCGGCCCTGCTCGCCTGCACGGCGCTCTCAGCCGCCCTCACCGTCTCCGTGCCCTGTCCGTGGGCCGCGGGAAGGTCCGGCCCGGCCCTCGCCCAGAGCCCGGCTGAACCGGCCGGGGCCTCCCCGCCCCCCGTCACGGTCTACCTGGACGGGTCGAGGCTCGACTTCGACGTCCCCCCGCAGATCGTCGACGGCCGCGTCCTGGTCCCCTTCAGGCTCCTTTCCGAGGCGCTCGGCTGCGACGTCGACTGGCACGAGGAGACACGTCGGGTCACAGGTCGGGACCCCGTCACAGGAAGAGAGGTCGTCCTCGTCATCGGTGACACCACGGCCCAGGTCGACGGAGAGCCCCGGACCCTGGACGTGCCGGCGATGATCCGCGACGGCCGGACCCTCATCCCCCTGCGCTTCTTCAGCGAGGCCCTGGGGGCGGAAGTCGGCTGGGACGGCGAGACCCGGACCGTGACGGTCACCTCTCCCTGCCGGCCCATGACCGTGCTCGGCTACTACGCCCTGGGCACCGCCGAGAGAACGAGCTGGGAGGCGCTCTTCGGGCGGCCGTTCCCGGAGACGGGGGTCGGCGTGACCGACATCATCTCCGAGCTGGCCTGTGCGTGGTTCGTCCTCGACCCGCACACCGGGGCCGTCGTCACCGACGACTCTTACTCCGCCCAGAGGCGGCCGGACTCCTGGGAGACCATCCTCGACGCCGCCGCCGGGGCCGGACTCGAGGCCGAGATGATGGTCCACTGGAACCGGACGAGCGGCGGGGTGACCGACCCGGTCATCTACGACTTCCTGTCAAGCCCCCTGGCGCAGGAGCGGGCCTTGCGCGACATCCTGGCCTACGTGGGTCCGTTCCGCGGCGTGAACCTCGACATCGAGGGTCTCGGCCAGAGGCAGTCAGGCGAAGACCTCGAGGCCACCAGGCGGAAGTTCACCTCTTTCGTGGAGCTCCTGGCCGAGGCCCTTCACCGGCGGGGCAAGACCCTCTCGCTGAGCCTCCACCCGCTGAACAGCTGGTACCCCGGGTACGATTGGGAGGCTCTCGGGCAGGTGGCCGACAGGATCGTCATCATGGCCTACGGCTACGTTCCCGTCGACCGCCCCGAGCCTCTGGAGAAGGTCGTCGAGGCCGTCGACCTCGCCCTCGAGGTCGTGCCCAAGGAAAAACTCCTCCTGGGCCTTCTCCTGGCCAAGGACCTGGAGACGGGAAAGGACATCGGGGAGACGCCGGACACGCTGATGGCGAAGGTGGGACTGACCAAAAGGCGGCGGCTGCACGGGGTGGCCATCTGGCGCCTGAACAACGTTGGGGACGAGAGGTGGACGGCCCTGCGGCGGAGCGTCTCGCGGCCTCCGGTCCTCGAGATCGTCGTCCGGTCCGCGGACGGCGCGGGCACCGAGCGCCGCCTCGACACCACCGGCACTCCTCCGGTCATGCGCGACGGACGCATCTACGTCCCCTTGACACCTGTCCTCACGCAGGCCGGGATCGGCGTCGATTGGGACGGGGAGGCCGGCCGGGCCACCGTGGACCTCGGCTCCACCCGGGTCGTGCTGACGGCGGGGGCGGAGGCGGGGGAAGAACCGGGGCCCGCTCCGGTCGTCGTGCGCGGCACACTCTACGTCACCGTCACCCAGCTCCTGGAACTCCTCGAGAGGTACAGCCCTCCTCCGGGCACCCCGGAGGTCACGGCCACCTGGGACCAGGAGGGGAGAAGGCTCGTCCTCACCGTCGGGACCGGGCCGTGAGCCCCTCAGCAACGGGAGAACTGGGGAAGGTGGTCCCGGTTGGCTTCGAGGATGTCCGCCAGGAGACCCCGGGCCGCTTCGGCCCCCGGCACCAGAGGATGGGCCAGAAGGGCCAGGAAGGCCTTGCGGCGGTCGCCGGTCACCGCGGCCTCGATGGTGAGCTCCTCATAGGCCTTCACCGCCTGGACCAGACCGCGCACGGACAGGGGTAAGGGGGTACCCCTCTCCGGCCGGGCGCCCCCCGGGCCGATGAAGCAGGCCGTCTCGACGACAACGTCTGAGGACAGGTCCGGCAGGACACGGCCCCCCGGGGCGTCGTCAAGGCGGTTCACCACGTTGACGATGTGGCGGTCACGAGGGTCACGGCGGTCACGGGAGCCCGGGGCCGGCGCCGACCCCGCGTCCACGGAGACCGGGCCCTCCCTTCGACCCACCAGCGAGACCATGACGTCGAGGGCGGCCTCGGAGTAGTAGGCGCCTCCCCGCTTCTCCAGCTCAGGAGGCTTCTCGGCCAGGTCCGGGTCCCGGTAGCGCCGGAAGATCTCCTCCTCCACGGCCATGACCTGCTCCGCCCTTGTCCCCTTCCCGGAAGCGACCTCCTCCTTCACCTTGGCGAGGAGCCGGTCGTGGAAGTAGTAGTACTGGAGGTAGGGCGAAGGCAGCATGCCGAGGGCCTCGAGAAGCGGGCGGATGCCGTCGGCCCCGGGGATGTTCCGGACGAACTCCGCCTCCACCACGGGAAGGGACAGGATTCTCGGCAGGATGTCCTCGCCGTCCAGGCGCACGGCGGTTATCCACCCGAGATGGTTCAGGCCGACGAGGTCTATCTCGACCCGCCAGGGCTCGACCTCGAGCTGCCCGGCGACAGCCCGCTGGATGGCGACCGGCACGTTGCAAAGACCCAGGCACCTGACGCCGGCGACATGCTTCAGGACGGCCTCCGTGACCATCCCGGCGGGATTGGTGAAGTTGAGCATCCAGGCCTCCGGCGCCAGCTCGCGGACGTCCCGAGCCACCGCGAGAACCACCGGGATGGTCCGGAGGGCCTTGGCGAAGCCGCCCGGGCCCGTCGTCTCCTGGCCCACGATGCCGTAGGTCAGCGGGATGCGCTCATCGACCGCCCGGGCCTTGAGGCCGCCGACCCTGAACTGGTTTATGACGAAGTCCGCCCCTTCTATGGCCCGGCGCCGGTCGAAGGTCACCGTGACCTTCGCCGGCACGCCGGCCCGCTCGAGCATCCGCCGGGCCAGCCCGGCCACGGCCTCGACCTTGTCCCGCCCTTCGGGGACGTCGACGAGGGCCACTTCCCTGAGCGGGAGGACTTCGCGGCGGACGGCGAGACCCTCGATGAGTTCAGGCGTGTAGCTCGAACCACCGCCGATGACGGCGACCTTGCAGCCTTCTCGCGGCACCCGGAAACCCATACGCCACCTCCGTCCGGTCCGGCTTCCCGCTCACCCTGTCCGGGACGACGGCCGACCCCGGCGCCGCCCGGTCGAGGAGGCCCTCGAGGAGGGCGCGGCCGAGCGGGCCGTCCTCGGGGCGGCCGGCAGGAGGACCGAGAAGGTCGCCCCCCGCCCCGGGGTGCTCGTCACCTCGACCTTCCCGCCGTGCGCCTCGACGATACCCCGGCACACCGGGAGGCCCAGGCCCGTCCCGCCCTCCTTCGTCGTATAGAAGGGCTCGAAGAGCCGCTCCTGCTCTGGGACGGGGATGCCCGGCCCGTTGTCGCGAACCCTGACGACGGCGTACGGCCGACCCTCCCGCAAGGTGCGGGTCACCTTGACCGTCACCTTCCTCCTGTCCGCCGGCGGGCCTCCGGGGCACGCCACCGCCTCCACACCGTTCTGGATGAGGTTCATGAGGACCTGCTTTATCTGTCGGGAGTCGAACTCCGCCCATACCGGCCTTCTCGTCCCCGGCCCCTCGAGGACGACCCCCTGCTCGGCCGCCTTGGTCGACAGGAGCTCGACCGTCGCCGCCGCGGTCTGGACGAGGTCGCCCCTTGCCATCTCCGGAGGGGACGGACGGGACATGAAGAGCATCGAGTGGACGATCTCGTCGAGGCGTTCGACCTCGCTCCTGATGCGGTCCACATAGGTCGAGCACTCCTCCCACTGTTCGCGGACCGGACAGTAGAGCCCCAGGAGCTGGGTGAACCCGAGGAGCGACGCGAGCGGGTTCCGTATCTCGTGGGCGGCCCTCGCGGCCATCTCCCCCACAGCGGCGAGCTTCTCCTTCCGCCTGACTTCCTCCTCGAGGCGCCTGGCCTCCGTCACGTCGTCGCACACGACGAGAACACCGCGGGTCCTGCCGTCCTGGTCGTTGAGGGGAGTGGCCCAGACCTGGCAGAACCGGGTCCCGGACGGTCTTTCGACAGAGACCGTCTCCGGACCGCACGGTCGGCCGGTCTCAAGGGCCCTGACGGGCGCGGCCGAACCGCACCCGCGTCGGAAAGCCTCGATGAGGTCGAGGTCCCCGTCCCCGCCCGGGTCAAGGCCCAGACTCTCCAGACAGCGGGAGGCCTCGCGGTTGATGAGGATGAGCCGGCCGTCCGTCCCGACGGCGGCTATCCCCACAGGGGCGGTGTCCAGAGTCGTCCGCAGGAGGCTGTAGGTCTCGGTGAGCTCGGCGAGCCGGTCGCCGGCTTTCCTGTAGAGGACCGCGTTCTGAAGGGCGAGGGCGGCGAGGTTGCCGACGGCCGTCAAGGCCTCCACCTCCGGCGGTGAGAAGCGCCGGTGGGTCGGCGAGTAGACGGTGATCGTCCCCAGGGGGCTGCCGGCGACCACCAGGGGGAGGATTAGGCAGGTCTTGATACCCAGGGCCTCGGCGATCTTCCGGTTGTGGGCTTCGACGCGCTCGTCGCCGGGAAGGTCGAAGGAGATGACCGGCCTTCTCTCCCGGAAGGCGATGCCCTGCAGCCCACGCCTGCTCGACCGGGTGACATCCGCCAGGACCTCCGGGGGCAGACCGGCCACGGCCGCGGAGGCCATCTCCTCCCCGTCTTCCTGGACGAGGCAGACCTCACACGGAAGGGTCGTGAGGTCCTGCACGGCCTGGGCCAGCCGCATGGCGACGTCCTCCGCGTCCAAGGTGGAGCTGAAGGCCCGGCCGAGCTCGTAAAGACTGCGGTACCATTCCGCGGCCCGGTCGCGTTCACGGTAGAAGACGTGGAGGGGGTTCCACGTGAAGAGCCTCCCCAGGAAGCGCCACAGGCCGCCGGTCCCCCTGAGCCAGATGTCCGAACCAGAGGTCCCCGGTGTCCGGTAGGCCGCCAGGCCGGCCGTCTCCGCGAGCCGGCGCAGCCGGGCGGCGGCTTCCTTGACCGCGGGAGTGGGGTAGCTCCTCGGGTCCAGGTCCAAAGCCCCGGACTCCAGCGCCTTCACCAGCGCCTCGACGGCCTTGGGATGGAACTTCTCCCCGCTGGAGGTCTTGATGTGCTCGACGGCCTCCGCCGCCGTCAGGGCCCGGGGGTACTGCGGCCGCTCCATCGTCAGGGCGAGGAAGGCTTCGGCCATGCCGAGAAGAGCGGCCGGCAGGGGTATCTCGTCCCCCTTGAGGCCGAAGGGATACCCCAAACCGTCGTAGCGCTCGTGATGGGTCTCGAGGATGCGGGCCACGGAGAGAAGGTTGCCCAGGCGGCCGACGCTGAGGGACGCGCGCAGGGG
>ENA-OSAI01000585-OSAI01000585.1-marine-sediment-metagenome-genome-assembly--contig:-NODE-585-length-11401-cov-8.438304_pt1 | contig 11401 bp, 7 predicted proteins | sample MGYA00237871_ERZ529316 | MGnify/ENA primary metagenome ERZ529316 (study PRJEB26369, sample SAMN03142814) | marine sediment metagenome | biome: marine; feature: borehole; material: sediment... | reverse complement strand
CACCAGGACCCGCCCCCGCCCGCTCCCCAGGCACCGCCGGTAGCCGTCGGCATAGCCCACCGGGAGGGTCCCCACAAGAGCGGGGGCTTCGGTCACGTGCTCCCTGCCGTAGCTTATGGGCGTCCCGGCCGGAACGCGCTTGACGTACATGAGCCTGGTTTTCCAGGTCAGGGCCGGCCTCAGGGCCACCCGGGAGCGGTCCACGTCGTCCGAGGGATAGTAGCCGTAGAGGGATATCCCGACCCGCACGAGGTCGTACCGGGTCTCCGGCAGGTCGATGAGGGCGGCGCTGTTGGCCGCGTGCCGCCAGCGGAAGCTGAGCCCGGCGCGGCGGGCCAGCTCGAGGAAACGCTCGAAGCGGCCCGTCTGCAGGCGGGTGAAGGACTTGTCGGCCTCGTCGCTTGTCGAGTAGTGCGTGTAGACCCCGTCGAGGACCAGACCCTCGAGGGCGGCGAGCCTGGAGGCCAGGGCCGCCCCGTCATCGTCCGGGGTCACCCCTATGCGCCCCATCCCGGTGTCGACCTTGAGATGGGCGTGGACCGGCCGCCCCAGGCGGCGGGCGGCCGCGGCGAGGGCCTCGGCCGTCTCGGGCTCGAAGACGGCCGCGGTGATGTCGTGCCTGGCGATGACCTCGGCCTGGGCCGGGGTGGAGGGTCCCAGGATGAGGATGGGACAGGTGAACCCGGCCCGCCTGAGTTCGACCGCCTCCTCGAGGGCGGCGACGCCGAGCCAGGTCGCCCCGCCCCCCAGGGCCGCGCGGGCGGCCTCGACGGCGCCCAGACCGTAGCCGTCAGCCTTGACCACGGCCATCAGTTCGGCCGGCTCCGCCAGGCGGCGGAGGGCCCGGGCGTTCTCCCTGATGGCGTCAAGGGAAACCTCCGCCCATGTCGGGCGGTGGCCGGCCTCCCATCCGGAGCCGGCCCGACGGTAGTCCATGAAGCCTTTCAACGCAGGACCTCCCCCTCCCGCTCTGGGCCCCCTTCCCGCTTGCGGTCCCGCTCCGGCCTTGTCCACCCCGCCGGGTCCGGCCCGCGCCCGGCGTCACCGCTCCGGAGCCGGCCTCCGCCCGGGAGGTCGGTCAGGGGCAGCTCGACCGGTCCGTAACCCTCGGCGGAAGAGAGGGCGTCGAGGGCGACAGGGAGCCCGTGGGCGATGTCGCGGGCCAGAAGCCCTCTCCCGCCGATGTCCCGGGCGGCGAGGTCGCCCGCGAGCCCGTGGGCGCAGACTGCCAGGCAGGCCGCTCGGTCCAGCGGGAGCCCCTGGGCGAGGAAGGCCCCGAGCGCCCCGGCCAGGACGTCGCCGCTTCCGGCCGTGGCCATGGCCGGGTTCCCGGTGGCGTTCATCCAGACCTCCCCGTCAGGCGAGGCGACGACCGTCCCGGCCCCCTTGAGGACGACGACCACCTTCCAGAGCCTCGCGGCGTCCGAGGCGACGGTGAGCCGGTCTCCCTGGATGCCCGTGACAGACAGGCCGGTGAGGCGGGCCATCTCCCCGGGATGCGGGGTGACCACGGTCCGCCCCGCTCCCGAAGGAAGCACGGCCGCCGCGGCCTCGGGTCCCTGGAGGGCCAGGCAGTTCAGGGCGTCGGCGTCCAGGACGGCGGGGACGGGGGATTCGCGCACCAGGGCCGTGACGAAGCGGGCCACTTCGTCGGACACCCCGAGGCCGGGCCCGACCACCAGCGCGGTCCTGACCCTTCCCTCCCGCTCCCCCGCGGCTCCCCCCAGGTCCGCGAGGAGCCCGGCCGCGGCCCCGGCGGCGACCCGGCCGTCGGGGCCCTCCTCCAGGCCCTTGGTGAGCGCTTCGGGGAAGGAGGCGGCGACGAGAGCCCGGCTTCCCTCCGGCACCGCGGCGGTCGCCAGTCCGGCGCCCGCCCGCAGGGCCCCCAGGGCGGTGAGGGCGGCCGCGCCGGTGAAACCCGGTGACCCGGCGGCGACCCACACGTGGCCGAAGGTCCCCTTGTGCCCCTCGGCCGGACGCGGCGGAAGCCATGCCGCGGCCTCCCGCGGCAGGAGCCACCAGCGGGCCCGGCCGGCCCGCTCGAGGCAGGAGGGCGGCAGACCGATGTCGGCCAGGTAGAGGCGGCCGGTGAAGGCGGCCGCCCCCGGGAGGGCGAGCCCCAGCTTGACCCCGCCGAAGGTGACCGTGGCCCGGGCCCGTACGGCCTGGCCCGGAGCCCGGCCCGTGTCGGCGTCAAGCCCCGAAGGCAGGTCCACGGCCAGGACACAGGCCTCCGGGACCGCCCCCAGGAGGGATATGAGCGTCGCGACCGGCTCCCGCGGGGCTCCGCTCACACCTGTCCCGAGAAGGGCGTCGACGACGACGGCGGCCTCCTTCACGAGAGCCGAGAAGGCGGGCCCCTCCAGTTCCCGCCCGAACACGCGGGGCCGCACGAGCCCCTGTGCCTCAAGGGCCCGCAGGTTCGTCAGGGCGTCCCCGGTGAAGGAGTCTTCCGACCCGGCCAGCACCACCTCGACCGGGAGGCCCAGACCGGCGAGGAGCCTGGCCGCGACGAGGCCGTCGCCCCCGTTGTTCCCCTTGCCGGCGAGGACGAGCAGGCTCCCCCTCCGGCCGGAAGGGACTTCTTCCAGAAGCCTCGTCGCCAGGCGGGCCACGGCCCGCCCGGCGTTCTCCATGAGGATGAGCGAAGGGACCCCCGCCTCCACGGCGAGGCGGTCGGCCTCCCTCATCTCCGCCGCCTTGAAGAGCCTGACCACCTCACGAACCCTCCCTCGTGCGTCCCGGGGCCGACCGGACGGGCGTCTTCCCCACGGTGGCCGCGTAGACGACGAACTCCCGCTCACCATCAAGACCGAGGACCCGGTTCAACCCGTCGTCGTCGAAGGCGCCTATGGCGCAGCAGCCGGCCCCCACGGCCTGGACGGCCAGGTAGAGGTTCTGGCAGACGTGGCCGGCGTCGAGGAAGAGGTAGCGGTAGCCGCGCTCCTGGTAACGCCATGAGGTGCGGTAGGGCACGGCCGCCCAGATGAAGGTGACAGCGCTGGTCAGCGCGTACTGCCCGAAGGTCGCCTCCTGCACTTTCCGGGCCACGCCGCCTGTGAGGTCGTGCTCCTGCAGGCTGTGGGAGAGGGCCAGGAAGCGGTAAAGCCCGGGCTCGAGGCCCTCCACCCGGTTGGCCAGCAGGTAGGTCTCGAAGGGGTGGCGGGCGCCGGCCGAGGGCACGGTCCTGAGGGTGGCGTGCCGGGCGGCGACCTCCCTGACCCCTTGGGTGCACCAGAGAAGATACGACACCTCAGCGAGGGTCATCGGCTCGGGGGCGTACTTCCTCACGCTGGTCCTGACGGCAATGGCCTCCGTGAGGTCCACCGGCCTGACCCTGACCGAACGGGGGTCGGGGAGGTCGATGAGCGGTCTCGAGGGGTCGGCCGGCTTCTCCAGAGGAGGCGGGGGCACCCCCTTCTGCTGGTCGGACACTCCCAGCCACCTGTACTTCGTCTTCTCGACGAACTCCGCTCCTATGCTCTTCATCGCTCACCCCTCCGAAGCCGCCCCGCGGCGGGCCGCACCGCCGGACCGGGCCGGGGCGGCGAGGTCTTCGCTCGAACCCTTGCCGACGTCCGTCCTCAAAGTCTTCCCTCCGCATCCGCCGGGGAAAGGTCCCCGGCCCCCTTCGGAGAACTCCCCCCGGGTCTTTCCGCCACGCCCTGAAGGGCACACTACCGAGTGGAGGTCTCGTGAGTGAAACGCGTTCTTCCCGTCTTCCTGGCTGTCGGAGCGGCCTGTCCATGGCTCTACCTGCGGCTCGTCGGTTTCCACGGGTCACCGGCCGTCCAGGCCGCCCTCTCGGGGGCGGCCATCCTGGGCGCGGCCTTCCTCCTCTCGTGGGCCGCCGAGCTGGCCCAGCTCGACATCTCCGACGCCCTCGCCGTGGCTCTGCTCTCGTTCATCGCCGTCCTGCCCGAGTACGCCGTCGACATCTACTTCGCGTGGCAGGCGGGAAAGGACCCGACGTACGCCCCCTACGCCGTGGCCAACATGACCGGGGCGAACCGCCTGCTCATCGGTGTCGGCTGGAGCGCCGTGGTCTTCGTGTACTGGTGGAAGACGCGGAGCCGCATCCTGCGCCTCGCCGAGCGCGACCGCCTCGAGCTCGGGGCCCTGACCCTGGCGACGGTCTACGCCGTCGTCATACCCCTCAAGGGCTCTCTCTCCCTGCTTGACACGGCCGTTCTCCTCCTCCTCTTCGCCCTTTACATCCGCTCGGCGTCGGCCCAGAGCGTGGGAGAGCCGGAGCTCATCGGCCCGGCCGCGGCCATAGCCGCCCTCCCCCAGAGGCCCCGACGCCTGGTGACCGCATCCCTTTTCGTCTTCGCCGCAGGGACCATCCTCCTGTCGGCGGAGGCCTTCTCCGAGGGGCTGGTGGGAACGGGCAAGCTCTTCGGCATCGACGAGTTCTTCCTCGTCCAGTGGCTCGCCCCGCTGGCCTCGGAATCCCCGGAGTTCATCATCGCCGTCCTCTTCGCTCTTCAGGGCCGTGCGAACCTCGGCCTCCGGACGATGATCTCCTCCAAGGTCAACCAGTGGACCCTCCTCGTGGGCATGCTCCCTCTGGCCTTCGCCATATCCTCCGGAAGCCCCGAGGCGATGCCGCTCGACTCCCGCCAGGCCTCGGAGATCTTCCTGACCATGGCCCAGAGCCTGTTCGCCGTGGTCGTGCTGGCGCGGTTCGAGTTCTCGATGTGGTCGGCCCTGGCCCTCTTCGGTCTCTTCACGACCCAGTTCGCCCTGCCGGCCCTCCACCCGCCCTTCATCGCCCTCTACTTCGTCCTCGCCTTCGCCCTCCTACTGCGGGACCGCGGCCGTCTCCACACGCTCGGCCGGGCCGTGCAGAACCTCACCGCCCGGGAGCGTCCGGTCGAGGAACCCACAGTCGGGCCGCAGGAGCGGTAGGCGGCACGGACGGCCGAAAGACCGCCGGACCCCACGGCCCGACCGGTGGGGCCGCGGGGTCCGGCCTCTTCTCCACGGGAGCTGCCCGCAGGGGCTACTCGACCGTGACGCTCTTGGCCAAGTTCCGGGGCTTGTCGACGTCACACCCGCGCTCGACAGCCGCGTAGTAAGCGAGGAGCTGGAGCGGGATGGCGGCCAGCACGGGCATCAGGAGCGGGTGGGTCACCGGCAGGCGGATGACCTCGTCGGCGTGGTCGGCGATCTCCTCGTCGTCGGCCGCGGCCACGGCGATGACGTGGCCCCCGCGGGCCTTGACCTCCCGGATGTTGGAGATGGTCTTCTCCCGCAGGTCGGGCTGGGTGACGACGGCGATGACAGGCACATCCTCCTCGATGAGGGCCAGTGTGCCGTGCTTGAGCTCGCCGGCGGGGTAGGCCTCGGCGTGGATGTAGGATATCTCCTTGAGCTTGAGCTGGCCCTCCATGGCCACGGCCCAGTCGAGCCCCCGGCCGATGTAGAACACGTCGTCCCAGCCGGCCAGGAGCCGGGCGGTCTCCCGGATGTCTTCGGCCCCGTCAAGGACCTCCTGGGCCAGGGACGGAAGTGCCTTGACGTCCTCCAGGAGGGCGGCGGCCCGCTCCGGGGCGAAGGTCCCGCGGGCCACGCCGAGGTGGCAGGCCAGAAGGACCAGAGCCAGGAGCTGGGCCGTGTAGGCCTTGGTCGAGGCCACGGCTATCTCCGGGCCGGCCCGCGTGTAGATGACCTCGTCGGCCTCGCGGGCCACGGAGGACCCCACGACGTTGGTGACGGCCACCGTCCGTCCGCCGCGGCGGGCGGCCTCGCGCAGGGCGGCCAGGGTGTCGGCCGTCTCCCCCGACTGGCTGACGACGACGAGCACGTCCCCGGGCCCGAGGACGATGTCACGGTAGCGGAACTCGGACGCGATGTCGGCCTCGACCGGCAGTCTGGCGAGCCTCTCCATGAAGTGCTTGCCCGCGAGGCCGGCGTGGAAGGCGGTGCCGCACGCGGTCACGAAGATGCGGTCCAGAGCCCTGACCCGGTCCGTGTCCAGGACGCCGCTGTCGAACACCAGGCCTGTCGCGGACGGGCTCCTGGGACCACCGGGGACCAGGCGGCCGGCGAGGGTCTGGCGGAGGCAGGCCGGCTGCTCGAAGATTTCCTTGAGCATGAAGTGAGGGTAGCCGCCCTTCTCGGCCGCCTCCACGTTCCAGTCTATCTCCAGCGGGGAGCGCGCCACCGAGGCGCCCCGGGGGTCGACCAGGACGACCCGGCCGCGCTCCACGACCGCGGTCTCGCCGTCCTCCAGGATGATGACCTTCCTCGTGTAGGGGAGGATGGCCGGGATGTCGGAGGCCAGGAAGTTCTCCCCTTCGCCCAGCCCGACGACGAGAGGGCTGTCCTTCCTCACGGCCACCAGGCGGTCGGGTTCGTCCACGCGGAGGGCGACGAAGGCGTAGGAGCCCTCCAGCTCGGCCGTGGCCCGTCTCACCGCCTCGACGAGGTCGCCGTCGTAGTGGCTCTCGATGAGGTGGGGGATGACCTCGGTGTCCGTCTCCGAACGGAACCTGTGCCCGGCCGCCTCCAACCTGTGGCGCAGGGGCAGGTAGTTCTCGATTATCCCGTTGTGGACGACCGCCAGCATCCCGCGGCAGTCCGTGTGGGGGTGCGCGTTGGCGTCAGAGGGTCGTCCGTGGGTCGCCCACCGCGTGTGGCCGATGCCCACCGTGCTGTCGGGCACCCCCTCGCGGGCTATCTTCTCGCAGAGAGTGTCGATGCGGCCCTCGGTCTTGGTCACCCCGACCCGACCGTTGGCGCTCACCGCCACGCCAGCCGAGTCGTAGCCCCGGTACTCCAGACGCCTCAGGCCGTCGATGATGACCGGCAGGGCCGCACGACGACCGATATAGCCGACGATACCGCACATTATGGGAGATGCCTCCTCGTGTTCTTCTCAGCCAACCTCTGAGCCTGAGCCGAGAGAGCAATGAAAGACCGCGCCCCGACGGGAACGCGGTGAGGGAAGCGTCGCGCCAGGCTCCGTTTGTCCCGCCCGTCGCCGGGCGGTTTTGCCGGAAGCCTGTGTCCGGCCTGCGACACGGCCGCCGGGCATCCGCCGAAGACTTCGATGAACCCGGACCTCGTCAACTCCCGCCTCGGGGCCGCCGTCCGGCCGCCCCTCCGCCCCGCACCTCCGGCCGCCGGCAGCGGCCGAGCAGGGCCCTCCGGGAGTTCAGGCGCTAGGTCACCTTTCGACCTTTAGCGTTCGCATCATGTCAGGGGCCGCCGCCCCCCGCGGGAACGGCCGCTCCCCGCTTCCCTACCCAGCTCACTGTTCGGGGTTCTGCACTGACAGGTCGAAGCCAGGTCTCCTAGTCGTCCATCACCTCCCCTCCCAGTTCGGCCGCCACGACTCCGGCCAGCTCACGCGCCATCTCCCTGATCCGCCTCTCGTCGCGTCCTTCCACCATTATGCGCACGACCGGCTCTGTTCCGGACGGCCGCACGAGGACATGCCCGGTGTGTCCCAGGGCCTCACGGACCCGTTCGATGGCGGTCGCAACCTTCTCGCTGGTCTCCAGTTTCTCCTTCCGCTCAGCCCGGACGTTCATAAGCACCTGAGGCAACTTCTGGACTTTTGAAGCCAGAGCCGACAGCGGCCGCCCGGAGCGGACCATCACCTCCAGGAGGCTGATGCCGGCCCCCAGCCCGTCGCCTGTCGTGTTCTGGTTCAGGATGATGATGTGCCCCGACTGCTCGCCACCCAGGAGGTATCCACCCCGCAGCATCTCCTCCAGGACGTGCCGGTCACCGACGGGGGTCCGCAGCACCCGGCCGCCGGCGGCACGCAGGGCCAGGTCAAGGCCCAGGTTGCTCATCACCGTGGCCACGACGGTCCGCCCCGGCAGACCGTCCCTCTCCATCATGTCGAGGGCCAGGATGGCCAGCATCTCATCGCCGTCGACGGTCCGTCCGTTCTCGTCGGAGGCGATGACCCTGTCGGCGTCCCCGTCGAAGGCCAGCCCGACGGCGGCACCCTCGAGGCGCACCCGGGCGTTCATCTCTTCCGGATGCGTCGACCCGCACTCCACATTTATGCGGTTCCCGTCCGGAAGGTCGTTCATCGGCACGACCTCGGCTCCCGCCCGCCGGATGACCCGGGTGGCCAGGCCGGCCGCCGCCCCGAAGGCCGCGTCGACGACGACCTTGAGACCCTTCAGACCCTGACCGGCCAGGCCGGTGAGGTGGTCCTCGTAGCTCCGGAGGTGGCGCCGCCCGTCCAGCCGGCAGCCGACGCCGGAGCCCACCGGCCGCGGCAACCGGTCCTTCTTGGCGAGAACCCTCGCCTCTATCTCGGCCTCGGCCTCCGGAGACAGCTTGTAGCCGTCGGCGTCGAAGAACTTGATCCCGTTGTCGTTGACAGGGTTGTGCGAGGCCGAGACCACGATACCGCCGGCGGCCCCCAGCCTCCGGGTCAGATAGGCCACACCGGGGGTCGGGAGGATGCCCAGGTCGAGAATGTCGACACCCACCGAGCAGCACCCGGCGGTCACGGCCGCGGTGAGAAGGTCGCCGGAAAGGCGGGTGTCCCGGCCGAGGACGAGGAACGGCCTCCCCCGGCGTCCGGTGGCCTTTCTCGACGTACGGACCGTCCGCCCCCTCCGGTCCGTGAGGTCTGTCCCAGAGGCGCAGGCGGCCAGGTAGGCGGCCCCCGCCCTCCCGATGCGGAACACCTGCTCGGGCGTCAGCTCCTCGTTGGCCACTCCTCGCACACCGTCTGTTCCAAAGAGCCTCGGCAAGACAAGAACCCCCGTTTCTCCGGCCGGGACGCCGGCCGCCCGGCGGGAGAAGTCTATGGTCCGAGGATGAGGGTCACCTCGGGCGGATTGCAGATGAAGACCTCCAGCCGGTCTCCAGACCACGGCGGAAGGTCGACCTCGACCAGGGCGGAGTAGGTCCCGCTCCCCCGTCCGGAGGCGTCCACCCAGGCGGCCACATCGCCGGCCCCGAGCCGGTCGAGGAGGTTCCGGGGGCCGGTGATGACAAGGGAGACGGTCTCAGGCTTGACCTCGGCCTCCAGTCCCTGGGCCACGTTCCTGACCGCCACGGGCACCCCGGACAGCGCCCGCGCCGGCCCGATCTGGACCGTGACCTCCACCTCCTCGGGAGTGACCGAGACGGCCTCCGGAGGAACGGCCACCTTCACCGTTGCCGTGACGTCCGCCGTCCGCCCGGAGATGTCCACCGGCTCCGTGTGGAGCCTGTCGACGGCCACGACCTCTCCCGGACGCGGCCGGACGCTGGCGCGGTCGGGCACGCAGCGGACGCGCAGGACGGCGTAGCCCTCGGCCGGACTTCCGACGAGGGTGGGGTCGATGTCGAGGCTCTCCGGAGGCGGCAGGGCCAGGACCGGGAGGCTCATCGTCACCTCGGGCGGGACCAGGCTGACCTCAGGGACCCGGGAGCCGCCGGCGTCGACCGGGATGACGGTCAGGACCTGTGAGACGTCGCCCGTCGCCGACGAGAGGTCGTAGTGGGCGACAGCCCGCACGACGCGGGAGACGGCCGTCACCGGCCCGCGGGCGGTGACGACGGCGGGGACGACGGACACCTCCCCGGCGGCGTAGCCTTCGGGGCAGGTCCCGCCGAGCTCGACGGTCACGGGGACCTCGGCCGTGCCCACCTCTTCCAGGGTCACGGAGACCGTGGTCGGGCTGATGTCCACGAGCTCGACCCCCTCCGGCGCGCTCACCTCCACCGGATAGTCGTAGGTGCCGGCGTGCCCGCCCTCAAGAGAGACGACGGCGGCGAAGTCGGACGAGGTGAGCTTCTCGCCCACGCGCATCCGGCACCTCACAGCTATGTTAACCTTCGCCGGACGCGGGTTGCCCATGACCACGAGCCCTTCCGGAACGCTCTCGGGGACCACCCCGACCCCGTCGAAGGTGAACCGCTCCACCGGGTTCACCTCCGCGGTCGCCTGGACCCAGAGGAAGACGGCCAGGAGGATGGCGACGACCTTCAGGACGACGTCCTTCTCAAGCAGGCGCTCCACGGCCGCCCCCCTTCCTCCGACTGCTCCCGGCCCTCCCGGTCTGCCTCAGCCCGAAAAGGTCGAGCCCCAGCGGCCGGAAGGGCGCCGGTGCGGACGTCTCCGTCTTCATGAGGTTCTCGAGCATCTCCCGCAGGGTCGCGTCGTCGAGATGGCGGATGAGCTTGCCGGCGTTGGCGAGGGATATCCAGCCTGTCTCCTCGGAGACGACCACGACGAGGGCGTCGGACTGCTCGGTCATCCCTACCGCGGCCCGGTGGCGGGTCCCGAGCTCACGGCTCAGGTCGGGATTCTCCGAAAGGGGCAGAAAGCAGCCTGCGGCCGCGACCCGGTTGCCGCGGATGATGACGGCGCCGTCGTGAAGCGGTGCGTTGGGGACGAAGATGTTGATGAGGAAGGCCGAGGAGACCAGCCCGTCGATGGCCGTCCCCGTCTCGGCGATGTCCTTGAGCCCCGTCTCCCGCTCGACGACGATGAGGGCCCCGATCTTGTTTCGTCCGAGGACGTCGCAGGCCGTGGCGATATCGTCGATGACCTTGGCCAGTTCGGCCTCAGGGAGGGTCACGGCGGGGGCGAAGAGGCGCCCGCGGCCCAACTGTTCCAGGGCCCGGCGCAGTTCGGGCTGGAACACCACCGGGACGGCGACGATGAGGGCCATCTGCACGTAGTCCAGGATGTAGATGACCGTGGTCAGCTCGAGGAGCCTCGCGGCGACTCCGGCTAGGAGGAGGACGAAGAGCCCCTTCACCAGCTGGACGGCCCGGGTGCCCCGGATGAGGAGGAAGAGCCGGTAGATGACGTAGGCCACGATGGCGATGTCCAGCGTGTCCCAGATAAGCCGGTAGTCCTTGAAGACAGAGAGCACCGGGAGCCCACCCGACTGCCAGGAATCGGCCCGGAGGTCCGGAGGTCGCCGGCCGCGGACGTCTCATCCCGCAGGTCGCTCCGGAGGTCGCCGGCCGCGGACGTCTCGACCTTTCTACGGTCCCGCGGGCAAAACCTTCCGCGGCGCCCCGCAGGGCCTCCGGCACCGAGCGCTGCGTTCCTACCGTCGGACTCCCGGCGTCCGGCCCCTAGAGCATGCGCCTGACCTGCTCCAGGATCGTCTGGAAGAAGAACCCGCTCTGGAAGGAGATGAAGAACTCCACCGGGTCTGAGCGGCTCGGGTCACAGACCTTCTTGTAGACATAGGGGAAGGACACGGCCGCGAGGATGGCGGCGGTGATGACCGTCGTCCAGTTGAACTCCGACCATCCCGTGGAGGCCTCGGTGAACTGCTTGGCGAGGACCCCGAGGGTCAGGGAGACGTAGTGCCCCGCGGTGTGAAGGGGAGAACGGCACCGCACCGGCCGCCCGTCTTCCTCACCCGCCTTCCCCTCCCCGGAAAGAGCCGGGAGACAGCTCCCGCATCCGGCCCCG
>ENA-OSAI01000584-OSAI01000584.1-marine-sediment-metagenome-genome-assembly--contig:-NODE-584-length-11410-cov-9.162131_pt1 | contig 11410 bp, 7 predicted proteins | sample MGYA00237871_ERZ529316 | MGnify/ENA primary metagenome ERZ529316 (study PRJEB26369, sample SAMN03142814) | marine sediment metagenome | biome: marine; feature: borehole; material: sediment... | reverse complement strand
GTGCAAGCGCAAGGAATCCTGTCTGGGTGACAAAGAGACCCGCAAGCGGGTATACTTCAGTCCCTGTCAACCGTTATTTAGCATTTAAGAGAGCAAGGTAGTCGTCGTGACTATGATGAGCATTGGGATATCCACAGCCTTCTGGTCAGCGATCGCCAACTGGCAGGGGAGTGGGTATCTTCACCCCCCGCGTTCTGAGGTAGTTACGCATGGTCTCACGGTCTTTGAGGTAATTGCGGATGAGCTCCAGGTACTCACGGACCAATGATTGGCCATGACCCAGGACAGTGGCCATCAATGGCAGCGGTAGGCCGTAAAGGTGCAGGATGAGCACTGAATCGAAGGCCTTGAGGTAAGCATCAATCGAGCGGGGATTGTGGTAAGTCTTGCGGGCGATCTCCAGCACCGAGAGTCCCTCGAGATGCAGCCGTACCACCAGGTCCTTGTGAGTGAGCATCCTTCCCATGTCCAAAACGGTACCAGGACAAGGCAGGATCACGTGGTGCTGGCGTTGATAATTGTCCACGGCACGGGATACGGTGCCCAGGGACACCAGGAAGATCCACTGCAGTTCGGCATGAGAAAGGAGCCCGTCCTGAGTGTACGCCTCAGTGAGCACCCGGGCCATGCGCCGTCCGTAAAGGTCCAGGAAGCCATCGTAAGAGGTCGGAGGGTCATACCGCAAAAGGTGACCCTCGCCATCCGCCAGCACGGACACCACCACTGGTGCCAGGGGCTGGTACCGCGTAGGTTGCCACAGCGTCCGTCCGGCTTTCACGTGCATGGCCGCCACTGGCATCTGCCCGCTGGCCAGGGTGGTAATCCGGGGGCAGAACCGGGCCCGGATGGACATCAAATCCAGAATCAGCGCCTCCTGGATGGCCGGCGGTATTCCCGCCTGCGTGCCCAAATACTGCGCCAGTTCGCCGACGGCCCCCTGCAGATAACCCAGGCGGGGTGAGCCACGGTGCATCCATTGACGGGCACGCTGGATGTCCAGCTCAGCCAGAGGCTCCCGGTAGGTGCAAGAGCAACCCCAGGGCCGCTGCCCCCGGGGACCCCAGCGGGGGCTGGGCTTAGAGCCTCGAGGGCCGTATCCGGCCCAGATACAGCGCCGGAAGCGCTCCAGGGCAGCTTTGGAGGCTTCCGGAAACAGCTCCCGGTAGCGGGCTTCGCAGCGGTCCAGGATATCCTCTCGTACCCGCTCCCACCTCTCACCGGCTATCACCCGACGGATGTCCTCTTGAGTGCGGATGGGTAAGATCAGGGGGCCACGCCGGGTTTGAAGCAGAAGCTCGCCGGGGCGTACGCGTCTTATCTGTAGGCGTCCTTCCCACTGGTCCAATGTGGCATTGACGTATCGCACGATGGCCCGGGCCAGTCGGGAATCCCGCGAAAGGTCGTAGTACTGGGATAAATGGTACACCTGGGCGTTCTCCATGGTGCGTTCCAGCAGGGGACCGAAGGCCTCTTCCTGCCAGCTCACCGCTTGATGCCCCCGGTAGGGTAAAGGAAACCCGGGACCCCCTTTTTACCCCTGATCTCGTCCCGGGCGAATACGTTGCGCAGCTGGGCCAGGCGAAACTGGTAGTCCGGCTGGTCATAACGCCGGTAAAGCTCTAAATATGCCTTCACCAGATTCATGGAACGGCCGATGATGCGACGGATCATCACCGGGTTCAAACCCCGGTCGGCAAGGGCAACGACCCGCGCGAACTCTCTAAGATAAGACTCCACGCTCTGGTAGCTGTGTCCGGTACGGTCCACAATCTCGGTCTCGGTATGCATCTGGAGATAGAGCTCCACAATCTCGGTCCGGTGACTGACGCCCCGGCCGATGTCTTTAATCCGCCCCCGGGTAGGTACCACCACCTCGGGATGGGCGGCAATCTGACGCCGTATGGCATCGGTGTGAATACCCAGCAGCATGGCCAGATCCGGCAGGGTCAACAACGCCCCCTGGGCCCGGGCTTGGGTGGCATACCGCTGGATACGGCCAAACTTGAGAGCCGAGACCCGGGTGGGATGCTCATCGTGCTCCCGGACATCCTCGGCGGTAAGATAAAGCAGCCGCACGGGGAGGCATTTTGCCTCATCCAGGCGAGCCCGGGGGCCTTCGTCAGCGGAAATGGCCCAGAAGATCATCTCCCCCGGCTCCAACGGCTCGGTTCGGATCTTTGCTGCCAGCTCCGTCAGCCACTGGCGATACAGCCGCGCCGCCAGGGGGGAGAACCCGTAATGCCGCTCAAGTTCGACCTCTATTATCCCCTCGGGGAGGCCACCATCCCGCCCCGGCTGGCTACCGTAGCTGGCCAGGAGATCTCGCAGTGACTGGTGGTGGCGATATCGGTCCGCGAGATGCCGCATCTCGGCGATCTCCAGACGGCTCCGGCCTAGCTTATCGGCTAGCTCCGCTTCTGAGGTACCAGAGGCCTCTAGCACCATAACGAAATGGCGCAGGATGTCCTCCCAGGCACCCAAGCCAAGGCCCAATCGTGCACGTAACGGTTCTGTGGGTTCACCCTCAAGGTAGCGGGCAAGGAGCCAGGGCTCAAGCGCCAATTGGTCGTCGGAAGCAGCCGGACCACCTACATGCGGCAGCCATATCCCCAGTCTCCGTAGGGCCTTCAGCCTCACCTCCAGCGTGGCAGGGGTCATATTGGCCCAGGCGGCCACCTCCGTGAGGCAGGGCCATCCCCCCTGACGGTAGATCTCATAACACCAGCGCCACAGCCGCCGGCGCTGCATCGCCGCCAGCCCGTACCTGCACCAGACTTCGCCGTCCTCTGACACGTCCACGGCGGTGATGGTCACCACACATCGCCTTTGGGAAGCATAACGGCGAGAGCGGGTGGCCGGCACCGACACCTGCACCCGCCCTGCTACGGCCACCCCCAGTGCCGCTAGCCATTCTTTGCTGCGTGCGGCCAATACCTCCGCCTCCACTCGGCTGCAACCGAAATCCCGCTGCAGGATGCGCCTGATGGTAGCATCCATGCCCTTGGCCTGCACCGAGCCAATCTCAAACCGCAGACGCTGCCGGTAACGGCGCGGTCTTCCCACCCACCCCACCTCCTCCTCTTTCCGTTTCGCCTTATTATAGCAAACCACCGGTATCTGCTCTTGAACAGTCGGTAGTACACAAAAAGGGCCGCAAAGGGCTACGTGATGGGCTTTGCGGCCATTGGCGGAAGGATAGGCGTTTGTCTACACAGACTTCTTACGCGGAGCAGAAATGTAGTGATAAGGAGGCGGCGGCTGAAGATCCAGAGCCTTGAACAGGTCCTTCTGTTCCGGGGTGAGCCTGGAGGTGCGCCACACCTCCTCTGATCCCACCCGGTGTATCCCCACATCCAGGGTTGCAAGGATAAGGCACATCTGGCGCCAAGTCTTCCCGGTTTCTTTTTCCGCCACCCTGATCAACAACAGCGCCAGCCAACACAAAAGCACATGGGCCTTGATTCGCTCCGGTAGACGATGGTACACGGGTCGGATGTCAACCACATGCTTGAGGTCCCGAAAACATCGCTCAATCACCGCCAGCTGCCGGTATCCCAGTACGATGTCCTCAGCGGAAAGGGTAGCATCGGAACAGCTTATGAGGAACTTGCCATCAAGTTTTTCTTCCTGCCGGATCCTGGCCCGGTTCAGCATCAGCCGGCCAGTGCTGGTTTGCCGAATGTACCTGCCAAAGACGGGATGGGCACGCAGCTTGCAAGCAGCCTTATGGTGCGGTTTGCCATCAAGTTGTCTGAGTTCCGCCAGACGACGTTCTACCTCCTGGATGATGTCTTCGCGCCTCTGGCGGTCCCTTTCTGCTTCCTGGGGGTTGTATGCCACCACGTAACGCCGACCTTCCAGCACCACTTCCTTGATCTGGAGTCCACACTCCAGGGTGCGATATCTACCACCACGCCGCAGGGCCTCCACGATAGCACCCCTGGATCCTGACCGCAGCTTCTCTCCCATGATGTAATGCCCACCCGCACCCTGCAGCACCTTGCGATTCCGCTGGGAGTTGAAGCCTGCATCCACCACCGCCACTACCCGTCCCAGACGCCAGCCTGCAAGATCACGCTTGACCTCCTCGAGGATAACCTGATCGGAAGCATTGCCCGGCCACACCCAGCATCTCACCGGGATCCCTTCCCTGGTCACCGCAAAGCCCACTACCACCTGGGCTAAGCCACGACGGCCATCCTTGCTGTAGCCACGCCGCCGCAACTCGGCATCTTCACCTTCGATCTCAAAATAGGTGGTGGTGGTATCAAAGAGAACCAGATCCACCTCCAGGTTGAACAAATTGGCCACCTCGAAGAATACATCGCGCTGAATGTCATCCTGCGCCTCCAACAAAAAGTCCATGGCCCGATACAGCTGGTGCACCTCAACTTTCAGCAGGCCAGGGATCAAAACTTCCTCCGAGACCCAGAACTCAATGGCTAACTTGCTGGATGGTGCAAGGGCACGGTTGGCAACCATTGAAAATAAAAGCCTTTCCACCGGCGTGCGATAATTGCGCTCCTTCAGCAGCTGCTTCAGGGTCTGGTCTATCCTCAGCCGCTTCCATAGCTGATCCAAGAACCACACCCCACCAAGGTACCGTGAGCCCAGATACTCAAAGGGAAGAGCACCACCCACCTTCTCCTGGATCATCGCCGCATCTTCTTCCTCCAGAAAACGGGCAATGCTCAGCGCTAACCTCTTCAACGCAGCAAGATCTAACTTGTCCGCCCGCCCGAAGTGCCACAGTATCTTCGCCCGCGGCGTGCCGGTCTCCGGATGACGGTAGTTGTGGGCCAGCTGAACGTACTCCACCACCGAGCCGTCTTTGTTCTTGCGCCGTACGGTCCTCAAGTACATGGTGCTTACATTATACCATTACTGGCAATCAAAGGCAAGAGGTGCCGCAATGCGCGTGTGTCTACGCACTTCCGTGAAAACCTACCACCTCATCCACGAAAAACCGCGTCGTTAAGCCATCGGCACCCCGCTGTGGGCTCTACAACTGTTCAACGGCAGGACAGGCTGTGAGGCCAACTTGTCCCGTCATGTTCACGAAGTGCCTCAGCATGTCCTTCGGGGAGTATGACCTGTGCGTAGCTTTTACCCCCCATGCCGGTATGACTCGCCGGGCTGTGATTTGGGGAAAGTGAATGAGTCGGTAGGACCCGCCCTGGTGGGTCTCCCAGAACGAGCGGTCTGGTAAGCCCGGGCTTCGGGGAGTGGCAGGTGAGATCCTTCATCTGCGAGCAGGGAGAAAGTCTGGTGACTCACGTTTGCTGAGCTGCACACTCCGGCAGTGGTCAGCGCGTAGGGTAACCCGAGCCTAAACGAGGGTATGTCCTTGCCCCTGGCGACGGCAGGCAGGTGACGAGGAACGGAGAGGACAGACAGCCTTGTACAGTTGCTGCTGGTCTTTCCACCAGTGCACGCCATTTCCACCTGCGGCCCCTGACTCCCACCTGCCAGGATCCTGCATTGGGCTTGGCCGGAATTAGGGATGCCGGCCCCGCGGTATGCAGTAGACCACTACCATAACTGCGAGCGCGAGTAATGATGCATCCCGCGCACCGTCTTCAAAAGCCCCGCGCTTCGCGCAACAGCCGGTCGAATTCCACCACTTTTTCCTGTTGGACATGCCACCACTCGGGATCGCGCTGCGCGTTGAGCTCCTCCACCGTCTTGCCCTGCTGCTCTACCCAGGTGAAGTATTTCAGGTTGAACCATCGCTGCCGATTGTGTAACGTCCCTTCCTGAACCCAGTCAAGCTTCACTCCGTGAAAAATGGTTTCCAGGTACACCGCGGCCCGTAACCGGTCAAGGGGACCGTAGTGCCGCTGCATGTCCGCCATCACCGATCGGTAACGACCAATGTTGTCCGTGGCCACCGTCACCACGTTGTCACGAGGGCCGAATCCGTAGAACTTCACCGTCTTGATCGCGCCCAGCAGGTTACAGACGCCGGAAATGCCGAAGACCTCGGCCAATTGACGAGCGTGCTCTGGATCAACCCCGGCCTCCTCGCTCAGGTAACGCACCCCAGCAGGATCCGTGAGCAGTTGTAGCCCCTTCTTGCAGTCGAGGTCGTCAATGCACATCAGGGCGTCCATGTTGAGCACATTGTGAATCCAGGTGACGTGTTTGTCGCCGATCCCCTGGATGTCATGGTCGCCGTAGCCATTGCAGAACAGGGTGGGACACTGGATGGGCTCCAGGCCCACGATGCGACATTCGGGGAACTCTTGCTTGAGCAGGTCCCCCGCTGCGATGGTGCCAGCCGAGCCCATGGCGGACACGAACGCTGCCACCCGACCGTTCCCGATCCCCCGCTGGTTCAGCTCCTCTACTGCCTCCAATACGGTGTGACCGGTGACGTAATAGTGAAAGCGATAGTTCGCCATTTCGCTGAACTGATTGAGGACCCGAATTCGGTCTGGATCTTGTGCCACCAGGTCCTTGCACTTGTCGAAGATTTCCTTCACGCTGCTCTCGCCGCCAGGAGTCTTGATGTAGCTTGCACCGTAATGACTGATCAGCTCAAATCTCTCTCGGCTCATCAACTCAGGCAAGATGACCAGAGAATCGAAGCCCAGGCGTGGGCCTACCCATGCACCGGCTATACCGTAATTCCCGGTGGAAGGCCACACCAGCGTGTGCTTGCCAGGTTCAATTTCGCCCAAGAGCTGCTTTTCCATGGCCACCGAATAGGCTGCCGCTACCTTGTGGCTGCCGGTGGGAAAATCCTTGGCATACAATACGACAATGTTGGCATCCACGCCGGTGAGTGCCCGATCCAGCACCAGGTAACGCACGCGCCCATGGGGATCCTTCCACGTGATATTGAAGAGATTGATGGGATCCAGCGGATCCTCTTCCTGGGCCCGCAGGGCACGTCTTCTGATGTCTTCGGGAAGCCGATCCGGATGGAGCATTTCTTCGAAGGTCGGACCATGCGCACGGAGCGGCTCGGTCATGACAGACCTCCTTCCTTGACCATATCAGGCAAAGCCGGGCACCCCTTCCCACCTGGTGCCTTTGCACCTGAGCAGCGAGGGTGTGGCTGCGTACCGAGGGTTGGGGCACCACACCCGTTGTCACGAACGCCAACCCCTTGCTCCTGGCTGGCCCAGGGGTCTGGATGCGCCCTGGGGGGCGTCAATTTGAGCCCTGAAGCTTGGCTCTGAGCCGCAGAGGACTGCAAGGACTGTTTGGGCAGGTTCCGCCACTGTTCAGCAGGGCCAGTGGCCACTACCAGGCAGCCCGACAGCTGGGCCTCATGTCTCTCCTCTTTCTCCCTTCCTCCTCAGTGCGAGCATGGAAATGAATTGATGGGCGATATTGCCAGCTACATAGGCGGTGATCTGCGTTGGGTCGAGGGCGGGAAGGACTTCTACAACATCGCATCCCACAAAATGCATCTCCCACAATTCCCCCAGCAGGTCCAGCGCTTCATAGCTGGTAAATCCGCCGACCTCAATTGTCCCGGTGCCTGGCGCGTAAGCTGGATCGAGAAAATCGACATCAAAGGTCAGGAACGCCGGCAAATCACCCACTCTCTCCTTGACGCGTTTTGCCACCGCACCCAGGCCCATCTTTCTCATCTGTCTAGCGGTGATTACTTCGAACCCAAGATCTTCTGATTTCTTTATGCTCTCGATGCTGAATATCCCCCTGATTCCCAGCTGGATGGAACGCGTCGCATCGATGAGTCCTTCTTCCACCGCGCGGGCAAATGGAGTCCCATGTGTCAGTCGGCTGCCGTGCTGAACATCGCTGGTGTCAAGGTGAGCATCGAAATGAACCAGGGCAACTGGACCGTATTTCTTGGCCACCGCCCGGAGTTCCGGCAGCGTGATGGAGTGGTCACCCCCCAAGCAAACGGGGATCACTCCCGCATCAACGATGGGCTGCAATCCCTCCTCGATTGCCCGATGAGCATCCTCGATGGAACAGGGATTCACATTGATGTCTCCGTAGTCCACCCCGGACACGTGTTCGAAAATGTTCACGCCGAGGTGGGCGTTACCGGCTCTCAACAGCATGGACATTTCCCTAATGGCAGCCGGGCCGAAACGGGAGCCCGTTCTGAACGTAGACCCCACATCACACGGTATGCCTACCACTGCAAAGTCCACATCTTCCGTGGTCTTGACGTGGGGCAGACGCATGAAAGTCCTCATGCCGCAGACCCGCGGCACCACCGTGGAATCCACCGGGTGATAGCGTCTCAGCTGCGCCATGATCGACCCTCCCGAACACATATTGCTGGTCAAGACGACACCGGTACCGCCAGTTCGCAGTAGTCGCAGCGCAGAACGACCGGAGGCCACGCAATGGTTCTGGCGCGAGGTGTGGGCCTCGTAGCCACGTATCAGGCCAAACGAGGCAGCGGAAAGTCCCGCACCCGTAACGTTCTACGGAGTCTTGCCGGTTCCTGCCACTGGGGTATCTTTGAAGGAGGCCAGGCGCTCAGAACCGACGGTGGCCCCGGGAGGTAGGGTTTTTGGGGATTCGGTGCAATTCGTCCCCGGTGTCGGATATCGGAGCCGTGAAAAGTTTGAGTGGGCGACAGGTGGGGCACGAAGGAAAGTGCGGATCAGAGGAAATGCCTTCTTGCGGGTTGCTGACCCACATGTAACTTATCCGGCTGGCAGAGCTCCAGCTGAACTGTACACCTGGACCGAGAGTTTCCGACTCGCATCATCTCGGGTCTGCCCGATTTGCCTTCGCTGAGTGCCGGCCCGGGCCTCCAGGGGGTGGTCATCGCCGTGGCGCCGTCGAGTGGCCCGGCTTGCCGTGAGGCCATGTTGGCGGACATGCGCGTCTTCACACACTCTCACATGAGACCGGACCCGGACGCAGTGCCGAAAAGAAGAGCGCCGGGCTCCACCATCCCCGAACAATGCTCGCGGTGCACCGAGCTCGACGACTATCCGGCTTAGCTCGGGCATTGCGAGCAAGACAATGACCACGGCCCGGGAGTGCGTGTCGCCAAGGATCCTCGCCGCTAAGGTTCTGCAGACAGAGGAACGCCGCCAGCAGGCTGGAGCGCGACTCGACACGCCAGCTCGGGAGGCAAGAAGGGGAGGGTAGTGGCTGCGCCCTGATTCCGGCCACTGAAGGCGAAGTGGACAGGCCCCAGACCAGACCGTGACACCCGTCAGCGAGCGGTACCATCGCACCCTGGACGTGGCTCATCCGATTCGGCCCTCTGTGGGTCGGCGCGAGAGTGCCGATCGATCCGGGAACCGGGTCAGGCAGGCCCTGCCATCCTGCTCACCGCTTGCCGAAGAAGCTTTCTTCCGGTAACCAGGGAGGACACTGCGGAAGTCAAACTGAAGACCCAACATCTGGGGAGGTGGTGCGGCTGGCCACAGTGTTGGTGGGGACCAGTGGGTACAGCTACCGCAGCTGGGAGGGTGTCCTGTACCCGCCGAATTTGCGTGCGGACGAAAGGCTTGCTCATTACTCGCAGTGCTTCCAGACCGTGGAGCTGAACGTGACCTTCTACCGATTGCCCCGGGAGAGTACTTTCAGCCGCTGGTATCGAACCGTCCCCCCTCACTTCGCCTTTGCTCTCAAGGGGAGCCGCACAATCACCCACTACCGCCGCCTGCGGGAGGTTGAGGAGGAAGTACGGCACTTTTTCCGGCGGGCGCGAGTGCTCGGCGACAAGCTTGCAGTGGTGTTGTGGCAGTTGCCCCCCAGTCTTCGGCGCGATGAGGAGCTGCTTCGATCCTTCTGTGAGCTGCTAATGGCCCACTGCCCCGTGAGGTGTGCTTTCGAGTTCCGGCATTCCAGCTGGCTGGTGCCGGAGGTATTCGATTTGCTGCGCGAGTACAACCATGCGCTCTGCGTGGCCGATGGTCCGCGCTTTCCGCGGACCGAACAGATCACGGCCGATTTCGCTTACCTCCGCCTGCACGGACCTGAAAGGATGTATGCCTCATCGTACAATGATGAACAGCTCTTGCGCTGGGCTGACCGCATCATGGCATGGAAGGCTGCCGGCCTGGACGTGTATGTGTACTTCAACAACGATGCCCAGGGACATGCGGTCAGAAATGCCCGGAGCCTGCTCCGGATGCTCTCCGCGTGAAAATTCATCTTGCCTCGAAGGGCGCCATTGGGGGTGCTCACTAGGGCTGGGATCATATGCGGTCGTACCACCCCTGAGCCGAGGCCGGGTGCTTGCCATGCAGGTCGCTGGATGGCCGGTAATGGCCCGAGCACGCGGCTGATCGGACCGGAGTAGAGTAGCTGTGGAGGTCGCGGGGTGGGTGGGTCAGGATCACATGACGGGAGCGTTGCCGAAACCGAAGGTAGTGCGGCGCAAGCCCTGCTTGCTGCTCAAGCTGCCCTCCGCCCTTTGCCTGGAGACCGCGGCTTCGTTGCTTCGCCTCTGACCATGTGGCCGGAGCGCATGCCGCTACCTCGTAAGGCCGCTACCAGTTATTTCGGGAAGGGATTTGCGAAGATAGCCGCAAATAACGGACAAGATGACTTGGCAGGTGGCCTAGAGGTGGGTAGTGATGTGGAGAGCGGCACTGGTGGTCAGCCGCGTGACCACCTGCCGTGACACGAACATTCGGCGCATGGTGGCCACTGCCCATGAGGCCGGAGATGCCGGGGCGGACCTGGTGGTGTTCCCGGAGGCAGCACCGACTGGTCTGATTAACAACGACGACCCGGTTCACGATTTAGCATTGGGGGAGCCAGTTCCGGGCCCGACCACCGAGCTGCTGGCGGGGGTGGCTGCCAGCAGGGGGCTGTATTTGGCCTTCGGGATCCTGGAGCGTGCGGGGGATCGCCTGTATGACAGTGCGGTGCTGCTGGGGCCTGACGGCCGCGTGGTTTTCCGCTACCGCCGGATCACTCCGGGATGGCATGGAAGAAACGCGGATCCCCGGGTGTACGCTCACGGTGCCCGGGTACATGCTGCGCAGACCGCGCTGGGCAGGATTGCATTGCTAATTTGCGGAGACTTATTCGACGATGACGTATTGTCGGAGATGTGCGCTCTGAAGCCGGATCTCCTCCTGGTGCTGATGTCGCGGTCCTTTGAAGATTGCAGTCACGATCAGCATCGGTGGGAGGCAGAAGAGCTGCCGTACTACCTCCGTAGGGTTGCGCGGGCTGGGGTGACGACGCTGCTCGTCAACTCTGTGGCCGGGAAGGATTGCGGCGGCGACTTCGGGGGGGCGATGGCCGTGTCGGGAGCCGGCGAGCTCATTGCCAGCTTCCCCCTCGGCAAAGCGGGTGTGTTGCTCGTGGATCTTGACCAGTCCGCCCGGGTTGGCCCGCGAGAGTAAGTCGTGCTCCCCAGGAATCGGCACGAGCCCGCATCGGTGGAAAGCGGCGGCGGGTTGGCCTTTTCGAGGTCCCCGCCCAAAGCAGAAGATGAAGA
>ENA-OSAI01000580-OSAI01000580.1-marine-sediment-metagenome-genome-assembly--contig:-NODE-580-length-11534-cov-7.787264_pt1 | contig 11534 bp, 9 predicted proteins | sample MGYA00237871_ERZ529316 | MGnify/ENA primary metagenome ERZ529316 (study PRJEB26369, sample SAMN03142814) | marine sediment metagenome | biome: marine; feature: borehole; material: sediment... | reverse complement strand
GGGCCAGGTCGCGGTGAGCCGAGGCCGGGACGGTCACGAGGATGACCCTGACCCCGTCGAGGGCCTCCTCCATGTCCGAGCTCACCACCTCGAGCCGGGCGAAGCCCGTCACCGCGCCCCTCAACCTGATGCCGCCCTGCCGTCGGATGGCCTCGACCGGCCCGGCCGAGCGGTTGTGTAAGCTCACCTTCTCACCCTTCAAAGCCAGATAGGCGGCTAGAGCCTGTCCTCCGTGACCGGCTCCGATGACGGCCCACGAGACCCGCTTGCTCCTCGCCATGAGCGCCACCTCCTTTTCGGCGTGTCCTTTCGTCGAGCAATAGGCGCAATTCAGTTAGATACTCCGTCCAAGAACTCCGGGACAGGAAGACCGCTGAGTAAGGCGGAAGGCTACCTGCGGCAAGGACCGGCCTGTCTAGCCCTTCTGACCGGGAACCGAACCGTCCCCGTCCGGCAGAGCGGGCTTTGCCTGACGTTGGTCATTCTATCACGCGCTACCTCATCCGGGCAAGCCCGCCGCGGCCGCGCACGCGCCGGGGCCGACCGGCGCCCGCCGCCGGCCCCGGTTCATTCCCCTCCGACCAGGTATCCGGCCTCCTCCAGGAGCGCCAGGCCCCACCCGGGGTCGACCGGGAGGACGATCTCGTCACCCAGGTACCCGAAGCCTCCGGGCAGAAGCGCCCCCGGAAGCGGCACGCCCTCCGACCCGGGTGCCGCGAGGTCTCCCGGGAGCTCCCCCGACGGCACGGCCAGAAGGTTCAGGGCGAGCCTGACCCTGAGGTCGTCGAAGGGCGGGCGGCGGCAGTTCAGCTCGAGGAAGACCGCGTGCCAGCCCGGCTCGGAGAGCACCACCGCCGTGCCGGCCTCCTCCAGGGCGCGGGCTTCTCCCGGCCCGAGGGCCGGGGCCAGAGTCCCCGGGCTCTCGAGGAGCATCTCCACCCGCCGCTCGGGTTCGGGCACACAGCGGAAGACCACCTCGCGCAGGCCCGGAGGCCCGGTCGGAGGCATCTCCGGGCACCCCCCGTAGTAGCCCTCCCATCTGACGAGGACCTCCCGGCCTCCGCCGCCCCCCGGAGCGAAGCGGAAGGGCCCCGTCCCGACGGGAGCCCGGGCGAACCGCTCCGGTCCCACCTCCTCGTAGTGGGCGGCCGGCACCACCGGCTGGAGCCCGTGGAGCTCGAGGAAGCCGGGGAACGGCACCGAGAACTTGAAGACCACCTCCCTTTCGCCCCTCTCGAAGACGTCCACCCTGACCCCGGGGGGAACGCGCCCCTCGAGGGCCTTGGTGTAGGTGAAGACCACGTCGCGGGCCTGGAGAGGCTTGCCGTTATGGAAGAGGACCCCCTCCCGCAACTTGACGACGAGTTCGCGGGCCGTCGGGGAGTATTCCCAGGATTCGGCGAGCTCAGGCAAGAGGGTCCCGTCAGGCCCCACGGTGACCAGGGCGTCGAACAGGCACCGCAGGATGACGCCTGCCTGGGGGTCCGGCGGGGCGAACGGGTCCAGCGGCGGGAGCCGGGCAAGACCCAGGAGCACCGTGACCCTGCCTTCACCTCCAGAGACCCTGGCGTCGTGCAGGGAGACGCCACCCATCGGCCCCGGCACCCAGCCGGTCACGTCGGGCGTGGAGGCGTCATAGAGGGGGAGCACAGCCCCCCGCACCCAGGGCAGCTCCTCGAGCAGCATCTCCTGCAGGACCCTGGCCAGTCTCTCCTTCTCCTCCGGCTTCCAGCGGGTCAGGAGGCCCGCCAGGAGAAGGTCTGTCTCCGGGTTGGCGTACCCGGTGAAGTTCTCCGCTCCACCCGTGGTCAGCTTGGCCACGGCCATCCCGAGAGGGGCCGGGTGCGGCCCGGCCCAGCCGACGACCCAGGCGTCGGCCACTCCGGCCCGGGCCCGGGCGATTATCCGGGACCGGTCCTGGACCGAGACGTCGGCCCGCAGGCCGAAGGCCCGGAAGTGCTCCGCGTAGGCCCGGGCCGCGGCGGCGTGCGCGGGGTCGGCCTCGATGGTGAAGACCAAGCGCACCGGCTCGCGGCTCCCCGCCGGCTCCCCGGCCGCGTCCGGACGCATCCGCACCTCCCGGGCGCATCCGCAAGGAGCCAAGACCGCCGTACACAGAATCCAGCCCACGAGGAAGACCGAGACCTTGGCTCTGGTCGCCATAAGGAACCATCCTCCGGTCTGGACGGGTGGTCGAAGGACAGATGGACGAGTGCCTTCCTCTGGTCCTATGCGGGCGGAAGGCGGGTTATGAGGCCGGAGGCGGCGGGGTGGGCGGTGCCGGAACCGGAGGCCGTTCCCGCGCCGGGAGCGGCGCTGGTGCCGTCAGAAGCCCCCGCAGCGGCCGCACTGGGCGCAGGTGGAGTGCGGGTCCAGGTAGAGGCGACGGCCGGCCATGAGCTGGACCGGCGTCGCCCGCCGGCACAGGGTCGCCGGAAGCCATGAGGCCATGTAGAAGCAGGCGACGGCGAGCACGACCGCCCCCGCCGCAGCCGACGGTGTCAGCATGAGGAGCAGCTCGGAGGAGACGTCCAGAGCCCGCACGACCGCCCATCCGCCGGCCAGGCCCAGGACGAGCCCGCCGGCGGCCACGAGTCCGCCCTCGAGGAAGAGGAGGTGGAAGACCTCGTCGTCCTCCGCCCCCAGGGCTTTCAGGACCCCGAGCTGGGTCTTGCGCTGGAGGAGGGACAGGAGCATCACGTTGAAGACGCCGAGCCCCGCCAGCATGAGGACGGTCGTCTTCACCACGCGGGCCGGCGACAAAAGCCCGCCGACGGCCCGGTAAGAGACCTGGGCCGGAAGTCCCTCCCACCAGAGCGTCGCCTCCGGGAAGTAGGATTCGAGTCGGCGGAGGGTCTGGCGGAGGGTGCTGCCGGAGCGCACCCACACCGCGACGGCGTCCGGCCGCGGGCCGGCGGGACCCGTCGGCCCGGCTCCCAGCCGGTCTCTGAGAGCCAGCGAGTCCTCGAGACCGACCAGCACGGACTCTGCCAGCAGGTCGTCGTGAGCCTCGAACAGGCCGGCCACGACGAAGGCCTCTCCGGAGAACCCGAGCGGGGTCTCGACGCCCACCTGAAGCAGGTCCCCCGGCTCGAGCCCCGCCGCTTCGGCCAGCCGTCTGGGGACCAGCGCCTCCCCGGGTCCCGGGCTCGGCCCGTCCGGGCCTGCCGGCCAGAGGCGGCTGTCCGGCGCGAGGCCCACGACCCACCGCCGGCCGGCCGACGTGAGCGCCTCCCAACGGTCGAAGACCTCGAACCCCCCGACAGGAGCCGCCCAGGCCAGGTCCTCCGGGGGCCGGGCTCCCTCACCGCCCAGCCCGAAGGCCAGGACGTCCGCCGGCAGGCGGAGCGCCTCCGTGCGGCCGGCCACATCGACCGCGCTACCGTGAGATGCGGCCGAAAGGGTCAGATAGACCACGACACCGGCCGCCAGACAGAGCCCCACCAGGAGGTGGCGCAGGGGCCGCCTCTTCACGGCCCTCAGGGCCAGCGGACCGTACAGAGGCATCCGACGCCCGAACTCCCGGAGCCGGCGCGGGTGCAGGGACCGTACGAGGTTGACAAGCCCCTGCCCGAGCACCTCCAGCAGGCTCAGCAAGCCCCCGTCCCCTCCCTCTCCTCCAGCGCCTGGACCTCGCCGTCCCTCATGCGGACGACCATGTCGGCGTGTTCGGCGAAGCCCGGGTCGTGCGAGACGACCACGAACGTCTGCCCCTTCTCCCGGTTGAACCGCCGGAACAGCTCCATGATGTCCTCGCTGTTCTTCGAGTCGAGGTTCCCGGTCGGCTCGTCGGCGAGGACGATGGCCGGGTCGTTGGCCAGGGCCCGGGCCACGGCCACCCTCTGCTGCTCACCGCCGGAGAGCTCGTAGGGGGTGTGCCGCGCACGGTGCGACATCCCGGTCGCCTCCAGGAGGGCGGCCGTCCGCGAGGCTATCTCCGCCGGCGGAAGCCCGGCGAGCCTCATGGGAAGGGCCACGTTCTCCTCTGCCGTCAGGTCGGAGAGAAGGTTGAAGAACTGGAAGACGAACCCTATCTCCGTCCTCCGCAACCTGGCCAGACCGGATTCGTCGAGCCGGCTGTAGGCCAGGCCCTTGAGGACGACGTCACCTCGGGTCGGGCGGTCAAGGCCGCCGAGCAGGTTCAGGAGGGTGGTTTTCCCGCAGCCCGAAGGGCCGGTGATGACGACGAACGCCCCTCGCGGGACGGCGAGGTCGACCCTCTTGAGGGCCCAGACCCCCTCACCCACAGGGAACCTCCTGCCCAGGGCGGTGGCCTCGAGTATGGCTTTCACGTCCTTTGCTTCTCCCTTCGGCCGGCCGGGACGCCCCACGGCGGCGGGCTCCGGCGGCTGGCCTATCTGTCGGTCAGAAGGGCCGCCGACGGCGTCCGGGCCGCCTCCCACGCGGGGAGCAGCCCGAAGACGAGGGCCGTCAGGGTCGTCGTGCCGACCACGACGGCGGCGGCCTCGAGCGTCAACGCCAACCCCTCGACGAAGGTCACCGAGGAGCCGAGAAGGGTGAGGGTCGCCAGGCAGCGGATGGCGGCGAACCCTATGAGCGAACCTGTGAGCGAGTAGCCGACAGCCTCGGTCAGGATGAGGACGACGATGTCGCGGCCTGTCGACCCGATGGCCTTCAAGACCCCGATCTCACGCCTCCTCTGCGTGACGAGGATGTACATGTTGGCCACGACGAGGAGGCCCGCGGCCAGGAAGGCCACGAACGACAGCTCCCGCTTGACGTCCACGGCAAGGGTCGACCTCGACCGGTAGGCCCTGACGACGTCGACCCCGGAGCCGTCCTCGGAAAGATAGGCCTCGTAGTGCAGGCCGGACAGGGCGGCCTCCTGGGGGACGGTCAGGACCGAACAGTGCGGCAGGGCCTCGGCGAGGGTCCGGGCGACGGTCTTGGCGTGGACCATGGTCTCCACGGTCACGCCGAGTTGGCCCGTGTAGCGCAGGGGAGCGCCCGAGACCTCGGCGTAGATCCTGTCGAACGTGCCGGCCGGCACCCAGACCTCGGGCTCGTCGATGGCCACCGGGACCCGCGGCGGCGGGTCGGCCCGGTCCTCACTCGAGACCCCCCGGAGCGGGACCGTCCCCAGAGAAAGGGAGTACCTCCCGTGGACCAGGAAGTAGTAGGTCCGCGGCTCCGAGTAGTCCAGCAGGGGCCCGCCGCCCGGGCCGAACCCCTTGACGGTGGGCACCTCGAGGACCAGCCGGCTTCCGGGCCATAGACGGGCCAGCTCCGGCACGGCCTCGTTGACCAGCGCGACCCACTCCCCGTCCTGCTCCTCGCGGAAGTAGCGGCCGACGGTCACCGAACCCGGCATCCTGTAGCGCTCCCTGTCGGCGGCGATGTCCCGCCCCCGCAGGGTGACCGGGAGACGGCCGCCCTCCTCGAAGACGACGTAGGCCCGCAGTAGACGACCGGGCTCCCAGTCGGCCACACCCTCCACCTCGCCGAGACAGGCCGGCACGTCCTGGAGGTCGAACACCGCCGGCGGGGCGTCGGCAGGCGAGAGGTAGCCCCGGGCGAGCTCCGGATGGAAGAACCGGGCGTCGGTCAGAAGGTCGGGGTCCGGTCTCCGGAGCTCCCAGCGGTCGGCCTCCCCGCCGGGCGAGTCGAAGACGAAGCGGTTGGGGTAGATGAGGATGTCCGCCCCCACCATCTGCCGGTACGGCAGGTGGGCGAACTCGGCGTAGCCTGTGGCCAGGGACATGGTGAGGGTCATCAGACCCGACGCCACCATCATCCCCAGGATGATCATCCCCGTCCGGTTCCAGTTCCGGGCCACGTTCCGGACGGCCATCCGGACGAAGACCACGCCTCCACCTCCGCTCAGGGTCCTGACCTTTCCTACGAGGCACCCGGCACCGAGGTTTCGCCTCGCGGGGGCGCCGGGCCCGCCCCCGGGTCCGGGGCCCGCTACGAAGCCCCGCCACGCGACCCGCTTCCGGGGGTCCGACCGACCGCTCCGCGGCGCGACCCGTGCTATATTAGACCCGGCGGAACGACCGGCCCCGAGCGGGCTGCGCGGAGGGGGACGAGCGCGGGGTGGCCTACGACACCTTCCTGACCGCCGCCACGGCGGCGGAGCTCGACGGGCTTCTAAGAGGCCGCACCCTGCTCCAGGTCGAGGCCCTTCCCGGAAGAGACCTCCGCCTCGTTTTCGGCCCCCGCCGCGAACCCGTCTTCGTCGTTCTCGCCGGAGAGCCTTTCCCGTGTGTCTACCGTTCGCGGCCGGAGTCCGGCCGTCTGCTGGCCCCCGAGACCCTCCTTGAGGACCCCGCCCCGGGGCTCGGACAGTTCGCCCGCGTGCTCGAGGCCAGGCTGGCCGGCCGCGGGCTGAAGGGGGTCAGGCACCTCCCGTGGGAAAGGGTTGTCGAGTTCGCCTTCTCCCCGCGGGAAGGCCTGCGTCAAGACCTTCGCACACCCTTTCTCGTCCACGAGGCGGCTCCCAAGCCGGCCAGGGTCGTCCTTCTCGACGGCGACCGGGCGGTCGCCGCCACCTGGCCCCCCGCGGAGGACGACCGGCTGACCAGAGGCGCCGTCTACTCGCCTCCCCCCGCACGGGCGGGCCTCTCACCGGCCGACCTGCTCCAGCAGTGGAAGACCTTCACCGGCGCACCCGCCGAGGCCGGCTCTCCGGAGCCGGACGGGTGCGGCCGGACCCCGTCACCGCTACGACGTCTGACGAGAAAACTGCTCTCCGCGGCTCCGGCCCTCGGGCCCGTCGCCGCGGAGGAGGTCGCCCGGCGGGCCCTCGCGGCGGTGAAAGGGGCCACACGGCCGCGGCCGGGGGCACCTCGGACCGTGGAGGGCGTGGAGGACGCTGAGGACGCGGAGGTCCTGACGGCCCTCCGCCGCGCGCTCTCCGACATGGTCTCCCTCTACCCTGCCGGCCCCTGGAGCCCGGCCGTCATCGTGTCCAAGGCACCGCCCCATGCCGTCCTCGACGTGACGGCCGTCCCGGTGGAGGTCGGAGACCGGGGCGTCCTGCTCCCCTCGCGCGACGTCGGCCGGGCTCTCGAGACCTGGCACCTCTCGCGCAGGCTCGAGTCACGCCTCGACGCCGTCGTCGTCCGGACCCGGCGGACCCTGAGGTCCGCCCTCCGGCGAACAAGACGCAAACTGGACCGGAGGACCGCCGACCAGGCCGAGGCGCAGAGGGCCGAGGAGTTCCGCCTGAAGGGCGAGCTCCTTCTCGCGAACCTCAGCCGCATCTCGCGCGGAGCCCGGGAGGTCACCGTCACCGACTACGACGGCCGCCCGCTCACCATCACCCTCGACCCACGTCTCACCCCGACGGCCAACGCCCGTCGCTTCTTCGACCGCTACCGCAAGGCCCGCCGGGCCGCCTCCCGTGCCGACCTCCTCCGGTCGACGGCCGACCACCTCGCCTGGCTGGAGTCCGTGGCCTACGACCTCGACCAGGTGCTGGCCCACCGTGGTGTCGAGCCGGGTGCGGAAGACGCCCCCGCCCCCGCCGCGGCCACCTTGGCCGCGGTCACCCGGCGCCTTGAGGGCGCGGCGGAGACCCTGGTCGAGCTCCACTCCATCGAACGGGCCCTGGCCGAGGCCGGCTACGCCGCGCAGCCCGGCCCGGGGGGACGTCAGACGACCGCTGCCGGCCGCCGTCCCCGCCGGCCGACCCCCTTGAGATTCGTCACCGCCGACGGGCTCACGGTCCTGGCCGGACGGACGGCCAGAGAGAACGAACTCCTCAGCCTGAAGCTGGCCCGGCCGGACGACCTCTGGTTCCACGCCCGCGGGTGTCCGGGCTCCCACGTCCTCCTCAGGCTGGGTCCTGAGGGCCGGACGGGCCAGGCCCCGCCCGAGAGGTCGGTCCTCCAGGCGGCCGCCCTCGCCGTCCACCTGTCAGCCCGCCGCGGCGAAGCGAAGGCGGAGGTGGACTACACCGAGGCCCGCCACCTGCGGCGCCCCAAGGGAGCCCCACGCGGTCTGGTGGTCTACGACCGCCACCGCACCCTCCTCGTCGACACGACCAAGGTGCCCCTCCCGGCCCCGCCGCACCCGGACGGCGGGGGTGCCGAAGACCGGTGAGGCTACGGTGGCCTCGATGGGAGCCGCCGGGGCGGCGGAGGGATGCGCGGCGAAGGCCGCGAAGCGGTATCGTCCGTACCACGTACCGGGCGGCCCGACCGACCGGACCGCCATCCCGTACTGAAAGGAGATGCAGCGTAGACCGTTGTCGCCGTCTCTGTCCCGAGCGCCGGTCCTTGTCGACTACCACGTCCACAGCACGTTCTCGGAAGACGCCCGCTCCACACCTGAGGAGATCGTCGAGGCCGCCCTCAGACGCGGCCTCGACGCCGTCGTCTTCACCGAGCACCTGGAGTTCCCCCCGCCCCCCGGCTGGAAGGAGCCCGCTTACGTACCCGGCAGGGTCCTGCCGGCCGGGGAGTACCTGTCAGCCCTCGCCGCCTTGAGGGAAGCCCGGGGGACCGAGCTCGAGATAGGGGTGGGAGCCGAGCTGGGCCTGGAGAGCCACAACCTCGAGGGCCTGGGCCCGTACCTGGAGCGCTTCCGCCCCCACTTCGACTTCGTCATCGGCTCGCTCCACAGCGTCAACGGGACCCTCGTCCAGCTCCCCGAGTACACGGACCGGCACGGACCGGCGGCCGCGGCTCGGCTCTACCTGGAGAACCTCCTCGCGGGGGTGAGGAAGGCCGCCGCCGTGAGGGCCTGCGACGTCGTCGGACACATCGACGTCTTCAAACGCTCGCCCACCTTCGGCCCGTTCCGGTCTGACGAGCAACGCGACTGCCTCGAGGAGCTCTTCCGGACCATCGTCGACGCGGGGATGGGCCTGGAGGTGAACACCTCAGGCTACCGCCAGCCTCCCCGCGAACCTTACCCGGGCCTGGAGACCCTGCGCCTCTACCGGCGGATGGGCGGAGAGATCGTGACCGTCGGCTCCGACTCGCACACGGCCCGGACCGTCGGCCTCGGGTCGGCCGAGGCCCTGGACCTCATCAGGGCCGCGGGCTTCCGGTACCTGACCCTGTTCTCCGGCCGGCGGCCCCGGTTCGTGAGGATCTAGGTCTCCTCGGCCGGCTCGTCCGGGAGGCTGCGGCCGAGGAGGGCGGCGACATCGTGGTAGGAGGGCGCTATCTCGTAGAGTTCCTCCAGCACCTTTCTCGCGCGGTCCTCTTCACCCGCGCTCCGAAGCGCCAGGCCGAGCCAGTAGCGGGCCCCGAGGTACGGTTCCTCGGCCGGCGCCGCGGCGCCGCCGGCCTCCTCCAGGATGTCCTCGAGATGGTCCGCGGCCTGCGCCGCCAGACCCTGCTGGAGCAGGACCACGCCCCGCACGACCCGGGCGAGAGGCGGGGGGTCCTCCAGACCGCTCAGGACGCGCAGGGCCTCGTCCGTCTCCCCCACCTCGACCAGGGCGTGGGCCAGAAGGGCGTCCTCCTCGGGGGTCCGGTCGGGAACATCCTCGAGATAGGTGGCCGCCTCCGCCCAGCGGCCGAGGTGGTAGTTCGAGAGGCCCAGCCCGCGAAGGACGGCCGGGGGAGCGAAATCCGCCTCCTCCATGTCCGCGAAGTTGGCCAGGGCCGCCTTGTAATCGCCGGCGTCGAACTGCCTGCGACCGACGATATAGGCGTAGAGAAGGGCCCGCCGCGGGTCGTCCCGGGTGAGAACGGCGTAGAGGATGACGAGGCCGACGGCCACGAAGCCCACGGTGATGATGAAGGGCCGCCCCTGCCCCACGCCCAGAAGGAGGACGCCGAAGGCCACGAGGGCCACGAGCGGCGGCCAGACCGGAGGTCTGAGCCCCTCCGGGTGGGGCGGAAGCGGTGACGGCCGCGGGAGGGTCACCCGCACCCTGCCGCCGGGTGCGACCCTTCCCCTCCGCTCCTGGCTCCGACGGCGCCTTTCCCTGCTCTGACTCACAAGACACCTACCTCCCCCTCGGTTTGGTCCTGTCGTGGTCCTCTTCCGCCGGCCGCCCTTTGTCCCTGCCCTCACCCCGCACGGTCCCCGTCACCGCCCGGCCGCTCCTGCCGACCGGAGGCAGGGCGAAGGAGAGGAGGGCCCCTCCCTCGGGACTCCGGCCCGCCCAGATGCGCCCCCCGTGGGCCTCGACAATCTGTCTGGCGATGGCCAGGCCGAGGCCTGTCCCCGCCTTGGCCCTGGCCCGAGAGCGCTCGACGGTGTAGAACCGGTCGAAGACCCGCTCGAGGTCTTTCTCAGGTATGCCCGGGCCGCTGTCCCCCACGGAGACCACGTTGTCGCCGCCCTCGTCCCCCCCCTCACGGAAGGCCCTGACGACTATCCTTCCGCCCTCCGGCGTGAACCTCAGGGCGTTCTCGACAAGGTTGGAGAGCACCTGGTCGAGACGGTCGGGGTCCCCCCTGACCTCGAGCGGGCCCCCTCCCTCTCCCTCCTCGAAGGTCATGGTGACCCGTGCGGCCTGGGCCCGAGGCTGGTACTTCCGGACCGAGTCCCGCGCCACCTCAGCGAGGTCCACGGTCCGCCACTCGAAGGTGACCTGCCCCGCTTCGAGCCGCGCCAGCTGGAAGAGGTCGCTGACGAGCCGCTCGAGCCGCTCCGTCTCTTCGAGGATTATGTCGAGATGCCTCTGCCTGTCCTCGGAGCCCCCGACATTGTCCTTCAAGGCCTGAGCGAAGCCTCTGATGGACGTCACCGGGGTCCTGAGTTCGTGGGAGACGCTGGCGTACAGGTGCTGCCTCTCGCGGTGGAACTCCCCCAGGCGGCGGGCCATCCGGTTGAAGCTCCTGGCCACGCGTCCCACCTCGTCATCTGACTCGACCGGCACCCTGTGGTCGAAGCAGCCGGCGGCCACCTTGGCCGCCGCGCCCTCCAGAGCCGCCAGCGGTCTCGTCAGGTTCCGGGCGATGATGAAGCTGACCACCAGGGAGAGGGCCAGACCCGCCAGCGAGGACAGGACGAAGAGGAGGAAGAGGCGGGTCAGCGTGCCGGTCACCTCGGTGACGGGCTTGACGAGGACCACCGCGCCGACGGTGCGGCCGGCGCTCTGGACCGGCGAGACGGCGACGACGGACAGGCGGCCGAGAGGGTCCCGGAAGGTGCTCGAGACCGTCCGCCCCTCCCCCATCGCCCTCCTCACCGTTTCCTGGTCGTCAGCGAAAAGGACGCCGACCAGCGAGGCCAGGCGCTCGGAGCCGATGAGGACCCGCCCGTCGGGTCCGAGGAACAGGAGGTCGGCCGCTGTCAGCTGGCTCACGAGGCGGACGAGGGGCCTCAGGGCGAGGCCCGCCGCGCGTTGCTCGAAGACTGAGGCCCGGGCGTCGAGCACCCCGGATATCTGTTCGGCCTGCTCGACCAGGGTCTCCGTCGCGGACTTCAGGACGAAGTTCCGCACCAGGCCCAAGGAGACCACACCGATGAGGAAGACGACCAGGAGGACGAGGATGAAGTGGCTCAGGACCAGGCGCTCCCTGATGCTCATCGGCTCTGGTCGCCGCCCTCCGGGTCCTCGGGGCCCGGCTTGAACTTGTAGCCGATGCCCCAGACGGTCTGGA
>ENA-OSAI01000579-OSAI01000579.1-marine-sediment-metagenome-genome-assembly--contig:-NODE-579-length-11537-cov-10.425187_pt1 | contig 11537 bp, 13 predicted proteins | sample MGYA00237871_ERZ529316 | MGnify/ENA primary metagenome ERZ529316 (study PRJEB26369, sample SAMN03142814) | marine sediment metagenome | biome: marine; feature: borehole; material: sediment... | reverse complement strand
GTCTTTCTTTATTTGTTGATTCCGACGTAATTATTATCAATACAATAATTGTTCATATTTGATATCATTTTTATGATATCTTTGTTCGTCAGATTACTAGAATACTTTTGATAAGTAGTTGATTTCACAATTCTGTTTATTTTGTACAAAACAGTATTTAATTCAATTTGTGTTTCATCTTTAAACATTTTGTGTAGTTCATATTCAATTGCTCGTCTCATTTTATTAAACATATAGATATTAAAACTACTATTATCTGCCAACCCAATAATATTTCCTGGTTCTATAACGAAATAGTTATATTCCCCAACATCATTTGCGTTTTCTTCTGCTCTAGTTCTAATAGTTACCGGAGAAGCAGTTCTACCATAATATTTTTCCACTAAAGACGATAGCTTAATTGCTGTTGTCTTTTTTTCTGGGATTTCTTCTAGTGTTTGAATCATGGACTCCACTAAAGTAAAAGGTGACTTTTTGAGTTTGTTTCTACTTTTGGATTCATCTTTTAGTTCAAGTTTATATTTTACATAATCCATATCAAAAATAACAAATTTTCCAACTCCGTTTTCTACTACAATTGCATAGTCGTTCTCATTCATTATCTCATCAAGATTGCTAATATCTTTTTCTAGTGCATCTTTTGTAATAATTCCCTTGAAATCAAGTTTCATAATGTCCACCTCACTTTAAATTATATCACGTTTTTAATATAAAGTATAGAATAGTATATACAATTTAGTAAACAGGTGATATAATAGTATAGAATAGTATAATACAAGTATAAATAATGTGGAGGTATTTATGAATCAGAAAATCTTAGATGAGGCATTAAAACATTTTGAAGCAAGGAACTACATAAAGGCTAAGAATCTATTTTTAAGTTTAGCGAATGAAAACGCAACTGCCCAGTATTATTTAGGAGTAATGTATCGTATGGGTCTTGGAACTGAGGATGATCAAAAAGAAGCATTCGAATGGTTTTTAAAAGCAGCAGAAAGAGGAGACCCATTATCTCAATACTTAGTTGGTTGTGCATATAACACCATGATTGGAAGTTATGGTGGAACACTTCCTTTTGATGTTGAACAAATGGAACCTACAGTATTATTGTCTAAAGATAACCAAAGACCAATATATATTGCTTTAGGGATTGGTGTTGAACCGAATGTAGAGGAAGCAATTGCTTGGTTTACCAAAGCTGCACTTCAAGGACAAGTAGATGCTCAACAAGAGTTAGGATTCATGCATAGTATTGCATTTTCAGAACAGCAGGACAATGAATCTATATATTGGTTTAAAAAAGCAGCAGAACAAGGGTGTAGCATTTCTACATATATGATAGCTCGAGATTTTCTTTATTCTGGCGATATTGAACAATCTATAAAATGGTTTGAAAAAGCTCATACTTTAGGGAATGAAGAAGCATCATATGAATTAGGGAAAATCTTTGAATTCAAAATCAAAAACAACCCAGATTATGAAATGGCCATAAAATGGTATATGATAGCGGCAAAGCAACATAACGATTATGAATCACAATTTAGATTAGGTCGAATCTATCAATACGGGCATGGAGTTGAAAAAAATATTAATGAAGCGCTCAATTGGTATAAAAAAGCTGCTATTCAAAATTATAAAGAAGCATGTTTTAAACTAGGAATCTTATATTCATCTGGAAAGATTATTAAAGAAGATGATAAACAGGCAATTAAGTGGTTTATAAAAGCTGCAATACAACATGACAAAATATCGGAATCAATTCTAGAACGATATTATAAAGATGGTTTTAAATTAGACAAAGAGTTTAATCAAAAATTTGAAACCTTGTTTAAAGCTAGATCACATGACGAGAAAGCTCAAATTCAATTTGGGTATGATTATGTTTATAATTATCCAAATACCAACTATCAAAATGAAGTTTGTCAATGGTACAACAAATTGGCATATGATGGAAATCCCGATGCACAATTTCTATATTCTCAAATATGTTGTTATCAATTTGATAAACAGCGGTTAGAATGGTTAAAGAAAGCAGCTGATCAAGAACATACAAAATCACAGTATGAATTAGCTCAAATGTATCATTGGGGTAATTATGTAAAAGACAATGATATTGAATCGATAAAATACTATCAACTAGCTGCAAACAAGAATGCTAATGCGCAATTTGATTTAGCTTACTATTATGGGCATGGCATTATGGTTGAGGTTAATTATATTGAAGCGTTTAAAAGATATCAATGTGCTGCTCAACAGATTAAGTATATTACTGATACATTTGAACAAGAAAAAATCCAACTGATTAAATTAAAATATAATGCAGGTAATAATGAAGCAGAAGCAAAAGCGCTTGAAGGAGATACTTCTGCTCAATTGTATCTAGGCTGTTTATACCAATACGGATTTGAAGTCAAAAGAAATATTGAAAAAGCGATTTTTTGGTACGAAATGGCTAATAAACAAGGAGCCAATGAGGCTCAAAAACAAATAGAAACACTAAGAAAGGGTATGTAGTAGTATATGGATATTAAATTGTTAAAAAAATCACTAAGTGATGTTAAACGTAGCTTAAATCTAGATTATGCTTTAAGTGAAGGCTATATGTCTCCGACTTGTACAACGACAATGTTGGTTGAAACATATGGTGATAATGCAATTGGCATTTACGTTAGATGGTTTGGCAAAGATCAAGAACAACCACCAATCAAACAACTAGATAGACTATATATTAATCATGATCTAGGAAAAGTAGATAGTGAATTAAAACAAAGAGAAATTGCTAATATCTTAAAAAAATATTATTCAGTTGATTGGGATTATTCCAATGAAAAAACCATTTTGATCAAAGAAAGGAGGGATTAATTAATGATTGAGTTTCTATTAGTAGCAGTCTTTGTGATTGGATTTATTTTATTTGGGCTAATAACCTTCATATGGATTCAATTAAATAGTACCGAGTCTAGATTAGTAAAATTGATAGAAGATAGAATTAGGCTAAACAATGTTTATTATGAATTGGACAGGCTTGAGTTTCCTATTATTGTGGAAGAAGAATGAAAGAATTTAAGTTGTTTGAATAAAACGAAGAAAGTAGGATATGTATATGGAGGAACATACGAAAAAATATGAACTGATAGATGTTGGTGACGATTATATTGGAAACAGAAAAGTATATAGAATAAAAGCGTTACGTGATTTTGAATCAGCCAAAAAAGGTGATGTAGGAGGATATGTTGAAAGTGAAGAAAACTTAAGCCATTCGGGGCGTTGTTGGGTTTATGATAATGCATATGTGGTTGATAAAGCTAGAGTATATGAGGATGCAACTATTAGAGGTAGTGTCTGGATTTTTGATAATGCTGAAGTATTTGGAAGGGCATCAATTTCTGGACAAGCAAGGGTATTTCATTATGCAAAAGTTTATGATCATGCTAAAGTCTTTGATAACGCTCAAATTTACCATTCCTCAGAAGTATATCGTCATGGTGTTGTTCATGGAAATGCTAGAATGAAGCGAATGAAAGCAACGAAACCTGTAACAGTTATTGACAATAGCGACATAATAATAACCATTGCAGATAATCGTTTTCATGTTTATCAGAGTAAAGTTTACATTAGTGACGATTATCCAATTAAGTATAGGAAACTGTTAACTTTCTTGGAAAGTTTAGACGAATGAATTGTACAGAAAGATTTAGACTGTGATGGAAATAAAACAATGGTAGTTGAATCCATCATATGACAATCATATCAAGTTGCATTTTAATTTGTTACAACGAGCCGTATCACAAATAAATGACGGATATGACATACAGGTCTTAACAAAGGGTTTTTCGAACAATTAAAACCAAAATTTGCGTATCACAATTAGTTGCAACTTTTAGATATCCGAATGTAATTCAATCTTTTTCAGTTTAGTAATTCATTTATAATATGGAGTTGCCTAGAGTAATTCTTCTGTGATATAATACTTAGGTACAAAGGTAGGTGGAGTGAAAATGAGACAATATGCGAAACAACACAAAGAAGTCTTGATTGTTGCAATAACTTTATTTATTGCAATGAGTATTCAATATCTTCGTATTGTAAGTTTAGATATTGCCTTTTTGTTTGAAGTTAACACTCCTACCTTTATGATTTACTTTGCAGCTTTAATAGCTATTTCAATGTTAGTATTGTTGTTTGTTTTCCTACCTATGCTAGTTATTACCGAGATAGCTATTTGTATCACGTTACCAAGTACAATCACTATTGATATAAAGCGAGTTGTATACAATATTAAATCTACAACTAGTAACCATACTAATAGGCAAAGAAGAACTACTATTTTACGTTGTTGAATTTCATTGTTTTACCTTAGACGAAAAATAAATTAAGAAGAGGAGAACAATGAAAAAACACATTTTTTGGATAGCACCACTAGTGCTATTCATCATTTTATTGATATTCGACCAAGGAGCAAGTTACTTTAATACTTTTTGGTTCAACGTAAAACATGTGGTACTATTTGGATTAATAGTATACGTGTTACTAATAGATTTATACTTTGTATATCGTTTTTTTAATAAACGCTATACAACTAGAAAGAAACTTAAAGTTACTATTGCATTGTTATTATGTATTTTTGGAATAAGTGGAACTGTACTAATCAGTAATCTTCAAATCAGATATATCGATCTGTACGAGACACCTCAGATAAAGGAAACAACGTACTATGACCGATACGGAAATGTTATATATAGAAGTGATTTGCAAGAAAGTCCAGAGTTAAACATTACAGATAATACAAATGATCGTTTATCATTTACAGTTGAAGAGAATTATCAGGGTAACATTGTTAATCCTTATGCTGTTGACAATGGAATTGGACAGATTTATTATCAAGGAGAAATATCACTTTTAACGATTGTTGATATAACCTATCAAGGTCCTTATGTTGAAACTCTATCTTACACAGTATATGAGACAGTTACGAATACAGGTGCAACTGAACCAACTTCTAGTGGCTATATCAATAGCACATACATCATTAATGATTTCAGTAATGACGATGCAATTACGATAACCACTGAACGAAGAATCCTCGAGATAGATTTAATCGAAGAGGACTATCCAGAACTTGATTCAATTGAACCAGTAATTACGAAACATGTTGGATCTGTAGTATTCCCAGATGATGATAGTGGAGAGATTCACATTACATTTGATGAAATCACTTATGATCAATCCGGAGAGGAAAAGTTAGAAAGATTTGCTAATGGACATTTCAATACTTCCAATGAGAGTTATATATACGTAGACTTTTATGAGGATGGTTTGTTTACGGGAGATTCAACAAATTTTGATTTTTCCAATGGATATATACGTATTGTGAACAGACAGGAAGTTAATCGAAATTCAGGACTAGATCTGAGTTATGATCAACGTGAAGTCCTGTTCAGTGGTCTTCCTTACCAGTTTGAACAAGAAGACAATGAACGAAATAATATTTTTATGACAGATATAAAGATTTTTGACTCATTTACTGCAGACTTAAATCATGCTTGGGCAAATTCCTCTGATTATAATCGACGTCTTATTTTTAATGAAATTCAGGGCGAGTTATTTGTTAACGATAGTCAAGGGTATTATGATAGATTTATTTTTACTGATTACGGTTTAATAGCTCAAGAGTTTGAAATGAAAACATTTGATTTTGATGAATTTTTTGGACGAAATGAGGAATCCGAATATGAGTTTATGGAAGATGCACTGTTCTATAATAATGACTATACCTACTACAAAGTCGATGTATTAGACGCATACTCGTATAGACAGATGATAACCACTCCAGGCGGATTATCGCAGTTTCATTTTTACCAACACAATTATTTGGTAGAACATTATATAATTGATAATTATTTAAAATTTGAATAGCATTTAAAAAGCACTTTCATAGTGAGAGTGCTTTTTGATTACTTTGCTCAACAAATCGACTGAATGTAACAAGTTGCAATTTCTAAAGTTACAAAGAGCCGTATCATAAATAGTTGCAACTATTGACATACAGAGCCTATCAAAGCTATTGTGAGGTTCTGCTTTTTATGTGTATTTGAACGGTATTTTATACCTTTATCACAATTTACTCAGAAATCTATGGATTTGATAAAATAATGAAATAAGTAAACTTATTTGGTATAATGAATATTAGGAATGTAAAAGGAGATATTAGAATGGCAACAGTTAACTTAGGGTTTGAAGATCAACTATGGAAAATGGCAGACAAATTAAGGGGTAATATTGAAAGTTCAGATTACAAGCATGTTATATTAGGGCTTGTTTTTTTGAAATATATATCTGATTCATTTGATGAAAGATATAATTAGCTTGTAGCATAAGGTGAAGGGTTTGAAGAGGATAGAGACTTTTATGAAGAAGAGAATGTATTCTTTGTACCTGAAGATGCAAGATGGAAGTATATCAAAGAGCAAGCTAAATTACCGATTATTGGACAGTAATTGATAATGCAATGATTTTAATAGAAAAAGAAAATAATAAACTTAAAAATGTTTTACCTAAGAATTATGCAAGACCAGAATTAGATAAGGCAAGATTAGGTGAACTAATAGATTTATTCTCATTTAACTTAGGTAGTAAAGAAGCAAAAGCAAAAGATTTATTAGGAAGAGTATATGAATACTTTCTTAAAAAGTTTGGTAGTACTGAAGGTGAGTTTTATACTCCACCTAGTATTGTTAACTTACTAGTAAATATGATTGAGCCTTATAACGGTAGAGTATATGATCCATGTTGTGGTAGTGGTGGTATGTTTGTACAATCAGCAGACTTTGTAAAAAGTCATCAAGGAAATATTAATGATATTTCTGTTTTTGGACAAGAGTATACAGCAACTACTTGGAGATTAGCAAAAATGTACATACTAGCAACAGTTTCATTGAAAGTACTCTTTGCTTCGACAGGAATTGGATCGTTCATTGTTGGGGCTTTACAAATTGTATTAATGATATATGGTAGTTATATCGGGACCAAAGGATTATACATGTTATGGTATGGTTTAAAAGACAAAGACACATATACAAGATTCTGTTTCGGTAAAGTGACTGTCAGCGTTTCCTGAAAGGAGAATAAACTATGGATATAGCAATTAGCATTATAACTTATATACTTGGATTTATTAATCCCATCTTTCATCATTATGATGAACCTAAAAAATATCAAAAAGAGGTGAAAGATTATATCATTTCATTCTCACTACTAAATATAGTTATCCTTATAGTTTTTGTATTGTATAACGACTTTAGTTCAGTGTTGATCGGTGAAGGGATATTAACCACTATTTTTGTATTACCTAGTTTATTTCTAGTTATCATCAAAAAGGATAAATTATACTTTGTAAATTATTTAAAATGTTTATCCATTATTGCCCTAGTCATAATACTATCCATAGTAGCTGCATATCTAATATTAAATTAGTGAATCAAATACAGTCTTAAAAAATAATTAACAACAAAACAAAACCGGTATACTAAAACAACTAGTATACCGGTTTTTTTATGAATGATATTGGTTAAATAATAGATGGGTATTAGGTTATCCCTTATTATAATTATCAATAGGCTCTATAACCATCCAATCCTCTTTAGTACCATATAGTCCTCTTTTTAATTTCGCGTACTGTATCTATGTCAAAAAAGTAGACACACTAAGTAAAGAGTTCTTTCTTTGAAAAAAATTACCTTAGTATAATATTATTGTTAAACGGTACGACATAACGAACAAAATATAATATTTAACGTTTTAGGTATTGTATAACGAACAAAAATATGATAATATTTATGTAAGAGGTGATGGAAATGATTAAAAGAGAATTCTATCTAAATCAAATACTCCCATATATGAAAACTGATTTAATCAAAATAATCGTTGGTATTAGACGTTCAGGAAAATCTACGTTAATGAAACAAATTATTGAAATACTGTCACAGGATGGAATAAATAAAGAAGAAATCATATATCTTAATTTTGAAGATTATCAAATTAGAAAATATAAAGATCCTGATATCCTATATGACTATTTAAGTCATAAAATAGTTGATGGAAAAAAAACATATATTTTTCTTGATGAAGTACAAGAAGTTACAAACTTTGAACAAGTGGTGAACTCCTTTCATGCAACAAAGGATGTTGACATCTACTTAACAGGTTCTAACTCTAAAATGTTATCTGGAGAGTATGCTACTTTATTAACGGGACGATATAAAAGTTTTAACATATTTCCTTTCTCGTTTAAGGAAATGGTCACATATCATAAAAATAGTGATCTGAAAGAGTTGTTCAAGGAGTTTATTAATCATGGTGGGTTTCCTGTGATTCAAGGATTTGAAACAGAAGATCAAAAACGTTCTATTTTAAAAGATTTATATAATTCTATTGTAATTAGAGATATCGTTCAACGCCATAATGTTTCAGGAGTAGATGCACTTGATAAGTATATTAGTTACTTACTGAATACTGTTGGCTCTCAATTCAGCGCAAAAAACATTATAAATTACTTTAAAAATGAAGGCAGAATAATTAGTAAAGAAACACTTTATAACTACATTAGTTATGCACAGGAAGTATTATTGATTTATTCTGCTAAACGATATGATTTGAAAGGGAAGAAACTACTAACAACAAATGAAAAATACTTTGTCAATGACCAAGGTTTACGAGCAACTAAGTTCAATAATGAGAACGATATAGAAAAAATATTAGAAAACATTGTATTTTTTGAATTATTAAGAAGAGGTTACGATGTTACTGTGGGGAAAATTGCAGACAAAGAGATTGATTTCATTGCAACAAAAAATAATAAAATTGAATATTACCAAGTCACTTATATAATGGAGAAAGCAAGTACAAGAGAAAGAGAGTTTGGCTCATTAAATATGATTGATGATCAATATCCAAAATTCGTATTATCAATGGATGAAATTGATTTTTCTCAAGATGGAATAAATCACATCAATATCATTAACTTTCTTCTTGAAATAGAGAGTTAAAATAATTTAGATAAAATAGTTTGACATTAGCAATATTCGCTTGATAAGTATAGAATAATGAGATACAATTTCTATCGTTACAACGAGCCGTATCATAAGTAATTGCAACTAATGATATTCACAGCTTAACAAAGCCATATTAATTGGTTTGGTATGTCATACGACCACCCACTATTTAATCGATATTTTATGCCTTTTATAAACAAGAATAATATTGTATAATTAAGGGAGAAAGGAGATGTTGAGATATGAAAAAAAGATTGAATACATTTGGATTACTGAATTTCGTCATTATTTTAGTATTCTTATTTAGACAGCTTTATTATTTTAATCTCATTTCTTCTTTTGTAGTAAGCACTAGTATAGTATATGGATTACTATTTTTCGTTTTAGCGATTGCAGTAGCCGCACTATCTGTCTTTATCCTTTATTACATACCTTCTTTAATCGTTATTGAGATAGTACTTATTATCGAGTTTAAACATATTACTTTACCAAGAGTACAATGGGTAAATAATATCGTTAAGCAATATATATGTAACAAATCAAATACGTATAAACGTCTGCAGGTTATTAGATGTTGATTTCTTAATGTGTTTTTATAAATCAAACTAAAATACATTAAGAAAGGAAAGAAAAATGAATAGGAAATTATACATTGGTATAATGAGTCTTTTTGCTGTGGTATTCACCATATCAATTCTCTTTTTACCATTTTACAATCCTATCTATTTCTATCTTCAACATGTTAGCCTGTTTTTATTTATGGCCATGTTTATTTACTATTTATTGAAGTTAGGATACGATAGGTTAGAAAAAAGAATCACAAAGAAAACTGCTTTAAAAGGCTATACAGTTAGTGTGTTTGTTGTTTTGCTATTCTTGTTTAGTAATGTACAACTATACATGATTGAAACATATCAAACCAATGAGTTTCAGTCTTGTTTCTACTACGATCATTTTGACAATGCGATATATTACTCACAAGTACCTAATAGTTGCCCTGACTTAGAAATTACAGAACAAACAAATACAACTCTGTCATTTACAGTAATTGAAGAAGATTCGGGTAATGATGACTATGATTATATTGATGGGATAGATTTAGAAGATATTAATTATACAAGTTCATTAACAACCTATGTAGATATTAGGTATGATGAAAAAGGTAATATCATTGAATCAACAATGGTTAAGTTTTCGAGTATTATATTAGAAGATGGGCGACATATTGTGAACACAATTTCTAGTCGTATTGAAAACATTACCATATACGAAGGTGATGATCCGATAAGGTTTGAATCATATCAATCAACTGAATATAATAATGATGTATTCAGTAGTTATAAAGATCCGGAAGGAGAACCTAATAATAGGGAATATGTCAAATACATATCAGAGAAAACCGATCATGAAATGAACTCAAATACAATAGAAGATATGTTTCAAATTGTTATTACAAAAGAAACATATGACAATAGAGAATTTAGTGGAGAACCAATCACTACAGCAGTAATGCAACAACTGGATTTTAGCTGTGATGAATTTGAATGCTTTGTTGAGCGAGAGGACATTAATGTTCCAAAAGCAGAGTATCTTGTAATGGTTGAACAAGGTGTATTTGATAGTGATTTAGATTATACCTTTAGATTATCGGCAAGTGGTGTTGAAATACAGTATCCATATTACCATTATCAAGACAATGAAAAGAGCTTTACAACAGTCACATATACTGATTTTAATGGTTCTCTATTCTTTAAAAGTAATGAGAAGTCATATTCAAATATGTTCAATCGTCCTATCGAAAGAAGAACATTTAAATATGGTGGAAATTATTACCTAGAACATGGAGATTTGTACAGTGTTATTTACAAAACAGATTACGGGTTAAAGATTATGAATAAAAGTTTAGAGCCAAATTATGAGTATAATGGAATGATCATATATTCAAGTAGTGTGATGTTCGATGTTGAATCGTTTTACAGATCTGAAAACATTTATGATTATGGTATAAGAGCAATTTATAATTTGTCTGGAAGAGATGAAATTTTGTATCAAGAAAACCCACTAATCTATACTTTTTTAGAATTTCAAGAATAGTTAATTTAAAGGTGCTGAATTTTTAGCACCTTTTCACTTGTTTTTCAAATGTTGTCTCAAGCTGAATAAATTTCTAATATTAGTTGCTAATACGCTTAAGATAGTGTATAATATGAGCGTGAAAGGAACTGACTAATATGGAATATTATAATATGATAATGAAACTGGCAAACGAGAATAATGGTATTATTACTAGTCAAATGCTGAAAGATAGGGAGATTCCATCTGTTTATCTTACTAGAATGGTAAAAGAGGGAAATCTTCAAAGGATAGACCGTGGTATCTATAGTACAGAAGAAGTGATACTTGATGAATATTACCTTCTATACCAAAAAAACCAAAGAGCAATCTTTTCTTTTTCTAGTGCTCTTTATCTTCATGGTCTAACAGATC
>ENA-OSAI01000577-OSAI01000577.1-marine-sediment-metagenome-genome-assembly--contig:-NODE-577-length-11545-cov-6.038990_pt1 | contig 11545 bp, 10 predicted proteins | sample MGYA00237871_ERZ529316 | MGnify/ENA primary metagenome ERZ529316 (study PRJEB26369, sample SAMN03142814) | marine sediment metagenome | biome: marine; feature: borehole; material: sediment... | reverse complement strand
GAGGCGGCGGCGCGGCTGGGCGCGGCCAGGCTGCCGTTCCGGAGCCGCTGGGCGGTGCTGGCGGCGGCCAACATCTACGGGGCGATCGGGCGCGAGGTGGTCGCGCGCGGCCCCAACACCTGGGACAGCCGCTCCAGGGAACGCTCGGCAATGGCCTCCCAGCCCGCCGGGTCGTAGCAGCGGCGCACGAAGGCCCCCATGGACACTTCATCGGTGGCGGCGGGCAGCCCCGACAATGAGTCATCTTCCTGCAGCCCATACCGCCGGCGTTCCCTCTCCGGCACCAGCCGGCCCGTCCCCCACAGCTCGTCCGCCGGGACGTCGGGCCGACAGCAATCAATGGTCACTGCAGTGGGGGCGATCTTCACTTCTCCAAATCCCCGGTTCTTGCCAAATCCCACCCGCACCAGGCCATCGTTTACCGCCTGCAAGGTAACCGCCAGCAATCCCAGCTGCCATACCTCGAAGTTGCCCAGCCGCAGCGAGCCGCGGAAGCTACCCTCCACCACGATCTCCATGTCAAAGGGGCCGTGGGCGACCGCATTGGTCAGCCGAGATATGGCCACTCCGAACCGCGTCTCCGTCTTCAGCTGGCCCTCGGGAAAGAGGTCAGCGAACGCCATCCGCCCGCGCAAGCGAGTGTTGCCGTAAATCTTGCATGCCCGACAGGACTCCCGGTACAGGGTGGCGGTGTCCTCTTCCTCCTGCAGCTTCTTCCCGCACGCCCTCTCCCTGTCGAAGGGATCGCAGGCCCGGTCGTGGGTTCGCAGCACCTTCTCGGTGAAACTCCGGAACACGCCCTTCAGCGACGACCCGGGGACGAAGATGGTGTGGCCCTGGCGAGTCATGGTGCGCACGAACTGCATGTCGGGCAACGACGGATCGGGAGAGGTCATCCCGGCCTTGATCAGCAGGGGACCCCTGGGGGTGAGAGAAAATTCCAACCGCAGGGCATTCCACAACCACTTATGCATGCCGCTCCCCTCCCCTCTCGAGCGCAGCCATGAACTGTTGCACCAGACCCTGGACACTGACCGCCTCAGGCCGCTCGCCCCGCAGGAAATCCAGCAGATCCTGCGCCTCAATCCGCCTCACTTCCAGCCCCCGCAGCTCTGCCCAGCCCAGCCCCCGGGTGCTTTTGCCTCCCACCGGCAGTTCACCGCGCTCCATGGCCTGCAGTGCCACCAGCAGCAACCCTACCTCCCACTCCTGCAGGTTCTCGCCAATCACGCGCAGCCGGAAGACGCTGTCCCGCGGCACCACTTCGAAAGCGAACTTGATTTTGGGCCTAGCCGAGCCGAGGTCTCGGTCTATCCCCACCCCGTCTCTCACTTCAGTCAACCGCCCTAGCTCCGACTGGTTGGTCAGTAGCGCATCCTGGAAATACAGTCGTGACGACAGCCACGGGGAACCGAAGAGTCGGCAAATGGTGCAGGACTGCTGCCACAGTTCACAGGTGAATTCTGCATCGTTCAGGATTCCGCCACGCAGATACTTGTTGGCCAGCTCATCCTTGCACTTCCGGCTCACGCAGGGACTGCTGAAGGGATCGCAAGCATGCAGCTTCTGACCGTCAATGGTCTTTCCCATACAACCCAGGGTCCTGACCAAGCGCTCCAGGTGAGATCGCACCACTCCCTTCAGGGATGATCCGGGAATGAAGGGGACGCCGTCGGGCGTCTTCATCACCGGCTGATCCGGGCCGGCGGGCTGCACGGAGGTTCCGGCACCCACAGAAAGTGCCGTCTTCATCACCAAATCCGCCTCAATGAAGTAACGATTCGCGAATGTGTAAAAGTCCCTCATCATCCTCCCTCTTTCCCCAGCCAATCAAGCCACTTGGCGATTTCGCCGCAACCCAACGTGAGAGCATACCTGGCCGGCATCCGGGACAGTGCGTGGACCCGGTGGTGGATCTCCTGGGGAAGATTTCTTGAACATTGGTCTTTCGCCGCAATGGTCACCGACCGCTACCTCTCCTTCAGAGAGACGAACCGGCGTACCAGGAAACCAAGATACAGCCGAATGAGATCCGCCCGCACGCGACGGATGGCGGCTGCATCCCGTTCCCCTGCCTGATCACACAACTCGGCAGCGCGACCCTCCAGCTTCTTGAAGTCTGCCAGAAGCTGCTCCCCAAACTTCTCAGTCCACGCCCTGGGATATCTCCCCATCTGGTAACATACAAAGTTCTCCAGGACCTTCAGGGAATCGGTGCCAGCGGCCAGATTCTGAAGGTTGCGGAGCTGACTCTCCTCCATATTGCCGCCTGCCACCTCGGTATCTTCCACACACTTCTCCGCCAGCTCCACCCACTCGTCCATGTGCTTCTCAATCAACCTGAGCACCTTCCACTTGATCCTCACGCCGGCATCACCTGCTCGTGGAAAGGATGACAGATCAAGATTTCACCCAACCCTTCATCCGTTCGGTCCCCAACTCCCCGTTCTTCCAGCTGAGCCAGGGCCGGGGCCACCTCTTCGGGGGACTGCCGGGTCCTGTACACATACACGCTGCCCATGGCCGCGGCCAACGAGGTGGGCTTGGGGAGTCCCCAGGCGGTGGACCAACCACCGACTTCCTCTGCCTGCGTGAGCCACAAGACAGGCTCCAGCCGCTGCCCCCCGAGGCTAACTTCCAGTTTCAAGGTGGGAAGCTGCCGCGAGTCATGGAGCACGGCCGGCGACAGCAGATCCACGGTGAAGTAGGTTGCTGAAGGCCGATCCGGCACCTCGCTTCCCGTCTGCCGAGCGAGATCGGCCAACTCTTCCCACACCTGGCGCAGCACCTGGTTGAACGCCCGGATCCGCTCCAGGACGGAGGGCGGCCGGATTTCCACTGCCCGGATTTCAGCCCGGCCGTAACCCCGCGTGGTGAGGGAACCGATGCCGCATTCCCGGACAGCTTCTTCCAGGGATTGTATATCGTCCCGATTTTGCACCCAAACCCGACCCACGAAGAATCCCTGGGAGCGAAGAGCGACCACACGATACAGAAGGCCTTCCTGGGCAGCTCGCCGGCGACGACTGATTGCCACCTTGGTCTGGATCAGTCGGGATCCCGTGATCCAGCACCACCCATCGCTCATCCGAGCGTAAAAACCACCCACCCGCTCCATCCGTGCAGCGCACTTCTTCCCTTCGGGACCGCTGTGGGTACACCGCAGCTGCATGGGTACGGGGAACCGGGCCCCCAGCCGTTCCAGTTCCACGTAAGCCAGCCGAATGACGAGAGTATCCCGGATACCGTGCCCGGCAACTTCCTCGCTGCCACAGGGTGCGCACCGAAATCCGCGGCTGAGCTTGCACCCCACTGCACTCATGGGGAAGGGCAGGCTGCGGATCTGAGACAGGGGAGAAGGAAACAAATTACCAAACCGCATCCGGTTCACCAGTGGTAAAATGCCGGAGGCGCGACCCGTACGCAGCATCCACTCAGCCAGGGCGCCCCGCAGCACGCTGCCCGGGATATAATAGCCGGTATCCAGAAACGCACCAGTAACTCTGGTGGTGCCAACGCGGATGGGGCTGGTGGGCCTAAGAGCAAGGAAAACCTCATCCACTGTTCGCTCGCCTCCACTTTGAGACCGCATCCGCCAGCTCAGACTCCGTCATCTCGCGTCCATCGCGGGTTACCGAGATCCTGTCCAGCCGCACCCACCCCAGACCTCGCGATCGCGCGGCCCCCAGGGCAAATCCGCTCTTGGCCGCCACCCACAGCAGGGCAGCCGCCTCGCCAGCGGAGACCTCATCCTCGAAAATCCCGTCGATTTCCGCACGCAGGGTGCGGCTCCAGGCCACCTCGGTGCTGAAGAGCCGCTCCTCATATGCCGTCCTGCGGCGACGGCTCAAGGACGCCTGAGTCCGGACACCCGTCAGGGGTTCAGCCAGGAACACGTCGGTGAACCTGAGGGGCGACTTCCCCCGAGGATGGCCAAACACCCTGCACACCAGGCACTCACCACAGGCGGTGGACGCCGCGCAACCCTCGCAGGCCAGACATCCCATGCCTCGCAGGGCCCGCTCGGCGCTATCTCTCAGCCACCCCTTGATGCTGGTGGCTGCAAAAGTAACTTTTCCCCGCCAGTCACGCAGAGCAACCCTGTCCGCCCACAGTTCCACGCGATCGGCCGCTGTATGCAGAGGAGACGCCGCACCGAACTCAAGAACCACGTGCAGCCTGGTCATGAGCTTCATTCCCTCCCGGCACTGAGCTCCGCCAGCTCCAGGGCATCCAGGATTGCCGTACGCCAGACACCATCGTCCTTTCGCCTCCAGAACAGAAATCTATCTCCGTCTTCAGGCCAGCCACCCACCAGGTCGCCTAACTCCTTGAGCGTCTCCAGGAAGCGGGACTCCTGGTCTGATTCCATCCGTCTTGCCTGATACAGGACCCAGTTCAGGGACGTGTGCACCCCTAATTCCACCATTCGGGCAAGGGCATGGCGCTGGGAGGAGGATAGCATTCTCAGTTTGCAAGCGCATGCTGTCAGGCGCCTGGCCTGATCAACAGTAAAGGGACGCGCGGTGAGCCACCGAGCACCCCCGTTACTGTTACGCAGGTATATCGACTTCAGCACCGACCCACCCTCCCCGGGGAGGACGGCAGTCCGCAGCCAGAGATGACACAGTGTACTCTCTCTGTATTTTCCATCCCGGGCCCGCTCTTTGGCTCTTTTCAGCATGTCCTCGGCCAAACGGAAGAGGAACCGGACGGGATACTTTACATCTGCAATCACCAGGCCTGCGGCCAAAGTCAAGTAGCTTCCCAGCTCGGTCTGCAGGTCACAGATGCGAGGATGACGCGAGAAGTGCTCCAGCAGCCTTATGGTCAGCATCCAACCATAGCGGGCGCGCACGATTACCAGGACATCGTCACCGCCCGCCGCAATGATTTCAAACGGCAGCGGTTCGTCCGCGCAGCCCAGCCACTTACGGGCAAAGGTCTTCCACAGAGCCGCATGAAGCGACTCCTTCATCGCGGCATCTAAGGCCTCCGACAGATGGCGGTAGCTAGCCGGGGAGCGAGCCCGCTGGAGAAGATCTCCCACGTTGTTGCCATCGGCGTACAGGAACGCAATTTTGCCGTCCGTTCCGGCCAGAGTCTCCAGGTCTTGAGGAAATCGGAACTTGCCCGGGCCAACCTCTTTGGGGAAGTTTACCGGAATCTCCGTTCCCGCATGTTTCTTTGCCCAATCACAGAACTCACGCACGAAGATCCGACGTTCGCCACGGCCCTTGTCGCGCTTCATCTGGCAAAGGTGACACAGCCATTCTCCCGTTACCTCGTCTCGCTTCTCAGCACCCCGGAGGCTGCAGGAGTCGCACCGTCGGTATACGGGCAAGGCGGCATGGAAGGGAGCAGTCACTTTCTGCCGTTTCCGCTCTTGCAACCGGCTGGACAGACCGGCCACCAGCTCTCCGAAGTTCTTGCGCCCTCCACGTCGGGTACCCGGTGCGCCGAAATGACTGAACAGGAGATCCTCTGCCACACCCCGCCCTATGAGAGCTTCCACCCGGGCATTGTCCCAGGGCGGCAGCCCCCGCATGAATTGGATATAGCCCATGGGCTCAGAGGCAACCACCGTGATGGTGGCGATCCTGGTATGATCCAAGTACATCGACTCAATCCGCTGCTTCCACAATGCCGCTTCGCCCGCCGGCACTACGGCCAGAAAACCCCCGCCCCCGCAATAGATCACCGCTTCCCGAGCCAGCTCATCTCTGAACAATTCCAGGAGGCAATCCTCCAGTGCCGCCAGCATTTCGCTTCCGCCCCGAATTTCGGGCAGCGCGCTGGTCTCGTAGACAAACTTCTTGATGGCATCCACGTCCCCCAAGAGCAAGCAGAGGGGCTTTTGGTCACCGAAAAGCTCTTCCTCCAACTGCAGAGTTGGACTGGCGATGTGCTCGATGTCTGACCACGTATCCGCCCTGGCCAGCTCAGGACGGTCACCCGCCGAAGCATAGCTGTCGGCAAGACAAATGCACTTTTCCAACAACGTCTGGGGCTGGTCCCTCAGGTGGTGTCGGGCCACCGCTCCGATGACGATTGAGGCCACCGGTTCCTCAACCCCGTGTTCTTGGAGCAACTCCTGCGCTCGTTCTATCCCGCGCTGGACGTGCATTCTGTACGCCGTGTCTCCCTCTTGCTCTTTACCGATGTCATGAACCCAGCCACACAGGCGTGCCATCTCCAAGAGCTGAGCCTCAGGAATGCCCGCGCCACAGATCTCAGGTGCAGACCGTCCCCTGGCCAGCAACTCCCGGCAAAGCACCACCGCCAGCCCGGCAGTGAGAAATAGGTGATCGTACAGAGAAACGGAAGGCACCCGAGTGTCAGCCAAAACATAGGGTCTTTCACGCAGATCCGATGTCCACCCGCACACCCTCTTCCACAGACCGCCGACCGCGCGCGTCATGGCAATCTTCCCTTCCCCCTACCTTCCAGCAAATCCCATCAACCCCTGACGTCATGCAGAGAAATCCAACCTACTCTCTAACCCCCGCGCGTCCAATCCCCACCGACATACGCATGTAAGCAAGCCAGGCCTCACGACCACCTTCTCACCACACCAAACCAGGACGGGACAATGCACATCAACTTAGAAGACGCTTTCTCCCGTACATTGCGGAAGCATCCGGCACCCTGGCGAGACGGAGATGGGAATTTGCGAAGGATTGAGCAATTGCCCTGGCACGAATTTTACGGGGCAACCTCAGCTTGAAAGAAGGTGCATCCCGAGCGGGAAATGTTCGTATATACCGACGTTCATGAAGTATCAATTACCTATACTCACCTTCGCCACTGGTCCAAAGCTTTCCTTCCAGTAGCGGGGTGAGATCTGGTCTACCGGGCAGCTGACGAGCCCCGTTGCAATTTCGGTCAAGCTGCCACACAACAATAGCACGGCAGGACCCCGCCATTACACTTCAGGCCGCAGCGTGAAATGAAAGGCCGGGCGCGACCTGGTGGGGAAACGCTACCCGCTGCAATATCTCGAGGTGGCCATAACTGTCCTAGCTGGCGGTTGTGGCGCTCTCCGATCGAGGCTCCTGCGTCCAGAGCGACGCTCATCAAGCTGTAAGACAGCAAAGCCTGGACAATGGCTGTCGCTTGACTCTTAGCCAATTTCTCAATGACGTCTGTACCCATGCTGGCAGGTACTAGCACCCACACGCACCGGTCCGTGGATTGTCATGCCCATGGAGGAAGCTGCAAAGCCGGCAAGACTTCGCGTGAAGTCGTTGGACAGACCGCGGCAAACGCGAACTGAAGCCATCAGTCTCCCTCCCACCGAATGAAGCGCGATTGCAGGCTTATCTCACCCGTGGTAGAACCTGCGGATGTCCCACTCTATCCGCCGCAGACGCTTCATGCCACAAGGGACGCATATTGGGTTCATGAATGATCTTGAAACGGCCCAGGTCCCGCATCTCCTTGGAGAGGGGCACCAGGACCGGGCCAGCACCAGATACCGGCCACCAGATTCGCTCCAGTAACTTCATACCTGCCCCCATTTTCGGCTATGGCCTGGGCGACACCTTCGCGTCCACGGCTCAGCGCAGCCAGCGTGTCTTCACATGTCTCCTCACCTTCTGGTGAGTCCCAACGTTGCTTCACTTTGCCAGACCACTCGCAATGCGGGACAGCAACCCTCAACGAGGGTCGCACCCGGTCAAATTCCCTGCCAGTCACGCTCACTCACGCCTCCCCAATCGCAGGTGCGCGTGCATCACCGGTGTAGACGCGCTTCATAAGACCGAAAGGCCGCCGAAAGGATCATCCGCGGGTAGTACACCAAAATAAGAAGTGCGCCATGACCCGGCTTCCACTGTCGCGTCCGAAATCACCTGCCAAAGATGTCCACAGGTGCATGTCCTCGTCGGTAGCCAATCCCCTGGGCAGCGAAACGTGGATGTCCATTCACAAAGTGTGTAGGCCACCCACAAACCTGTCCCTCTACCGGGACCTGCTCATGCCACAAGGACCACCGAGGAGGGATGGCAAAGACCGCTGTCGAACCCCGACCTAACTAAAAGCAGGGCAGGCACAGCCGATGCCACTGCAAGGGGCGGGGTTACGTGCTCGCACCGGTTTTGGGTGCCTGTTCGGCCACTTTCACTAGGGAGGTTCCGGGTCAATGAAAGAACGCAATCTGATTTTCGACACCGAGGCCGTCTTCAATCCCGATGATTACATGCACTTTTATGCCCCCTTTCTCACTGACGAGCGCACGGAGCGGGAAGTGCAGTTCCTGGTAAGGGAGCTCAAGCTGGAGGGTAGCATGCGCATCCTGGATCTCGCCTGCGGGTTCGGCAGGCACGCCAACCGCCTAGCCGAGCTGGGACATCAGGTCACCGGGGTGGACATCACGCCCGCTTTCCTGGAGATGGCGAGACAAGATGCCGCGCGGCGGGGCGTACATGTGGAATACGTCCAGGGAGACATGAGAAACATCACCTACCGCCAGGAGTTTGACCGGGTTCTTTCGATGTTCACCTCCTTCGGGTACTTCGGGGACGACGACAACTTCAAGGTTCTCAAGAACGTGGCCCGGGCACTGAAACCAGGCGGCCTGTTCTGCCTCGATACCATGAACAGAGATCGCCTGGTAAGGCAGTTCCTGCCCTGTGCCGTCACGGAGAAAGAGAGGGACCTGATGATCGAACGGAACGAGTTTGACCCGGTCACCGGAAGGATCTACAATCGCCGCATCATCATCCGCCACGGCAGGCGGAAAGACGCGCCTTTCTCCGTGAGGTTGTACACCGCCACAGAAATGGCTTACTTGCTGAAGGAAGCCGGATTCGATCGGTGGTGGTTCTATGGAGACTGGGATGGGTCGCCACTCACCCTGGAATCCAGGCGGATGATCGTCATCGCCAGGCGGGCCCAAGGGGCTGCCGGGTAGCCCAGCGGGGTCTTTCCCGTGGGCGTGGGGTAGCGCGGCGGCACTGCCCACGTTGGGGAAAACGTTCGCTCTCGCTGATCGCAGGTAGCCGCGGGCGCGGGCGACATAGTGCTGCTCGCGAACAGCCTCAGCACCCTCGCTGTCATCGAAGATGGCACCCACCTGATTGAGTATTCCCACCACATCCCTGGATGCAGCATCGGGGCCTCATTGCCCGCGCCTAACGACTCGCCATTGACCTGCGTCACTGCCGGCCATTACTGATTCCTGGTAGATGCTAAGTAGTGCTTGGATAATACGCCTAACGGTAGGCGGCTGAGCGGCGCCGGTGGGTAGCCTCATGGAACCCAGGTTGTTGCCTGGAGTTCGCCGGGCCTGCATGTGCACTGAAGCCACTGCTTAGACAGGCTCCCCTTCACAGTTGCGCGTCTGGATCCTGGCGTCATATCGGAAAGGAGTCCTGGCTCCCGGTGACTGCGCAATTCTCTCGCCAACGACGTATCCGGCCCTCAGAAAGGCACCAAGCCTGGCCGGGTTGCCCTCTGCAATATCGCGCCCAAAGACGGGATCTGCAATCCTAAAACCGGTGTTGCGCCCCCGCAACTGAACTACCTGTCCCCTGCTTTCAGCTAAGAGTATCCTCCGCCTATGAACACCTCGCTCCAAGGCACTCCATCGGTGACCGGTACCCCGCGCCGGAGTGTCTCCGGCGATGCTTGTGCTAATGCATGTAGTTTCCCACCAGGTCTGGCAACTCTGCATGTTGTTGGCACCTCCAAATGACAATCCATTGTCCCCTTTAGAAACACTAATCGCCAATTGCCACTTATTGCCGTCAGTTCCCACTGGGCACGCTCGGAAAGTGGCCTTGCGCGATCTTCGCTGCTGGTGCTGCTTTACCAACGAACACAATCACGAAAGACATTCCTGCGCATGTGATTCTCCTCCGACTTCTCAGGGCAGACGGGGGTTATCGAGCACAGCCCCCGACTGCCATTCTGCTGCCATCCCTGGTCCTCTGCCTACTGCTTGAGTACGCCAATAGCTACGATGGACCATGAAGAAGTCGCAGACCCCCGCTAGACCATCGCCATCCCCTTGCCCACTGAACCACAGAAAGCAGTGCGCCTCTCCATTGCACTACTTGAGCGCCTGCACATCCGTCTGCCTCCCGGTCATCGTCTAGCCCAGAACTCCTCGCGATATGGGCCTTTTACGCGTCACCCATGCCTACCGGGGCTAGGCTTGCCCTGCCTTTCCGATTCTCCACAGCTCCTGAACGAGCCCATCGCCGAACCGGTACTCACCCTCATCCGCCGCCTCGTTGTACAACCTTAGGAAGCGGGAGGGCCTCGCCATCACATCGACGAGAGCCGCCTCACCGAAACGACGGCATATGGTCCGGCACATGTCCACACCGAGGACGTAGACGGCGGGGTACGACTTCTTCCTGTACGGGCGGAAGAAGCGCTGGAACAACTCCGCCCGGGCCTCAGGCAACTCCCTGCTCCCCTCGAGGATCTCGTGCAGCATCTTCTCGAACTCCTGGTAATGGCCGGGAAGGTCCGCCGCTGTCTCCCGCCAGGACTCCCAGTGGGGCCCTCCCTCCGGCGGCGTGAAGAACATGGTCGCCGCGCCTTCCCCCACCAGGCCCCCAATGACACTCAGCACCAGGCCTTCCTTGGTCGCCTCGTCCAGGGAGGGACTGATGGAGGCGAGGCCTATGTGATGGAGCTCGTGGCACAGCACTGGCAGCACCGGTACCTTTCCCGAAAATAGGGATCCCCGGGACACAACCAGGGGGAAGAAGCTGACCACGATGCTGCCTCCGAAGACGTACGCGTCTGGGTGCACCTCAGCGAGGAAGTACACGGTAGCATCCAGGGTTGCCCCCTCGGGGAGGCGTCGCAGCACCTGGCTTTCGAGACCGCTCACATCCAACTCTTTGACTTTGTCCAGCACCTCGGCGTGAAGATCGAGCCTCGTCATCGCCCCTCGGAATGCCTCACCGAGCTTGCTGAACAGCAGCGCACCGTCCCACTCCTCACCCCGGGCAAAGGCGACCAGGAAGCGGCTGAACTCCTCGTCAGTCACACTCGAGGGTCTCCCTTCGCCCGTCCTGTTTGCCATTGCCCTCTGCCTGCGAATGAACACCTGATAGCCGGGGTCGGACACGATCTCCTCCATCAGTCTTGGGTCCACCCGACCGGCGGCAACGTCTCCCAAGTACTCCAACACCAGCTCCGTCCCCGTGACGTCGATCTCCAGCACTTAGTCACTCCCTTCCCCGTAGCAATTCAGTCAGACCTTCGGCCCGCTCCTCCACCGGCGGGCCCTCATTACCAACCCGTGGTGGTACTGTACGGCGCTAGCTGTAACCCCACGGGCCTTCCGACACCGGCCCGCCTCCTGTCGCGCCGGCGGAAGGCGCCGCGCGCAAAGATTTAGTACCACTCCCTCGAACCTTTTCTCTCTCCAGGCAGTCTTAGGAGTGGGAGAGATCAGGGGGGAATTCTGATGGAAGTTGTCGTCGAAGGGTTGAACAAGGTCTACCCGGGCGGTACATGGGCCCTCAAGGACGTGAGCCTGCGTATTGGACAGGGCATGTTCGGTCTCCTGGTGCCTAGACGC
>ENA-OSAI01000574-OSAI01000574.1-marine-sediment-metagenome-genome-assembly--contig:-NODE-574-length-11641-cov-13.825047_pt1 | contig 11641 bp, 13 predicted proteins | sample MGYA00237871_ERZ529316 | MGnify/ENA primary metagenome ERZ529316 (study PRJEB26369, sample SAMN03142814) | marine sediment metagenome | biome: marine; feature: borehole; material: sediment... | reverse complement strand
AACAATCAATTGAAAATGTCTTAGCCATTGTAGAAAAAGCTGGACTTAAAAAAGAACATATTGCAAAAATAGGGATTTTTATGAAAGATATGAACATGTTCGCAGACATGAATGAAATATACGCTCAGTATTTTGATGAACATAAGCCAGCTCGCTTTGCGGTAGAAGTCGCAAGACTTCCCAAAGATGTACTCATCGAAATTGATGCAATCGCAGTCAAAGATTAACTAGGAAATCTTGTGAAACTAAATCGACGTAAGAATCCAATACTATTCCAAGGAACAAAAAAGAAAAACCATTATTTTGAAGGCTGGTATTACAAAGCTGTAAGTAACGACGAACAAACAACCATCGCACTTATTCCTGGTATTAGTTTATACAAAAAAGATACCCACGCTTTTATTCAAATATTCATCTCTTCAAAACTACCCAAGGAAACATTGAAAACAGCTTATGTTCGTTTTCCATATGAGGATTTTTCTTTCCAAGATTATCCTTTTGAAATATCAATTAAAGACAATTCATTTTCTTTAGAACAAATAACAATCAATATAGAGTCTGATGAACTATCATTAAAAGGTACCTTATCTATCCAACAAGTAACGCCATTAAACACCTCATTATATGCACCTAATATTATGGGTCCATTTGCCTATATACCAAAAATGGAGTGTTCCCATGGCGTAATTAGTATGAACCATATATTAAGTGGTTCACTATCTTTGAATGGTCAAGCAATCAATTTCGAACAAGCAAAAGGATATATTGAAAAAGATTGGGGAACATCATTTCCCAAAGAATATGTTTGGATGCAGTCAAACCATTTTTCAGACATTGATACATCCTTAATGTTTTCTTACGCAACCATACCTTTTATGAAATTATCTTTTAATGGTCTAATTGCGGTGTTATATCACAAACAACATGAATATCGTTTTTCTACATATCAACTCGCAAAAATAAATAAAGAAAGCCTTAGTGAACTTGAAGCACACTATATCATAAAACAAGGTAAATACACCTTAGAAATACATGCACAAACTACCAAAGGAGTCTTGCTTCCTTCACCTAGTATGGGCGAAATGAAAAACAAAATAAAAGAAGGATTATCTGGTACAATTGCTCTAAAATTATATCACAAAAAAACTCTAATATTGGAAGATACAGGAACACATGCAGGAATCGAAATAATGAAAAAATGAGCAAAATAATTTGCTCATTTTTATTTAACAATATTCTTCATATCGATCACCTTTGACTGATTTCATTAAGAAAGCTGCAACCCACATCACTAAGGTAACAACGACGAATGTAGCGTAATACCCAAATAAATTGATAAACAAGGCACCAAGCAAAGGTAAGAAAATAACAAATACATTCAATGAACCTCTAATACCTAAGTACTCAACTCTTCTAGCATCAGGAGCAATATCTAATAAATAAGGTTCAAATCCAATCTTACGTCCACTAATCGTAAATCCAACAATGAAAAACACAATACCAAATAATGCCGGTAAGACTTGTGCTAAAAATATTGCTACCAATGGATTCAGACCACCTAATACTATGCAAAAACGAACAATATGTTTCGCCTTAAATTTTCTAGCCATCAATCCCCATACAATATTTGAAACAATCGTACCGACAACCTGGATAACCAAATAGATACCAATGTATTCATCCCCAACCAATAAAATCTCTCTTGCAAAAATAATGTAAAAAGGCAAAATCATTATACTAAATGATGATAAATTCTCGATAATGATATAACGTTTAAAAGATGGATCAGCTTTGATAATAGACGGAATATTTCGAATGTAATGGCCCAGCGTTTTTGTTTGATCATACACTTCTTCAGTTCTTGGTTCCTTTAAAAAAATAAATCCAAGTGACGCAACAAATAAACCAACAAACCCAATCCCTAAACTAATCGCATAATTTTCAGGAAAAGAAATTCCTCTCGCGAATATATACGCAATAACAAGTCCGCCTAAAAAACTTGCTGAAGAACCAAAAAACTGTTTCACAGTATAAAGCATTGTACGAGACTCTTTTGCCACAGTTTTCGCAATAATATCCGAATAACTAAGACCAGCAAATCCAGCACTTATACTGAACATAAATACAAAGAAAAAGAAACTCGCAATCGTCAAAGTTGGTCTGCTCACAGAAAAATAATACGTAAACAAAGCCATTCCTAAAAATGCACTACCTCGCATATAAATCCCTAACAACAAAAACTTTTTCTTATACTCATATCGTCGTAAATAATGACTGAACACAACATTAAATATTAGTGGAACCCCCAACATAATCGTATAAAGTAATCCAAAAATATATTTAGATGAACTTAATGTATTCACCAATGTTGGAAACACCGTATTTAAATCCAACATTGACATCGTTAACGCCAAAAAGAATCCGTGCCATATAAATGCAAAATATGTATATTTCAAATTTGATTTCATTATTTCACCCTCTTGTTAGTACACATACAAATTATAATACCGAACAAAGAGATTTACAAGGAAAGAGAAAAAATCCTACACAATGTGTAGGATTTATATTAACTAAATTTATCATAAAAACATTGTTGATCAGGAAGCTTATGTTTTTCTAAGACATTATTACAAGCATCAATCATTCCAGGTGAACCGCATAAATACGCTTCTGAATCACTTAAATCACCGGTTAAACGATCAACCACGTCAGTAATTAAACCAGTCTCACCTTTCCAATCATCTTCAGGAAGTGGATCAGATAATGCTGGTATATATTCGAAATTTGGATACTCTTTGGCAAGTTCCTCAAACTCTTCAGTATAATACAAATCTTTTTTTGATCTAGCACCAAAGAAATACTTCACTTTTCTTGGCATACCTTGATCTCTTAAATAGTGTAAAATTGAACGTATTGGTGCTTTCCCAGATCCACCAGCAATCATAATCATATCTCTATTCGAATCTTCTTGTAAATAGAAATCCCCATAAGGACCCGTCACAATTACTTTATCGCCAACTTCTAAAGCTTTATGTACATATGTTGTTGCTTTTCCTTTTGGTACCATACGAATAATAAACTCTATATGATCAGTTTCTCTCGGATTTGAAGCAATCGAATACGCACGAATCACTTCAATACCAGGAACTTTCAACTGTGCATACTGTCCGGGTTTAAACTCCATTGTATCAGGATCAATCAACTTCAAACGCACCAAGTTGATATCATAGGTTAATTCCTTCATTTCAACAACCTTTGTTTTATACTCTTTCGCAAATAACAACTCTTTTGGAATATCAATTTCAATATTTTCACGCACTTTTACCTGACAAGATAAACGCACACCTTCATTTTTTTCGCGCTCATTTAAAAACGGTTCCTCAGTTGGTTTCACTTCACCACCACCATCAACAACCTTTACTTTACACAGTCCACATGTCGCTTTTCCACCACATGCTGAAGGAATAAAGATTTTTTCTTTTGATAACGTATTTAATAATGTATCTGCATCTGTTACTGGAATCTTAGTATCTTTATTCACTGTTAAGATTTTTTCACCACTACTTCCAATCAATTGATCAGCTAAGATCAAAAGTAAAGTAATTACGATGAGTACACCAACAATAATAATTGGTACAAAAAAGTTCATATATTTTCCTCCTATTGAATGCTTGCTAGTCCAGTAAACCCAATAAACGCCAATGATAAAATCCCAAGGATAATAAACGCAATACCTTTACCAGCTAACCCTTTAGGCACATCACTTTTCTTCGCCATTTTTTCTCTAATTCCAGCAAGTAACACAATCGCTACAAACCAACCAACCGCAGATCCAAATGAGAATGAAACAGTTTCTGCAAACGTATATTCTCTATTAACAAAGAATAATGATACTGCAAGTACCACACAGTTTACCGTAATCAATGGTAAGAAAATCCCAAAAGCATTGTACATCTTAGGAATAAATTTCTCCAAAAACATTTCCAAAAATTGAACAGTTGCTGCAATTGTAATAATAAAGACCAGCAAGTTCAATTGTGTAGTCCCTGTTGCTTTTAATAAACTATATATTGGATAATTAATAATCGCTGTAATTGTCACAACAAAAATAACTGCAAGTCCCATTCCTTTTGCATTTTTCACAGTCGTAGAAATCGCAATCAATGGACACATCCCCAAAATAAAGGTCAATGCGATATTATTATTTAAAATTGAACTAATAAATATTTCCACTAAATGTCCCATGTCACTCGTCCTTTCCCTAACAGATCAACCATCATTCTGTCGTCACCTCGTAATTCTTTGTCAACTCACGAATAATCCAAATAAAGATTCCTAGTACAAAGAATCCACCTGGTGCCATCGCCATCACAACCCAATTGGTCCAAGTATCAGGCATTACTTGATAATTAAGGATTGTTCCAAACGCAAGTACTTCACGAATAACTGCGACCAAGACCAATACATAAGTATACCCCATACCGTTCGCAAATCCATCAACCAACGTATATTTCACTGGATTTTTCGTCGCAAATGCTTCCGCTCTACCCATAACAATACAGTTCGTAATAATCAATCCTACATAAGCACCTAATGCCTTTGAAATTGTTGGAAAATATGCTTGTAAAAACATATTAACAGCGATAACAAACGTAGAAATGATCACCATATAAGTAACCATACGGACCTTCGAAGGAATAAATCTCCTAAAAATAGACACCGTCGCAGAACTAGCCATAATCACAAATGTTACACCAAGACCCATCGCAATCGCGTTTTCCACTTTATTTGATACTGCTAAAGCCGAACAAATACCTAATACTGCAATCGCGATTGGATTATTTTGTGATAAACCATCACGTAAGATATTAAATCCTTTGGTATATTTTAATCGAATAAAATTCATCATCGCACCTCTAATTCTCTAGATTTTGCCACATACTTTGATGGGCTTCATATGCATTATTCAAAATCAATTCAAACGCATCACTTGTTCTTGTTGCACCAGTGATTGAATCAACTTCATTTGGATCATTATCACTTGTATCTTTTTCAATCATTAATTCAGGAGTCATTAAAATCCCTTCAAAAGTAGCCAAGTATTGAGGGTTCGCAACCACTCCACCAAGTCCTGGTGTTTCCTCTTGCTGCAATACCGCGACAGATCGAATAGTCTCATAATCACTCTCAAGCGTTAGAACACCACTAATTGGTCCCCAAACACCACCACCAATAAACTCAAAACTCACAGCACCCGAATTCCTATCAACATAAAGTGTTAATCCATCTTCTTCAATTATCTCAACCGAAGATTCAAACACATCATTAATATTTGTTGTTGTATAACTGATATCATAAGCATCTAAAATTGTTTGTTGTAACTCGATTTCTGCATTTGCTTCAATGCGTTCCGCCGTTAACTCTTCCATTCCCAACAACACTCCAGAAGTACCCAACGCGAGCGCAAGTACAAACACCAACATCTTTACATATTGACTCACTTCGCACCCTCCTTCAATTCTTCTAAACTATCAGCTTTGCTATTCCATCCATCAATCAATGGAGCAACCGCATTCATAATAATCACCGCAAAAATAACACCTTCAGAAAATGCAGCGTAATATCGAATAATCACGGTGATAATCCCTAGTCCAATCGCATAAACAATACGTCCACCTGGAAGTTCAGGAGAAGTAACCGGATCCGTCGCCACAAAGAATGCCGCAAACATCACACCACCAACCAGCAACGATAAAACAGGATCTTTATATGTTGCTGGATCAATCATATGTCCAATATAAGTAAATACAAATACACTTCCTAAATAGAAAACAGGAATCCTCCAGTCAATGATACGCATCACAATCAGCGCAAGCCCTAAAACAATGATACCCAATTTAAACGTCTCACCTAGTGCTCCAGATACTTGTCCAATCATCAATTCAGCAATAGAATAATTAAATACAGCACCACTATTTAACTCAATCAAAGGCGTTGTACTTTTAATTACTTCACTTATAGGATCAAGCCAAGTCGTTGCCATATCAGCCGGAAACGAAATCGTAATAAACAGCACCCCAACGACTGCCGGGTTGAAAATATTCTTTCCCAATCCACCAAACAAACTTTTTCCAAAAAAAGTTCCAAAACTTGAACCTACAACAGCCATCCATAATGGTAGAGTAGGTGGTAAAAATAATGTGAAAATAAGCGGAGTTACCATCCACCCATAATCCAACTCTTTTTTTCTGAATCTAGCAAACAATATCTCTACTGTTAATGAAGCACCATAAGAAACAGCTGCGATGGCAAAAACATAAACACCAAAAATCAATGATGACGCAACCAACAATACTCCTAAAAATGCTGTAAAAATAATCATTTTCTTCTTCGATAAAATATTAACCTGTAGTTCGTTCATTCATACCACTTCCTCCAAATAAATATAAATACACGAAAGATATGTACACAAAATATACCCTCTTGTATTTCTTATAATTTGATTATATTATAGCATAAATATAACTGTAATTGTGCTCAAATTATAAACCTTTTAAAATATGAACCCTATTCTAAATAAGGAATCAATCTCTATAAATAGATTTATTCCTCCACCACTAGAAACATTTCGAATCAATAGACAAAGAAAAAAGGATCAAAATCTATCCTTTTCTCTTCACTTGTTCAGCTTCTCAAATAGATAATACATTGGCAATCCTAACAATATAATCCCCGTACCAATCAATGAAGAAGTAAAACTCTCAATATATGTCGCAACCAATAAAACAAATGTTATCCCAATCACAACAATCACACTATACGGATAAGCCCAAACCTTATATGGTCTCTCGATATTTGGTAACTTCTTACGAAAAACAAATAAACTAGAAAAGATAAAAATATTGAAAGCTAAACCACCAAATGCCACCAAATATATCAAATCATCCAACCCAAATACCATTAGTATAGTAGCCATTATTCCTGACCCAATAATCGCATACACAGGTGTTTGATATTTCTTATCTAATACCGCAAATTGTTTGAAAAATACCCCATCTTTACTCATCGCATAATACACCCTCGGAAAGACAATAATTGATCCGTTAAGCGCCCCAAAGACACTCACTAACATCGTAAACATCACAATATACATTCCTACTGAACCAAGCAACATGTACGCCGCATCAATACCCACATAGATATTTCCTCCCTCAATGATACTTCTTAACTCATTGACAGATAAAACCCTAAATAATGAATATTGATATAACACATAAAGCAAAGTAACACTACCAATTGAAATAATCAATGACAACGGTATATTTCGTCCAGGATTTTTCACTTCACCAGCCACATTATTTAAATTGGTCCATCCTTCATATGCCCAAAAAGTCGCGATCACCGCAAATCCTATCATCGAAAGAACAGAAATAAACGAAGCATCTCCAAAAGACAAACTAAGAGATACATCATTGGTTCCCATAAACAATCCCAAAACAACAATCAATAAAATAGGGATCGCCTTCACCACCATCAACACTTTTTGCACCATCGCTCCAATATGGATTCCAAAATAATTCATCAAACTAAGTAGTCCAATCAACGCAACACCTAATAAACTAATCCACAATGTCGATAAGGTAAAACCAAACAATAAGCCTAATATATTACTTAATATCAACCCAAACGCAATCGCAAGAGCCGCAATACTTCCACTACTAGCCAACGCAAAATTCATAAACCCACTAAGAAAAGCAAGTCTCTTACCGAATGCCTCTCTTAAATAAACATAATACCCACCAGCACTTGGCATCATCGCTCCAAGTTCCGCATAGATTAATCCATAAAACAACGTAATTATACCACCAAGCAACCAAACCAATAAACTGACACCTAATGAAAACTCCGTTGTCATCAATACATAAGATCCGATAAAAAAGATTCCAGATCCGACCATAATTCCTGTTAAAATTGAAACACCGCCAAATAAATTAATTGATCGTTTTAATGCAACTTTCTCTTTTTCCATTACGCTAATTCCTCTCTATTTTACATACAAAAAGTATATCATATATCATCAATTACTTTGAAGTTAAAAGCATTTAATTTTCTCTTTGGTCAATAAAAAAAGAGATGCCCTCAGGCATCTCTATCCCCATAAATCATATAGTTCTTCTTTCAATGAAAGATAATACTCTAATAACGTAGAAAACATCTCTCTCATTTCAGTCATCGTTGATACTTTTAACGCTTTATCTATTAATAAAACATCTTCTTCTTCATAATCTCTATTGATATATCGTAAGTTAAAATCAACTTTTTCTTTTCGATTTTTAAGATTCAACATCACCACAAGATGTCTCACAATGAAACCATAATACATTGGAAAAGCATCCACAAAATCACCACGTACAAGCGCCTTCTTTGTCTCCAAAATCAACAAAAAATCAGACTCTGTCGCTTGCTTATAAAACCTCTTACAACGATTAACCACATCATCCAATGAATCAATTGACTCATGAAATACATCTCTTTTCATAAACCAAAATACACCTTCACCATGTCTTAAGGGATCCGTAAACTTATCAGGAATACTTTCTTTTATTACAGCAATATCCAAGTAAAAAAGTTCACTTGTACCTTTGATCTGATAAAAAGCTTGCGAAAATTTGTGCCAAGTTGGTTCACCAACACGATACTTCCTAACAATACCATAAGAATATTCCAAATGATCATCAAGTAAATCAAATACAAGTTCAACAGAATCATCCTCACAAACAATCAACACATCCAAATCTGAATGTTCATCTAATTTGTTTGTCGCAGCTGATCCTCCTTCCCATGCAGCAATCACAAAATCTTGTTTTTCAAGCAATCTTTTCAAACCTTTTACTACATCATCTCTATGTACCATCAAATTCCTCCTTTAAACGTTTTCTATGATTAGATCTAACTGTTCCATAGACACCAACGATAATCAAAACACTGCCTAAATAATGGTAATAAAATAGTGTCTCTCCTAAAAATACAGCGCCTGCGATAATCGAAACAATCGTCGCAAGATTGGAATAAATACTCGCAACATGTGCCTCCAAATGACTTAGCGCATAATTCACCAAAAAGAATCCTCCAATTGATGCGATAACACCCAAATATAGAATTGGTAGAATGAGTTCCAAATGTCTCAAATTTAACACATAATCTTCTACTCTATTCTCACCAATCAAATCAATCAAATAAATTATATTAAACACAACGGCCCCAATCAACATCATAAAATAGGTCAACTCATAAGGTTTTAAAACCTTCGAAGCGTTTCTTGATGTAATATTGAACACAGCCGCAGAAATCACTGCACCAAACAATAATACAAATCCTACAAGTTCAAAATCTATTCCCGATCCAGACTTCATCAGTTGAATATAAATAATCCCAAACACACTCATTAAAATAAACAACACTTGAACCAATTTAGGTTTTTCCTTTAAAATAAATGTACTCAACAAACTAACAAAAATCGGTATTAATGCAATCATCATCCCAGCCTCACTACTACTTGTTCTCGCCAATCCGTACACCTCAAACAAAAAATAAAGTACCGGTTGAAATATCGCAACTAACAACAAACTTCGTATATATCGAAACTGAAAACGAATGTGAATTACCTTGCACAATCTCAACAACTCAAATACAATAAACGCCACCAAAAAACGATAAGATATCAATCCAATCGGTGTGACATAATCCATTGCTACTTTTGAAAACATAAAAGAAAACCCAAATATTACTGCAAAAGAAATCGCTGCCAAATGTACAATTCTATTCATCATCTCACCCATCATCATCTTACTACATTACTATTATACACAAAAAATATTGAACAAAAAGAAAAAATAGCTAAGACACAGCTATTTTTCTTCTATTTATGATTACTACTCGTATTTTCAACACTAAGTAGCCAATGAATAAAGCATGATATGGCCACGCATCCAGCTGAATACTAAATTGTCTAAAAGATCCATTAATAAATAAACGAAACCCAACATGGATATAAATAAACAAATACACAACATATGCTGCCTTATGAATCCTCGTCCAAGTAACCCTTCGAATCTTTTTACGGACATGTGGATAAGATACAATAACCAAAGGAATCATCAAAATGAATGCCCACAAACCAGTAAAATTATACCCATTCAAAGCCAATGAAATGCGGTACATCCCATGGGGAATTAACAACAAAAAACCAATCAATGCAAATTCTCTTCTAATCTGCATCAAATATTTTTTCATCTTACTTTTGAAAGGCAAAGCACCACCATACATCACTATAACAAATAACGCAAAACTTAAGTGACCCTCAATCACCAATGATTGGAAAATCCAAGTATCCAAACTGAACAACACCAATATTGTTAAAACAATTGAAATAATTAATACACCAAAGTAATATCGAAATTCATTTCTATGAATATGCTTCCCAAAATAATAAACAACAAGGGCCAAAGGAATAATTAACCATACACCTAAATATGATAAAAACACGAAATCACTCCTCTTCCACAATCTCCCCAATCAATGGAACACGATCTAAGTTCGCTATCCCATGTGGACTTTCACTCATTATTTCATTTGTTAAATCTTGACCTGCTTGAAATGAATTATGATTTCCACCAGACCAATAATTTGAATCACTCACGTCATAAATTTTCCCATCAACAGCGATGTAAGCTGCTCTACCTTCTAACCCATCAAACTCAGCCAATTCAGCCAATGTTAAATAAATATACTCTTCTTCATCAACACCATTATTCATGTCATTGTTTGTATCATTATTTTCTTCATCTTCAATATCAGTCGAACATCCAGTAATCAGAATCACTGAAAAAACAACAAGAAACATCATAAAAATCTTTTTCATTATCTCACCTCTTTTAACTATTTTATAAAAATAATAAATAAATCACAACGATTTTACAATTAAAATTATTGCCTCTCTTCCCTGTGCTATACTATTGATAGGTGATTATATGAAAACAATAAAGAACTTACTCCCAATTACTTTACTCCTATTTGCGACATGGGGTCTTATTTGGGCCTTTATTACTGGAGGAATATCCTATTTTAGATATTTCACCAACCAATCAGTTTTTCTTGTTTGGTTTTCTGCAATCTTGTATTACTCAAAATATCGAGGAAATCAATTTTACAACTATCTAGCAACAATCAGTCTAGTAAGCATATTCATCTCCATGAGTGTGTTTCACATTCTCTTAGATGTCCCCACTATGACACTACATTTTCACTTAACACACACAATCATCCCCATCACATATTTTGCATTTTACTACTTCATAACACCCGCATCACTTCCCATAAAAAAATTCTGGTCAACCCTTATTCATCCATTATTATACGCTATAATATTTATGCTTTACGGCACGATAACTGACTGGTTTCCATATCCGTTTTTAAATGTAAACATCCATGGAATCAACACCGTACTCCTAATCATATTTGTCATAATGACGCCAATTTATACACTAGTTAGTATCCTACTCATTTTTATCAAAAGAAAAATATCCTAATAAAAAGAACACCTCATAAAGTAAGATTATGAGGTGTTCTTTTTTAAGCGAAG
>ENA-OSAI01000570-OSAI01000570.1-marine-sediment-metagenome-genome-assembly--contig:-NODE-570-length-11739-cov-11.955751_pt1 | contig 11739 bp, 9 predicted proteins | sample MGYA00237871_ERZ529316 | MGnify/ENA primary metagenome ERZ529316 (study PRJEB26369, sample SAMN03142814) | marine sediment metagenome | biome: marine; feature: borehole; material: sediment... | reverse complement strand
ATGTCTCTCAATAACTTGTTCTAGACAAGCTTCATCATCATTCACGCCTGTGACTACGAGAACTACAACTTCCACATGCAAATTCATTTTTCTGGCTTCTCGTATGTTCCGCCACACAAATTCAACATTTATCCCTCCACAATGTTGTTTATATGTAGCTGCGTCACCTTTCAAGTCAATTTTGATTCCATCCATTCCAGCTTTTCTTAAAAGTTTCAAGGCTTCTAAGGTCATGTAGCCGTTAGAAACGTAACAACAATACAGGCCTCTAGCGCTTGCTAATTTAAACAAATCAACAGTCCATTCAGTAAGGAGTGTTGGCTCTTGGAAGCTTGCGCAGACGCCGGAATTACCCTTATGAAGTGCAGTTTTCAAAACTTGTTCCGGTGAAATGTACCTTGCTTTCGCTGGGTTGGGCGACTTTTTTGATAAGGGAAAGTTTTGGCACCATGCGCAATCGAAGTTGCATGACCATGTAGAAAAAGTTAACGCGGTACTTCCAGGCCAGTAATGAAAGAAAGGTTTTATTTCAATTGGCCGACTCTCAACGGCGCTTAAATCACCATAAACAAGTGTGTAAAGCTTTCCCTCTATGTTTATTCTTGTTTTACAAAAACCTTTTTCACCCGGTGCGATAACGCATTTTCTTTCACATAAGTTGCATCTCACTTTATCCTTCGCAAGTTTTTCATATAATAATGCTTTGTGAACAGTCGGATAACTAACCAGTGAATGCATTTCTGTTAGCTCCATCTGAAAAGATGAAACTAGTTTTTGAGTTTTTAGCTTTTGGAATGATTAGTAAAATGGGGCTTGGGTAAACCAAAATTTGTATTCCCCCAAATTTATTAATGATGTGGAAAACCTATCTTTAACTATGACGAATCAAAAGCAGGCTTATATTCTTGCTGCTATTACGGTGTTATTATGGTCAACAGTAGCCTCAGTCTTTAAATTTTCATTAAAATATTTAGATTCTCTCCAGTTACTGTTTTACGCTTCAATTACTTCTGTTCTACTTCTTTTTATTGTCATAGTAGTTCAGAATAAAGTAGTTTTATTTTGGCGGTATTCAAAAAGGGATTATTTACGTTCTTTTATGCTTGGCTTTTTAAATCCCTTTTTGTATTATGTTGTTTTGTTTAAGGCATACTCAATTCTTCCTGCTCAAGAAGCCTTGTCTTTGAATTATACTTGGCCGATAATGCTTGTCTTGTTGTCAATTCCGTTGCTTAAGCAGAGAATAGGGTTCAAGAGTATTCTGGCGCTTATTGTTAGTTTTGTTGGGGTAGTTATAATCGGCACTAGGGGTGACTTAGCTAGATTGCAATTTTCAAATCCTTTTGGTGTGTTTTTAGCTGTTGGATCTTCTGTAATTTGGGCTTTGTTCTGGATTTACAACATGAAAGATGAAAGGAACGAAGTGGTGAAATTGTTCCTAAACTTTATGTTCGGTCTTATCTTCATTTCAGCTGTCACTTTCTTGTTTTCAGGAACAGGAGCAGTCACTCCCCCAATTAATGGGGTTCTAGGCGCAATTTATGTCGGTTTATTCGAGATGGGAATCACCTTTATAGTTTGGCTTAAAGCTTTGAGGCTTTCAAAAACGACAGCAAAAGTCAGCAACTTGATATTTTTAGCACCATTCATGTCCCTAATGTTCATCCACTTCCTAATTAAAGAGGAAATATCGTTTTTAACAATAACCGGCCTTACTCTCATTGTAACTGGCATAATGATCCAGCAACGTTAGATCTCGAATAATGTGCCCTTTAGAACCCATTAATCACGGTCGCAATCCTTTTTAAGCATTCGATGGCGCATTCATACGTGGGAAACCCTCTTAACCCACATTCTGGTCCAGCATAGGGTATTCTTTCGACACCAAAAAGGTTCACAATTTTCTGTAAACGTTTCTCCATAACCTCTACTTCTTCTAAAAACGTTTCTGGGTTAATTGTTCCATTAGTTATTTGTTTCCATGTTTCTCCGATTTCTTGTGGCGAAACATTCCTGTTATGTGTGGCTTCAAGCTTCTTCCTTATCAAGGCATCAAACTCTGTTATGCAGATACTGGCTTTTAGGAATTTATCCCTATTTTCAAGTTTATGTTTGACTGTTTTGGCTTGGTAAATTGGATCATTTACTGGAAAATCTATTACTTTGAGTTTTTCTATATCCCAGAAAAGCTCATCTGAACTGCTGTGTAAGTGTAGGTATGTTTCAACGTTTTTGGTTGCTGCTCTATGGAACATGTTTTCCCAAGCCTTTAAGAGGGCTTCTCTTCCCTCAGAACCCGGGTCAAGCAATGGGTCATCCACTATGCCAAAAACGGGTTCATCAACTGAAACCATCGCTACAGCGCAGTTCTTGTACTGAAAAAGGTTTTGTTCTATTATTTCTGCTAAGACATTGCCTAGTCGAGTTAATGTCTGAGCGTTCTTATAGGCAAACAAGCGCGACAACGTGTAAGGCCCGCTGATGCAAAACCTTATTTTAACAGGTTTTCCAATTTTCTCGGCTATTTGCTTAGCATTTGTTCTTAGAGCCTCCATTTCGGGTATTCTGCCTTCCCCATCTTTGATGCATAAAACGTCGGTTTCTATATAGCCACCTTCAATTTTCTCTAATCCTTTTATTAGCTGAAGAAACATTTGGCTCATATCTCTAAACTGTGGAAAATTTGGAACATCTATTCCAGCATTTAATTTATCCAGAAAGCCTTTAACTATTCTTTGTTGCAGTTCTCTGTTTAAGTCATGCACATGTGTTTTCTGGAAATCTTTGAATGCAGCATTAAATTTTTCTTGATCATTCTCAAACGGTAGGCTTCCCACATCGGTTGAAAGAATCATTCTTTTGTCTCTTTCAGTGTTGTTTTGAAGTGTTCCCACCCCTTAAACTCGATCGGAATCAAACCTTCTTTAGTTTTTAACTTTACACTGTTTTCTTTTATGGCTTTTCCTATAGGAATAATTTTTCCTCCCGCATTTTTTATAGCACTTAATGCTTTATCCCAAAACTGCGGCTTGATGGTTAGAACAAGTTCGTATTCTTCTCCACCATATAGGCATAATTCCGCTGGGTTCAATCCGTGGGTTTCAGCGAATTTCAAGGCTTCGGGGGCTAGTGGAAGTTTTTCTACAAGGAAACCCACATGACTCGCTTTGGATAGTTCATGGAGACTCCATGCAAGTCCATCGCTTGAGTCAATGGACGCCGTTACAGCTTGTGAGGATGCTAACGCTAGTCCTTCATTCAGCCTAGCCTTAGGCATGAGAACGGATTCCAAGAGAGTTTCTCTGAGTTCCTGTGGGGCATGAATGTTTTCGAGTAAAATTTTTAGTCCAGCTGCTGTTTTTCCAAAGTTTCCTGTTACGGCAAGAATGTCGCCTGGTTTCGCGCCTTTTCGTTTCATGAGCATTTTTGGATGGCATATGCCCAACACAGCACAGCTTATGATGAAGTCAGAAGCTTCGTTGGTATCTCCGCCTAAAATAAAAGTGTCGTATTCACGGGCTCCACTGTTGAGTCCTTTCGCTATCTGCCTTATGTCTTTCTCGGTGAATTTTCTTGGGATCCCTAAAGCTACCAGCAAAGCCATGGGTTTAGCTCCTTTTGCTGCTAGGTCGCTGATATTCATGACAACGGCTTTACGGGCAGCTTGCCACAAAGTCATTCCTGGAGGAACATCTGTTTTGTCGACAAGCATGTCAGTTTTCAACACGATTAGTACATCCTTTGCAAATCGGATAGCGGATACATCGTCGCCAAAGCCTAAAGGCAATCGAGGCATAACTTCCAAATGTTCCTGGATTATTCTAATTACCTCTCTTTCTCCTAAAGATTTCAAGCTTCGCAATTGTATGCACCTGTAAGAGCTTCAAATTAGTATATGCTGAGGAAACGGTTAAATTTTGGTTTACATTTTTCCCTAGAGGTTTCCACTCATGCTGAAAATCCGAAACTTTGTAATGGGTGAAGATGAAGCAATATGGGCTCATATTGCTAGTGTTGCATTCAAAGACTATGAGGATTTTAGAAGCATTTCGGTCGAAGAAATGGAGAAAATGGAGAAGTCTCCAACTTTCGACCCTTCGGGAATGTTCATCGCCGAGTTAGATGGAAAGCCTGTTGGTATAATAAACGCTTACGTAGACAAATTTCGAGAAGAAAAGAAAGGCTTCATAAGCTGGCTTGGTGTGCTTCCCGCATATCGGAGACGTGGCATTGGCAAGACTTTAGCTATAAAAGCGCTTGAGAGCCTTAAAGAGCGAGGAATGGAAACTGCTGAGGCTGCATTAGAGTCGCATATAAAAGTGCCTATTCACCTATTCGAAGGCTTAGGCTTTAAGATTGTTCGTTCCTCAAGTTTTATGAAAATGGACTTAGCGAAAATTCCATTTAACATTGGTGAAAATAAGGAAGTGAACATTCAAAAGCTACAAATAGAACAGGATAACGAAATAGTTTTGCTAAACAATCTTCACAACGAGTGCTTTAAAGAACACTTCAATTTTAGACCATCAAAACTTGAGGAAGCACGCCATTGGGTCTTAGAAAATCCATGGCTCAAACAGTTATCATGGTTCACCGCCCAACTTAAAGAAACATCCGTAGGCTACATTGGCGTTGGAATAGACGAAAAATACAACGTGGAGAAGAAAACGCGAAGCGGATGGATACTTGAAATCGGCGTTCTTAAACCCTTCCGCAGAAAAGGAATAGGTATGGCACTAATGCTTCAGGGACTGAAAGAACTTAAAAAACTAGGCATGGAAAATGCCTTGCTGTATGTAGACGACGAAAATCCCACAAAAGCAATTAAATTATACGAAAAAGTAGGATTTAAAACAATCAAAAAGACGCTAATATATCAAAAAAGGCTGTAACTGCGAATATCGAATCTAGCCTACAAACTTTAGAACAAAGGCAAAACGCGCCCCGGTAGCTAAGCCCGGTTATAGCAGCGGCCTCGTAAGCCGCAGGTCGCGGGTTCAAATCCCGCCCGGGGCTCCAAGGCTTTTAAGAATCAGGAAACAAGGATAAGAAGCACGTTTGAGTAAAGCAGACCATAGATTTAACTTCACTTCTGTAGTTTCATTTTGAAGTATTACATTTTAATCCTTTTTATTCTCTTTAGAAGGAGATTAAGGAATCTATCGAGCCTTTCTTTTACTGCTTTTTCCTCTATTAGGTCGCCTTTTAGGGAGACACGCCCATATTCTCTAGCCTGTAACAGTATTGCTTCTGGCGGTGGAGCATTGTAAAAGTCGGAAAGAATTTCATGAAGGGTTATGTCTGCAGCCGCTGTAAGATTTCCTATAACTATGAAGCCCCAGATTTTTCTTAGATAAACTCTCTGAAAGTCTTCGAATTTCTTAAAGATATCAGTCTTGCCGGGGATATGGGCAACTCTTTCGTTCCAAGCTCTGTAAAGGGCTGGGACATGACCGCCATAACAGGGAATCGCAAAAAGAAATAGGTCCATGTTTTCAAGCATTTCGTAAATTTTTGGCACATCGTCCTGTATGGGGCACTCTTCTTTCTGGTTTCTAATTACCTCGGCGTAGCACTCATAATTGCAATGACTGCAAGGAGTTATATTATACTCATAAAAATTCACAAGCAAAGTGTCAAAACCTATTTTGTTCAGTTTATCAAGGCAGTATTTCACACAATGTAGACAGTTGCCCTCTTTCCGTGCACTTACAACGATTCCCGCGACCTTCAAGATTTTGCCCTAAAATTAATTGATTTTAGAAAATCATATAACTTTTCGTTATTCACTTTACACTTTAAAGAAAATAGCGTTCAATAACGATAAAAATGCTGTTTATTGGTGAAAATATGAGAAACTTTTGAGAATCAAATACCGTTATCTAACACTATCACTTAAGATTTTCCTGAGAAACCGAAAAAATAAATCGATATTTAAACCTATTCCGGGGCTCCAAAGAATTTCTTAAGATTTTGAGGATAAATCGTTGGTTATAAATAAGAATTAAAACTTACAGAATTTTATAGGAAACATTTGGCGTTTTTGGAAAGTTGGTTAGTGAGGGATAACAGTGAGGCGTGTACATACTACATTGAGCTTTGAAGAATATTTTTGGAAGGGTATAGATCTTGACGGTAAGGTTGTGTTAGACGCTGGAACAGGGTTTGGCATTACAACATTAGAGATTGCCCGACGGATGATTGTTCAGAGACAGACAGGAAGGATTGTAAGTGTTGATATGGACTCTAACTGCTTTGAGTTAGCCCGAAAGCTTTTAGCGAAACATAAATTGGAACATTTAGTCAATTTTGTTCATGCGGATCTGTCAAATATGCCTCAAATAGAGACGGAGTCTATTGACATAATAATATCTACTCGCACCATTTCTGATATTAATAGATTTCCTTGTCGATTAATGAGAGCTATTTCTGAGTTTTATAGGGTTCTAAAAAGTGAAGGGCGCATAGTTTTAAGTGATGAGTGCCCTCGTCTCTTACCTTTATCAGATGAAGAAGAAGTTGCAGTTTCAAGATGGAGAATGGCTAAGGCTATTTCTCATCTAATTGGAAGGCCACATAGTCATGAGGTTGAGCCCGAAGATTTAGAATTCATGCTAAAACTTGTTGGATTCCGAAAATGTGAATGGGCAATTTTTAAAGGAGAAAGGATTCCGGAACGAAGAATAAAACACTTTGTCGGCAGAGCTAAAGAAATGGCATTAAAAATAGAAGATACAAAGTTAAAAAATGCATTCTTTAACGCTATAGAAAGCGTTCAAAAAGTTTTTCAGAAGAAAGGCGGCGTCTTTCCTCCAAAGTATGTTATTCATGCAATAAAATAGATTACATAAAAAGCGAAAATTTAAACCGATATGTAAACCTAGCCCTGGCTCCAAAGATTAATATCGTTTTTCTATTCTAAGCATTTTTAAATCAAATCCAACTAGATTTAATGTTCTTTGTTTTTGGCTACGCATGCTATATTGGTTGTTTGAAGGTTAATTTTTTGTAGGGTGTAAGGTGTTTGAGCCTGCCAGTTTATTTTGAAAAAGCCTAGGGGCTTAAGGCCTGTTTCTCTTAAGAGGTGAGCTATTTCAAGTGGCGTGAATGTCCTTATCTCATGTTCTTCTTGGAAAGAGTCAATGAGTTTGTCGTTCTTTATGATTTTACATTTTATTTTTAAATTTACCACATTGTTTTCTGGATTAAAGGAACTATCAATAATTCTTGTAGCATAGGTGTCATCTTTTTCTATTTCGCGAATACTTCGCCAGCTTTCTCTTCCAACATATGCATAAACAGGCCAGAAATCAAAAATGAACAAGCTGTTCCTCTTTAGATGATTTCTTATTCTTTTAAAGGTTGCAAAGACATCATCGTCCTTGATGCAATAGCCAAATGTTCCGAAAAGACATAAAACTGCATCAAATTTCTTTTTTAAACTGAAGTTTCTCATATCTTTAACAAAGAACTTGACAGACAAACCATTTTCCTTGGCCTTCTTTTTGGCTTGGTTTACCATAACTTTAGATAAGTCAATGCCGACTACGTTATAGCCCTTCTTAGCAAAACAGATGCTATGATTGCCCGTTCCGCACCCAACATCAAGTATGCTTTCAACCCTCTCTTTTGAAAACTTCTTGAAGTAGCCGATAAGGCCTTTACATTCACCATCATAATTCTTCATGCTATAAATTAAGTCGTAATACTCACCATATTTACCGTAAATCAAGTTGCCCCCTTCTCAACCATAATCGTCTACTTAACTTTTAGATTTTCTTATGAAAACCAAAAATTTGAACCAGTATGTGTCTCTTCGACGAAGATGCTTGGCTGTGATTATTCCTACTTTATAAGAACGTTAATTTTTATTTCATCGAATTAGTACATTTTAGGAGACATGAATGAATATTCTTATGATCCCTGTGCTTATGAAGAGAGATATCGTAAGGTCTACAAAGAGGGCGCGGAGCTTTGGGAAGAACTCTTACCTACTGAACCCCTTGTTAGATTCCTTCAAGGTTTTCATTGGCCTAAGGGTTTAAAAATAGTGGACATGGGTTGTGGGGAGGGTAGGGATTCAATTTTCTTAGCAAAGAAGGGATTTGACGTTACCGCTATTGATGTATCCCGTTCTGCCGTAAAGCGCGCAAAGAAACAGTCTAAGCAAGAAGGACTCTCAATGGAAGTCCTAGTGGCAGACATCACAAGCCTTCCAATAAGAGATGAAATTTATGATTTAGCAATCAATGTCGCTTGTTTACATATAATAATAGACCAACGAGCAAGGGACAAGCATCTATGTGAATCCCGCAGGGTATTGAAACGTGATGGTCTATATTTTTCATGCAATATAGGCGTTGAGGAGCCTACCTCTGTAAAGGATTTCTACAAAAGACTAGGAAAAAAGCCTGGAAATTTAATTCTACGAAAAATTAATGTTCAAGGTAAAGAAAAGAAGATTTGTCTACCCATAATAGCTGCTTGGCCAAAATCTAAAGAACAGTACCTAAAAGAATTTACAAAAGTAGGCTTCAAAATACTTAAGGTTTACAAGAAAAACACTAAACCAGTTGGCAATTGCTGGATAATTATAGCTAAAAAAAATCCTCAAAATTATATCTGGTATTGGACTATATCATCGTGAAATTCACTTCTTCCATCTCTCTTTATGAAACTATTATCCTTTTTGTAACAATTGTCTGAGTAACGAAACTAATATCTACAAGAAAGTATCCATAAATTACCGAGAGGCGTCTAAATGCGGAGGAATAGCTGGGTCTAAAGACGTCTTATTTTACAAAATTTTAGATGTTTCTAGAATTTTGGAGGCGAAACACATGAATAAGAGGGATTGTTGGGTCTGAATTCCCTAAACACTATGAACCTTCGAAAATCGAACCAAAATGGCAAAAATACTGGCTTAAAAAAGGAATTTTCAAATTTAAGAAACAACCAGAAAAACCAGTTTTCGTAATTGATACACCCCCACCTTTTACGTCTGGTGGCCTTCACATTGGAAGAGCCTACAGCTGTGTTTTGAGCGATGTTATTGCCCGCTATAAGCGGATGCGTGGATACAACGTATTGCTTCCTCAAGGATGGGATACACAAGGTTTGCCAACAGAGTTAGCTGTCCAAAACAAGCTTGGAATCAATCCAAACCAAACCGAAAAGTTTCTTCGCACATGCAAAGCATGGGCTTCCAAGAACATTAAGACTATGCGCTCCGCAATGATTAGACTCGGATATTCTGCAGATTGGACATTTGAATACAAAACAATGGACAAAAAGTATCACAAAAAGGTACAACTCGCGCTTTTGAGACTATTTAATCAAGGCAGGATCTACCGTTCTAAACACCCAGTCTATTGGTGTCCAAAATGCAAAACAACATTGGCTCAAGCTGAGCTTGGATACGTTAAGAGAAAAGGAATTCTTGCTTACATAAAATTTAAAATAGAAAATGGTCATGTCGAAATTGCTACCACGCGACCTGAGTTTTTGCATGCATGTGTCGCTGTTGCAGTTAACCCAAAAGACAGAAGATATCGAAATCTGGTTAATAAGAAAGCTATCGTTCCGCTTTATAACCGTAAAGTCCCAATAATCGCCGACAATTTCGTTGACCCAAATTTTGGAACTGGAGTTGTCATGGTATGTACTTTCGGAGACGAAAGAGATGTTCACGTAGTTTTAGAGCGAAAATTACCTGTCATTCAAGCCTTGAATGAGGAAGGAAGAATAGTTAACAGCAAATATTTCGATGACTTACCAGTGAAGGAAGCAAGAAAAGTAGTTCTCAAGAAATTAGAATTTAAAGGGTGCTTGTCTAAGATAGAGAAGTTATGGCACAATGTCTTAGCTCACACAGAACGTTCTACGTGTCAAACTCCCATAGAACTTATACTCAAAAACCAGTGGTTCATCCGCATATTAGACCTTAAAAATGACATAATAAAGCTTGCAGACGAGATTTCATGGGTTCCAGAACATTTTCAGAACCGACTTGTAAAATGGATTGAAAGTCTAAACTGGGATTGGGTTTTTTCAAGGCAAAGAAAATTCGGAACTCCTATTCCGTTTTGGTACTGTAAGCGATGTGGTGCTATATTACCGCCTAAAGAGGAACAGCTTCCAGTGAACCCGTCAACAGATATACCATTGTTTGATCAATGTCCAAAATGCGGCAATAAAGAAATAGCCGGGGCAAGCGAGGTTTGCGACTGTTGGGTAGATAGTTCAATAACCCCTCTAGTGATCTGTTGCTGGCCAGGAAAACTTGAAAATTTCCCCGTAAATCTTAGACAGCAAGGCTCCGAAATAGTAAGGACATGGGCTTTTTACAGCATCACGCAGTGTTATCTCCAAACTGGAACGCTGCCATTCAAAACGGCACTGATTAACGGCATGATTTTAGGACCAGACAGAAAAGCCATGTCAAGTAGTTTAGGCAATGTAATTTATCCGGAAGAAGTAATTGAAAAATTCGGGGCTGACTCCCTTCGTGAAGCACTGATATTGGCGAGCGTCGGTTCAGACTTCCCTTTTAAATGGAAAGATGTTGAGTATTGCTGGGGATTTCTGCAAAAAATGTGGAATGCAAGTCGTTTCGTACATAAATATATTAGAAGAAACGAGTTTCTGGAGAATCCTAAACGGCTTTATTTTGTAGATAGATGGCTACTTAACAAGCTTCAGCGATTAATAATTAATGTTACAAGGCATATGGAGACTTTTAGATTTAATTTGGCTGTTCAAGAATTGCAGGAGTTCTTCTGGCATCTATTCTGCGACGACTACATAGAGATGGTAAAGCATCGTCTAAATAAACCAAAGAAAAAATGGGTAAGAAAATCGGCGGTTTACACACTTAATCATGCCTTATGGAACTTGATCAAGCTTTATGCGCCAATAACTCCTCACATAACGGAAGAGCTTTACCACCGACTTTTCAAAGAGCAAATTGGTTTAGAAAGTATTCATCTTGCGTCATGGCCGAAACCATGCGAGAATCTTATAGATGAAGATTCAGAGTTTCTTGGAGAACTTTTGAGGCGTATTGTTTGGAATGCTCGAAGATTTAAGTCAAAACGTGGAATGGCTCTCTCAAAAGAGATTTCGCACCTAAAGATAGTATGCCAGAATAAGAAAGTTGAACGGCTAATCGAAGAGATACGTGATGAGATTAAAGCTGTCTGTAAAGTGAAAAGAATTTCATTTGGCAAAAAAGGTTTAAAATGTATAGGCTTCAAGTTTCAAGGGTGCGAGGTTAATTTACGGTTTAGAGTCTAAGAGATGGGAGAATTGTTGAATAACCTTTAAAAATTCTCTTGTCTTTTGAAACTTTGAGCGGCGGTAGCGAAGCCAGGTCAAACGCGGGGGACTCAAGATCAGTTCGGAGGGGACATCCCCTCCCATAGGGGTTCGTGGGTTCGAATCCCACCCGCCGCACTAAAATGTTAAGACGAGAGATAATAGGGTGATTAAAGTAAATTCAGGCTTAGCTTCAATTGCATGAAAAATTCTTTGTCATATACAAACTTTTAACGGTATTAGCTTAGCTTTTCTATATATTTTTTGTGGAAAAATTGTTCATTATTTTTATAAATTTCAGCCTTTTAAAGGCGAAAAATGAGGAATTAGAATGTGGACGAACCGTCAACTAATTCCTCTGTTAGTAGTGGTGCTTACTGCTTCTATGGCCTTAACAATTGTGCCAACATTCCAGTGGGTTTA